>Ga0068871_100001559_pt1 | contig 15385 bp, 10 predicted proteins | sample KBSMisM72_FD_72750 | JGI IMG/M metagenome (GOLD analysis project Ga0068871, IMG submission 72750) | Miscanthus rhizosphere microbial communities from Kellogg Biological Station, Michigan, USA - KBS Miscanthus M7-2 | ecosystem: Host-associated > Plants > Roots > Rhizosphere > Soil ... | reverse complement strand
TGAGCGGACCCAGGGCCATAACGATCGCCAATGATCTGTTTCATAGCAAGGACCTCGAAAAGCAGCCTTCGCACACACTTCACGTGGGCTGGCTGAAAGACGGAGATCAACGGTTAGATGAGGCCGTGGTTTCTTTGTTCAAAGCCCCTCATTCATATACGGGGGAAGATGTTGTGGAGTTTTCCTGTCATGGTTCTGCCTTTATTCACCAACAGATCATCGATGCATGCGTTGCCCGTGGAGCGAGGCTTGCAAAGGCAGGAGAATTTACACAGCGGGCATTTTTGAAGGGCAAGTTAGATCTCACCCAGGCTGAAGCGGTGGCAGACCTTATAGCGTCTAATACAGAAGCATCACATCAAACCGCACTACACAATATCCGGGGAGGTTTTTCTAAAGTGCTCCAGGAATTGCGGGAGAAACTAATTCGCTTTTCAGCGTTAATGGAGCTGGAATTGGATTTTTCGATGGAGGATGTTGAGTTTGCAGATCGCACGAAATTTGATGAACTGATCCGGGAAACCCAGGATACCACGAAGCAATTGTTGCACTCTTTCAAACTGGGTAATGTGATCCGCAATGGTGTTAGCGTTGCTATTGTCGGGAAACCGAACGCGGGGAAATCCACCTTACTCAATACATTGTTGAATGAGAACCGCGCCATCGTGAGCGAAATTGCAGGTACAACACGTGACACGATTGAGGAGTTGATCAATATTGACGGTATTTTATTTCGGCTCATCGATACGGCGGGACTTCGCGAAAGTACAGATACCATTGAGTTGATAGGAGTGGAGAGGAGCCGGGAGAAAATGAAACAGGCCGATATTGTGGTTTACATGTTTGATTGCAATACGGAAACCAATACTGATTTGAATGAGGCCATTGAATCCCTGAATGGCCTCAACGGCAGTTATATGCTGGTGGGAAATAAAGTTGATTTGTTGGGTGAGGAGGCTGCAAAAAAGCGCTTCAACGGTCATCCCGCACTCTTTCTTTCCGCAAAAACGCATGAGCATGTCAACGATTTGAAAAAGGAGCTCACGCAAACAGTGGTCGAAGGATCGGTGAATACAGAAAACACCATTATCACCAATGCGCGCCACTACGCTGCCCTGCAGGAAGTGGAAAAATCGCTTGAGGATGTGCGTGCGGGCCTCGATGAAAAAATCCCCACCGACTTACTTGCGCTGCATGTGCGACATGCACTGCATTACCTTGGCGAAATCACCGGTGAGATCACGAATGAAGACAGGCTGGATTTTATATTTAGTAAGTTTTGTATTGGAAAGTAACCACTCTCATAATTTCTCCTAATGAAATTTTTGATCAAAATAAAAGTCCTTTGAAGATTGTCCTGCACTTTGGATCCACTCTCTTAAATGCCGGATCAGTGCGCACATACCATTCGTTACCGGAAGCGTATTGATGAGTTGTGCCTCCTGGTCAATGTTTTCTTCCTCATGCACAGCAAATCTGTCAGGCATCTGGAAAAAAAAGTCTTCGGGAAGTCCCAGCCTTAGCAGGTTCTTGCCGGTAAATTGAAAGATGGTGCCAATATATCTGCCGCGGGGATCGATGGTGACGCTGTCACCGTAGATTGAATATTCCATAAATATTGGATTGAACTTTCGAAAGGAACGATTGAATGGTCGGGCACCGTATATAATGTGCAAAACTTTTACCGAATAGCATTATAGTCAGGTCCGATACCTTTTTCATAATTATCACAATACGTGTTGCTTGCCCCATCTGGGTCAGGTTTTGATCCTCCCACCCATCAAATAAATCTTTTTGTTTCCCCTATAACCCTGGCGGGTCTTTCCTGCGTATAAAACCGCTATTAAATACCTCGTATGAAGTGCGTATTTTAAGAGCGAAAATGCCTTCTTTTCAATTCGACCAATAGTCAGGCGGCATGGAGGAGCAAGCCAAGTTGGTACCTTCTTGTTAAAGAAGACAAGATGATCCCAATCGACGCTCAGCGTTTTATGTCTAAACGCGCAGGTTCGACAGTTAGCGAAGTCCATGGCAGCCACGCCATTTATGTATCTCAGCCGAAAGCAGTTGTAGCACTCATCGAGAAAGCAGCCGCTGCGTCATTGGCTTCAGCGAATTGAGATTTACAGTAAGCAAAAATTTAGAATTTCATTTAAGACAAGTTCAAAAGGTATCGGGCCTGGCTATAATGCTGCAGAGGCTCGATACCTTTTTTCATAATTATCATTTCTGAAATGGATAATAAAGGATTGCTCATTATTCCTGACATGAATAGGTTTACTGAGTTTGTATTTAAAATAGATCAGAGTTTTCACCGGCCTAAGACAAAATATAACTATATAACCTCTTTTTATCTTTTGAGGAGTCTCTTGTGAACTATCTTCATAACCGAATCGCGGAAATTCCGGCTGATGGGTAAGGACTCTGCAGCCGTTTTAATTTCATTACCTTCAATAGCCTGAATTTTTGAGCAATTAACGATATAAGACTGATGTATTTTAATAAAATCATCTGTTGGTAGTTGTGATTCGAGGCTTTTCATGGTCAGGTAGGCGAGCATCTTTTTAGTTTCCGTGTGGATGCTAACATAATTTCCCACGCTCTCAGCATAAATGATATCACTTAATTCTATTTTTTCTATCCGTTTGTCACTCTTTATGAAGATATAAGAAGGCTGCTGGGTGGCACCGGCGGCATGCTTGATCTGATAAAAGTCTTTTGCCTTTTGTACGGCTTTTAGAAACCTGTTGAACGCAAAAGGTTTTAAAAGATAATCAATCACATCCATTTCGTATCCTTCCAGTGCATATTGCGGAAAGGCCGTGGTTACTATTACCAGAGATTCGATATGCATTTTTTGCAATAGCTGCCAACCCGAAACCTTTGGCATCTCTATGTCCAGTAAAATGATGTCGATCGTATTTGTGCCTAGAAAGGCTGCTGCTTTTTCGGCATTTTCAAATTTACCCTGCAGATCGAGGAACGGGATATGTTCCACAAATTCTTGTAATATCTTCCGGGCGATAGGCTCATCGTCTACTATGATACAGCTTAGTTTTTTCATAGACTGAGGGTTAAATCTACACGATAGATGTTTTGTTCTTTAGTTATATCCAGCTTGTACCGGTCTTTGTATAATAATTCCAATCTCCTGACCGCATTATTCAGGCCGATTCCTTTGGAAGATGTTTCTGATTCATCAAAAGAATTTTCACAAGTGAACCGGATCTGGCCGTTTTCTTCTCTTAAATGAATAATGATGCGATTGTTCATCCGATCGCCTCTGGAAGCGTACTTAAAGGCATTTTCCACAAAAGCCATAAATATCAGGGGAGCAATTTTGGCACTGCCATCTTTATAACTCACCTCTAGACTGACTTCCACATTGTCATTGCTTCTGGCCTTTTGCAGGGCCACGTAGTTTTCCAGGTATTTAATTTCTTTCTCCAATGCGATAATATCTACATCCGCCTCATATAAATTATACCTTAGCAGATCTGAGAATTGCACCATCATATCCCGGGCCTGGAGGTTGCTCATTTCAATTGATCCATACACCGAGTTGAGTCCATTGAATAAAAAGTGCGGGTTGATCTGTGAACGTAAATACTTTAATTCAGTTTGAAGCTGGTTGATCTGGATATTTTTCACTTGCTCTTCCTGTTCCGACCATTTTTGAGTGATGTGCAACATGGCAGCAATTACCGTACAACATAGTGCGTAAACAAAATTGTCCCAGAAACCGGAACTGGTTCCGATAGGCATATCATGAAGCAGCGTGTGGTGAAGCAGATAATTGTGACGGGCGACAATATAGGAATACATCAACACCAGACTGATCAGCCCGGCAACGTATAGGCTGAATCGTTTTTTGTCCAGGAGGAAGGGAATTAGCAATGCTTTATTCGTCAGAATTAATCCGGCAAACAGCGAGAAGTGTACAAAAACCGTAAACAGATAGGAGAAACAATCAGCCACACTATTACCTAAATAAACCGGTTTCTCAATGGCCAGTGCACCGATATAGGCAAGAAAAAAAAGGAAATGAAATTTGTATTTTCGGAAAAACATCTTGCTCTTACAAATTTTGATACTATAAAAGTATTTCATTGAACTGACCGGCGAAAATATCTCTTTTGTTAGTCGCAGGATATCACGAAAAGGAGACGATTTGACCTTTAAAATAGGTATTCCGTAAAATAAATTTTGTACTGTACTGCAGCCGGTTGGCTGTTTCAGGGCCGGACCTCTGGATCGCGGATTTCATGCAAAAATGACCAGCTGCGTAAAATACTCTGGCAGATGTCAAATAGTTTTAGGAATGGCCGATCTGGTTGTTAGTTTTAGTATAAACAACCATAAATATGGAAAAGATTATAGCTTTTGGTGAACGGGTTCCCGGCTACGATATTCCGGTATTGAATGAAAGAGAAGTGAGAGCTGCTGCGGGTATACTGTTCCTCATTATTTTTATTTCTTTGATGATCATTATCTTCAAAAATGATTTTTCGCTGGCGAAGTATTCGATTACTTTTTTCCTGACGGATTTTATAATCAGGGTATTTATCAACCCGAAATTTTCTCCAAGTTTAATTGTAGGACGACTGATCGTGCGAAATCAGACTCCGGAGTATGTTGGCGCGAAACAAAAAAAGTTTGCGTGGACAATTGGGGTTGTATTGTCAGCTATCATGTTTGTGTTTTTACTGCTGGTCAATGCTTACAGTCCGATAACTGGCATTGTTTGTCTCATGTGTCTTATATTTTTGTTTTTTGAATCCGCTTTTGGTATTTGTCTGGCTTGTAAATTATATGCGTCGATATTTCGTGACAAAGTACAATATTGTCCCGGCGAGGTTTGTGATGCTAAATCAAAACAGGATATCCAGAAAACTTCCGGCACACAATTGCTGGTTGTGTTGGGTTTTGTTGCCTACATTATTCTCGTCGTTTTTTTATTTAATGGTGAATTTAATAAGAAGCCCTATGACCTCTTCGGAATCAATAGTTCTGCAAAAACTAAATGACAGTCTGATATATGAAAAAGGAGATTTCATTGGAAGCTTATTTTTCGGTATTCAGAAAAAATATTATTGGCAATCAGCAGTGTTTTGAATCCCCGTTTGGAAAAAAACAGATCGTCTACGCCGACTGGACAGCGAGTGGCAGGGCTTTCCTTCCAATCGAAGAATTTATACAAAACCGGATTTTGCCGTTTATGGCAAATACGCATACCGAAACAACGATTACGGGTAAGGAGATGACCGCCGCTTATGAAGAGGCTAAATCAATTGTAAAAGGACACGTTCATGCCAGTGAGGATGATGTACTCATTTTCTGTGGCAGTGGGATGACAAGCGCAGTAAATAAGTTGCAACGTATTTTGGGGTTGCGGATCCCCGAACGATTGACGGACTATCTCTTAACGGACAGTTTTCAATTGGACGAGTCACTCCGTCCGGTCGTTTTTTTGAGTCATATGGAACATCACAGCAATCAAATTTCCTGGCTGGAAACAATTGCTACTGTGGAATTGATAAAGCCTGATCAGGATGGACAGATTGATCTCGTCGTTTTCAGGGGCTTATTGAAAAAATACAAGAACCGGAAAAACAAGATCCTTGCGTTAACTGCCTGTTCGAACGTGACGGGGATAGAAACGCCCTACTATGCCATGGCGAAGATAATTCATGAATATGACGGCTTATGCTTTGTTGATTTTGCCTGTTCTGCTCCTTATGTTAGTATCGATATGCATCCAACAGAACCTGGGACAGGACTGGATGCCATTTATTTTTCTCCCCATAAATTTTTAGGAGGCCCCGGTACGGCAGGCGTTCTGATTTTTAATCGGAAAATCTATCGTAACAAAATTCCTGATCAGCCGGGTGGAGGAACGGTTCTTTATAGTAATCCCTGGAAAGAGCATGAATATGTTGATCATATAGAACAGCGGGAAGATGGGGGTACGCCGCCCATCCTGCAGGGCATCCGGGTAGGTATGTGTATACGGTTAAAAGAAAAAATGGGTGTGGTCAATTTACTAAAACGTGAGGAAGAACAGTTAGCGATTATTTTTGACCGGCTTTCTAAGATTGAAAATCTGGAAATACTTGCGGGTCATATAAAAAAAAGACTGGCTGTAATCTCGTTTATCCTGCATGACGCACCTTATAACTTAGTCGTAAAAATCCTGAACGACCGGTTCGGCATTCAAACCCGGGGAGGATGTTCCTGTGCGGGAACCTATGGCCATGGGCTGTTGGGAGTTAGCAGGCGACGTTCGCAGGAAATGCGTAACCGGATCCTTTCCGGAGACCTTTCCAGTAAACCAGGATGGATTCGACTATCCGTTCATCCTACAATGACTAACAGCGAGATTGACTTTATCATGGATGCCATTGAAAAGACAGCTAAGCATTTTCCCCAATGGAAGAAGGACTATGTCTATCAGGCGGAAACAAACGAATTTTCAAAAACCACTACAGATACAAAAAGTGTTCATATATCGACTCCCTGTAAACTGTCCGGTTTTCTAAATGCTGTTTAATTATTTTTCATTTTCAAAAGGGATCGGATTGTATTTTTCCCCTGCGGTTTCGGGAGCCTGACGGTTTCCCAATATGTCATGGTAACAAGTGCGATAGGAGCGGACCAAAGCCTGCTGCTATAGACGTGCGTAAATACTCCGTATAAAGTGCACATTTTAAAGGCCAAAACACCTACTTTTCAGTTCGACCCATTAAATGGATAGATATGAAAGTTTGTCTTGCATTAATTTTGCCGGCTTTTGGCTTTTTAGGTTGCTCGCATTCGAATGTCGATGTGATCTCACAAAAATGCGATTCGATGTTCAACGGCTATAATGATAAACCCGGTGTGGCAGTTCTGATTGTCCGGGACGGCAAGATAGCGTTTGAAAAAGGATATGGCCTTGCCAATCTGGAATATAATATCCCGATAACTCCGGCCACGGTTTTTGATATTGCTTCAGTATCAAAACAGTTTACAGGATACGCAATCTCTACGCTGATACAACAAGGTAAATTATCGCCAGATGATGACATCCATAAGTACCTTCCTGAAATGCCGGATTTTGGTAAGAAAATTACGATCAGGAATTTGATTCACCACACCAGTGGTCTGCGGGATTGGCCGGAAGGACTGCATGCCGCCGGCTGGCGCTGGGAAGAGGCTTTCGCATGGGACGATATCATGCGGTTTGTGAAGCTGCAAAAGGAACTGGATTTTGAACCCGGCTCTCGATACCAATATTCTAATACAGGATATAATTTGCTTGCTGCTATTGTAGAGGTGGTGACAGGAAAAACCTTACCCGTTTGGGTAAACGAAAACATCTTTAAGCCCTTTCAGATGAACGCTTCTCAGGTGTTGACGGATTATTCAAAACCGATAAAAAATGTAGCCGGTTCTTATTACCTGGATAAAGACAGTTTCCACAAATCCAGCGACATGCTGACCGCATGGGGTTCCAGCTCTATTTTTACCACGGTTGAAGACCTTTCCAAATGGGTAATTCGTTTTCAAAAGGGCATAGATAGAAAGGATCCGGTTTTTATGCGGATGATAGAAACAGACAAGCTTAACAATGGTGAGAAAAACACCTATGCCTATGGAAATGCAGTTATAGATGACCAGGGACTAATGAACATCAACCATACAGGAGGATGGGCAAGCTATGCCACGGTAATATCGAGTTACCCAAGCCAGGGAATTTCAATTATTTTATTGAGCAATAACGGTGGCTTTGACTCTTATGGTAGTGCAAATAACCTCGCAAGGGCGCTTTTTGGCGCGCAATTCAAGGCAAGTGGTGAACCCAAGCCAATTGATTGGGCTGGCAAATCAACAGTAAAGGTTGATCAGTCTGTTTTGCAAAAATATACCAATTCATACAAGCTGGGTGATGGTTGGTACGTGACCTTTACGCTTGAAGACGGAAAACTGATGGTTCAGGCGACAGGTGAAGAAAAATTTCCCACCGAACCCAAATCAGACACAGTGATCTGGGTGCCGGCATATAATTCTGCGTTCTTTTTCAGAGATATTTCAGATAAAGCCATTACTTTAAAATATAGAAATATAATCGCGACAAGAATAAATCCTCTCAAAATTGATGTTTCAAAATTCGGGCAATATGCCGGAAGCTATCGCAGTGCTGAACTGGAAACAACTTACCGGGTGTATATCCAAAATAACAAGTTGATGGCACATCATATGCGCCTTGGCGAATTTGAGTTGTTGCCGGATATAAGCAGTGAAGGCATGTTCAATAGCAATGTCGGCAGGTTGCAATTTGAAAAGGACAGTCAGGGTATTATGATTGGCTTTAAACTTTCAGGAGGAAGGATAAGGAATATACGGTTTGATAGACTGTAGCCAATCTAATATCACGAGCTGATTTTTGTATCGTGACCTCATTCGACTCTCGCATAAACACTTGAAAAAAAGTCATCAGTCCATATTAATACACGTGATGGCCCTGATTGTATCTCGCCGGCAATTCGTCTTTTTTGATCGTTACCTGTTGGCCTACCATTTTTCCATTCCGAAATGTATTTGCGGTCAATTGTGTTGCTCCCATCGGAAAATTAATTGGCTCGCCCGTGTATTTCGGATAATAAGGATCCGGGTTGGTTCCGTCGAAGGTGTAAAATATATCCAGGCCTTTTATTTCCGTGGATAATTTTAATGCATAAGATCTGTTGTCTTTGGTTCTAACAGGCGTATAGATAACGTTGTAAGCACTTCGTGCATATTTTATCCCGGCAGCATCCAGCCTGGGAAACTGGCCTTCCATTTTTTCAATAAAGCGATCCCAGTTGCGGCTGGCCCTGGGACTCCAATAGACTTCCGCGAGGGCGAGTCCTCTGGGCCAGATCATATATTCCAGGTGCCTGAAATTGGATACACGTTCCGTCCAGAGATTACCCTGGCCACCAAGGATCATCTTTTCATCCACGCTATCCGGCACCGGATCGTAGTTATAAGAATCCGTAAGCCGGCAAATTCCATAGGCAGGCGGCTCAACGCTCGATTCACCCTGGTATAGATCCAGGTAACAATAGTCCCAGGGAGTCATCACTACGTGATGATTCATCTTAGCTGCATCCACACCCCCTTTCATTCCACGCCAGCTCATGACGGTGGCTTCAGGCGCCAGGCCGCCCTGCATAATTTCGTCCCACCCAATGAGTCTCTTCCCTTTACTTTTCAATATCGTTTCTACTCTCTTCATAAAATAACTCTGCAACTCATCTTCATTTTTTAATTTTTCGTCTGTCATTCGCTTTTGACATTTCGGGCAGTCGGTCCAAAAACCCTTATAGGCTTCATCTCCTCCCACGTGAATATATTCGCCTGGAAAAAGCGCAGCCAGTTCGGTAAATATCTTATCCAGCATCATAAAACTCGAATCATTTCCAATGCACAACACATTGTCCACCCTTGAAGGACTTCGAAAACCAGCATTCACAGGATAGGGTAACTGCGTGCATGAAAGATTGGGAAAGGATGCGATCAGCCCGAGGCTGTGCGCGGGGACATCAATTTCAGGAAGAATGGTAATGTTCCGATCCTTCGCATAATTGATGATTTCACGCATATCGTCCTGGGTATAAAACCCGCCATCTGTCGCTTTTTCAAAAGCCAGCGCCGGTGGAAATTCACTCCATAAACCATTCCGCTTTACACGCCAGGCACCCACTTGCGTCAGTTGAGGCAAACTTTTGATTTCGATCCGCCAACCCTGGTCATCACTTAAATGAAGGTGCAGCACATTGTATTTATAAGCTGACATTTCATTTATGTACTTCTTGACTTCTTCCTTCGTAAAGAAATGCCTGCTTACATCCAGCATGAGTCCCCGCCAACCAAACCTTGGATAGTCTGTAACTGACATACATGGTGCCATCCATTTGATATTCTTTACCAGCGAATCGCTGGTAATTTCTGCTGGCAGCAACTGTAAAAAACTTTGTACTCCATAATAGATGCCTGCGGGCTGGTTGGCCGTGATGGTTACATTCTTAGACGTAACATTCAGCCGGTAACCTTCATTGCCGAGCTCAGGCACAGCATCTTTGTTCAGATGAATGGAGATTGTAGCAGATTGGCTGTTGCTTAAGTCAACATGATATCCGGTGGGAATTGTGAGTCGTGCTCTTAAATCTGCAATGGCCTGTCGCAGGCCAGGATTCTGATCAGCACCGATGGAAATTTTCGAAGGCAATACAAACTCACCCCCGCTCCGGGTCAACTTAACCGGTTCTGGAATAATTGAAATATCGTTTTGCGAGAATGCCGTCAGCAGGCTTGAAAGAATAGCTGCGAGGAGGATGATTTTTTTCATTATTAAGAATTATCAAAAGATAATTTAGAGAATTTATCGCTATTGCTGACGAAAAATTAGAATTTACTGAGTACCAAATTGAATTCACAATTAATCAGGCTAAAGTCGGTATATCGCTGCCTGGTACGTAGGATAAGACCAGATTGGGGAATGGAATTAGATTCACGCCAATGAAAGGGTGCCGGCACAAATAACTTCGTTTATTCCTTGCCGATACCCCCCTTTTTCCATAATTTCCTAGAAATAGTGATAATGCAGTGTTTGTAAGAGCCTATATCGATATAAATAATTATATAAACTGAAATAAATTGAAAAGATATCTCCTCGCATTTGTTTTATTGTTTGCTGTGTCAGCAGCTCTTCCCCAAGCCCCCAAAAAGCCCTCTGCCAAGGAAAAACCTCCTACTCAAAAGGAAATGGATGATATGATGAAACAAATGCAAAAGGCGATGGATGAGATGAGTCCTGAAGACAAAAGGATGATGGATAGCATGGGGATTAAGATGCCTTCTCTGAAAAATATTCCCAAAGCAACCGACAAACAATTAGCGGATGCATCGCAGCAGGAAACACAGCTTGTGCCCCAAAAAAATACCGCCAGGATCGCCGCCATTCCGCAAACACCAACAGTAGCAGCATTGCCCGCCTTCATTTCGATGGTCCATACCACTATTGTTGCAAAGCTGACCCCCGGTGAAAGAACAGAGGCAGAAACTGTCTATGGATCTATAAAGCAAAACCCCGGCATTGGCACGGCCAATGGCGCCATTAGCTTCTGGATACAAAGCAGGCCATTATTGGCAATTTACCTGATGGGCAAAGCCTGCCAGGATGAACCGGAAGATATTGATAACATCAACAACTATGCAGCCATGCTTACCATGGCCGGTGCCGAACAAGCTGCGATTCCCGTTTTACAAAATTTAAACAAGCGATTTCCGAACAATAGTACGGTGCTTAACAACCTGGGCCAGGCCTGGTTCGGTTTGGGTGATATTGACAAAGCTTCGCGTTACCTCGATAGCGCCGTTCGAATCTATGCATATCATTCACAGGCTAATTTTACCAAATGCCTGATTGAGGAAGGCCATGGCAATACGGAGGCAGCTGCTGATGCATTGATACGATCCATCAAAAAAAGCCATAGCCTGGACAAGGAGAGTAAACTGCGGAAGCTTGGCAAAAAGCTTTCAGGCAAGGACGTAGATTTTCCTTTCAAGATGCCGCAAGATCCACTGGGATTGGAAAAATTCAACTGGCCCGCCTACCCAATGAATGTGACAGAATCTGCGATCCAGGAGGAGGCCTGGAAGAGCTTTATAGCAGACTGTGAAGAGACATTAGGCGAATTGAGCAGAAAGGCCGGGCAACTGGAAAAAAATCTCGTGGATGCTTTGGAAAAAAGAACGAAAGCATTGATGCAAGCTTCACAGACCGGGCAACCGTTCAATCCAATGCCATGGTATGCACCGATCGCTGTCCTCAAATTGAATTACCTGGTTGAGGATAAGGACAATGGTCTTCAGTACCGAATGCAGAAATCAGAACAAGCGATCGCTGATGTTTTGATGAAAGATGGTGAATGGGAAAACACGAGAATTGCCGAAGAAGAAAAGCTGAGCGAAAAATATGATCCGCTTATTGGAGAAGGTCGCCCCAACCCGCTTCATCAGTACTGCGATGAAGTGAATGCGGTTCGCAGCAAATATCTTCAAATGGCAAACACTCAATTACAGGCGGCCCAGGAAACCTATATCAACGATCAGCGAAAAATGCTTAACGACCAGGTGTATTATGCGCAGTACATTAATTGGCCCGAGGAATTTGAGGTCATCAAAATAAACGCAAAAATAAAATGGCTCAACCTGATAAAAAATCAGTTGGTAAGATTTAAACCCAAAGGTCCGTATTGCGATGGCAATGAAGACAATACGCCGAAAAAATCAAAGCTGTCAGCTTTTGATGATGTTGCTTGTAAATATCATAGCTCGGCCGACATCGGGATTATGGAATTCAACAATGATTGCAGCCGCTTTGAAGGCAAATTGAAGTTGGGTAAAATTACTTATACCCGTAAGATCGATTCAGATGATCATGATAAATTATTAGCCGCTTCGCTTGAGCTAAGCGTCGGTGCCAGCGCGGGTTGGGAAAAAGGACCTGTGCAAGCCGAAGTCAAGGCAGAATTGAGCGGAAAAATGGAATGGAACGACAAAGAAATAACCAATTGGGAAGTTACTTCCGAAGTGACTGCGAGTGCAGGCAGTAATCTCGGCCATGGTGACCAGAGCATTGATATTGCCGGGGTAAAAGCGCAGATTGGTATGAATAGCAGTGGGAGTTTAAAAGGAAAAGGATTATTGCAGGATATCAACGTTAGCAACAAGAAATAATACGCCATCAAATAATGACCATGAAATTTGTACTTGTCGCATTTACGCTTTTTATATCAGGCACTGTTTTCACCCAAGACTGCACGATCGAATCCCTGCTCAAAAAGCCAGGTAGCTGGAAGGAAAGCGCGGCAGTTATGAATGGTGTCGCTGCAACAGATCTTGCAAGAGAGAAGCAGGTATTGGCTGCCATCAACAACATGATCAAATCAAAGTATACCCCCATCGCGGTGAAAGCAAATGCCAATAGTGGCTTCCACCGGCCAGAATCATACATACCCGTCAACGAATATATTTATGATATTCTGCCATTGGAGTATTTCTGTGATGGCAATACGATTAAGACGGTAGGCGAAACCGCGACTTATTTTTATATCGGCGTTAATAATTTCTTCGATGAGATTTATGATACAGCCCAGGGAGACAGGGCGCTGATGGAAGGATATAATGTACTAACCCAAATTCCGAAGTCAAAGGACGGATATTATTACTTCGAAGAAAGGAAAATCAACATTAGTCAGGATATACCAGGCAAAAGCAGCGCCTGGCTGGTAACCTATGAGGGCAAACTTCCATGGACTTATGTAACCAAAAAGGAATTCCTGGAAAAAAGGAAGCGAAATCTATCGACCCAGATGGCGACTGAAGCTTCTGGTATAAATGACGTACTTAAGAACAATGAGATCGCGAAAGAATATAATGAAAAGGAATTTAAGAATGATAAAGAAAAGCTTCAGCGATTTATGAAAATGGATTACCAGCCTACAAAAGAGAGATATGAAAAATTTCTGACCGAACTGGAAATCAAATACAAGCCCGCTTTCAATAAGATCGATGAGCAGCTAAAGATGCCTGCAAATGAGCTAAATGAAACTGCCATTGTAAAAATGGATCCTAAAGATGGATTATCATACCTTTTTACTACTGAAGATGACCCGTTCGCGAAAATACTGATCAAGCCAAATCCTGCCTACTTTAATAAAAAATTACCGAGGTCCGCACCCCAGTTTTTCTCGGTATACATCAGGGGCAATCATAAAGACCCGGTCGTAGCCAACTTTATGTTGGACATTATGAAGGCTGTTGACTTTTCGAAATTGAAAGATATGTTGGGCAAATAGAATTCTAATGATCTAATTGTATACTATGCGAAGAATAATTCTCATTGCACTTGTAGCGGTTTCTTTCACTACAAAGGCACAAGTATATGTAGACAGAATTGGGTTTAAACTGGAAAGCATAGCCGATATAGACATCGGCTGGATGAAAATCTATAAACATCCCACACCGGCTAAGGGGAAAACCCTGGGCGATAGAATCTATAGCGACAAGCAAATCGGGTATGGCCAGCAGTTTGTAGAGTGGATGCAACAATCATACTTGCCAAAAGGTTGTTTGGGAGATGCCGGGGAGTATCAGAATGCTATCCCGAAATTCAGCGCCACGAATAGCCGCATGGGTAACGCCATAGATCAACATCTGTCTGCCCTGCCACATTTGTATGGTGCGTATTCAAAAATGTATATGTTCCTAAAGAAAGACGCACAAGGGAAATTCGTTCCGCAAAATAGCTTTTCAGAATATTGGCGTATCGAGGCAAACCAATTGCAATACATAAGCAAGCCGGTGTCGTTTATTTCAAGTGCCGACGAATACTATTTTGTATTTCCGGATTTTCCCGCCAATTCAAAAGGTTATGATGCCGATGACAAAGCCGCAGGTAATTTGCTCGGTTTTGCCAGCAATAAAAGTATTGAACGATACAAACATTTTTATCTTCCCCCAAAAGTGATTGAAGATCTTGCCGGCTACGTTGTCATTATGACCAAAGACAACAAAGAACTCCCGTTTGAGAAAATAACCATAGGAGAGTTTTTTACACAAGTCGAAAAGCAACTTCCAATATGGCAACAAGTGAATCCCACGTCTTCGGAAAATTTTGTACGTGCACAGAAGAATCTTGCAAGGTTAAAAGAAAAATATAAAAGCAAATGGAACGATATCGCTGAATTGCAACTTTCTGGCACTGATATCGGTCTTTATGATTTTGTAAATGCGACAGAGGATCATTATGACATGTTTGACAATAAAGATATTAATGGAAAGGAAGGGGTACATACCACTTTCCCCATTTTAAAAGTACGCAAACAAGCTTTAACGCTATGTAAAACGGATCAGCCGCAATGGCTTGTTATCAGGTGGACGATGGGAATGCCCAACCAACAGTTTAATATTCATTTGCATGAATCAATAATGAACAATTTTAATTTTGAATATGCATATGATTATTTTTTTAACCCTGAGAAAATAAAAGGTCAATCCTATAAACCCATTCGTTCCCCTACTGATAAAGGGGCAGTATTGGCTGGCGAGCAATCGGAAGCGACTAAAAAAAGTAATAGAGATGGAAACATTCATTTCTTTGAAGATTTTTCTGCATCGACGGTTGGAAAAAAGCCAATGGGTTGGCAAAGTTCATTTGCCCTTGGAACTACCAGTGTTATAACAAAGCTGGATGGATTGGACGGCAACTGGGCCATCATGGCGAACTACATCATAAAACCTACTCAACTCAACACGCCACTACCACAGAATTTTACACTGAGTTACGAATTAGTGG
>Ga0068871_100001553_pt1 | contig 15408 bp, 11 predicted proteins | sample KBSMisM72_FD_72750 | JGI IMG/M metagenome (GOLD analysis project Ga0068871, IMG submission 72750) | Miscanthus rhizosphere microbial communities from Kellogg Biological Station, Michigan, USA - KBS Miscanthus M7-2 | ecosystem: Host-associated > Plants > Roots > Rhizosphere > Soil ... | reverse complement strand
AGACGGGGAGCCAGAATAACATGAAGGCAGGGGCCTTTTGAATGTCTGCGAGGTTGTAGATGCTGCCAGCCGGAAATTGGTCGCCCTGAAAGGTAAAATTCGGGCGGCAGATAACAATTGAATCGAAAGTTTTGGATATTCGGCAGTAGGTTTTGAGTATCTTGTTGAGGACGGACTACCAGTGCTTCACAACTAACTCCGAGCCAAGAACCTTTTTCTGAGCGTACTGCGCGCAGTCCCGCTCTTCGTATATTATGGGTTTGTATTAATTCCACAGCCAATTTCACGGAGGACCCTTGATGCCGACAACATTAAACCGGGACAGTCTACGTGCATTCGCCAGCGCACATCGCGATGAATTCGAGGGATTATTGCGGCAATTTGTTGAGACGCCGACCGTAAGCTGCGACCCCGCACATGCAGCGGATATCTCCAGGGGCGTGGAATTGACAGTGGAAACAATCGAACGCGTCGGCGGTGAAGCGCGGGTATACAAGGTTGAAAAAGGCAATCCCATCGTGCACGGTATTTTCGGCAACGATAACAACCTTCCAACGGTCACTGTCTACAACCACATGGATGTTCAACCGGCGTCGAAAGAGACTGAGCCTTGGGACACAGAGCCTTTTGTATTCACCCAGAAAGGTGACACTTACTTTGGACGTGGAACCACTGACGATAAAGGCCCGGCCTTAAGTGCGCTGTTCGGAGCGCGCGCGGCAATCGAGGCCAATGTTCCCATCAACATTCAGTTTCTTTGGGAATTCGAAGAAGAGATAGGATCACCAAATTTCGAAACAATCATTTCGCGCAACGCAAAAGATCTGAGAACAGATTCTGTGGTTGTCTCCGACACGGTTTGGGTGTCGCGCAAGCGTCCGGCAAGTTCCGCTGGCTTACGCGGTTTGCTCGGCTTTATGTTGAGATTGGAAACAGCCTCGGTTGATACACATTCGGGTGAAACGGGAGGCGCCTCGCGTAATCCAATCGCCGAGTTGATGCAACTCGTTTGTGATCTCTACGACGTTCGAACTGGGAAGGTAAAGATCAAAGGCTTCTACGATGGCATGATTCCTCCTACCAAAAAGGAGCTGAACGACTGGGTAAACTGCGGGTTCACTGTGAGTGGTTTCAAAAAAGCCCATCACTTGAAGAAAATGAGGTCCACTGATCCACTCGAGGTCATGAAACGCATTTGGGGAATGCCCACACTGGAAGTTCATGGTGTTGTCGGTGGCTATCAAGGACCAGGATTGAAGTCAATCGTTCCACCACGTGCTGAGGTGAAATGTTCGTGTCGGCTTGTACCCGGGCAAGATCCGGCCAAGATCAGGAAACTGATCAGCGCAGCTGTAAAAGAAAAGAATCCTGACGTGTCGGTTGAATTTGAGCACGCAGCTCCTGCATTTCGGACAGTGTTGGAGGGTGAGTTGCCACTGGCATTGAAACGTGCGATCAAGTTTTCTTTTGGTCGTGAAGCAGTGTTTGTTCGTGACGGCGGAACTATCGGGGCAATGTCGAGTATCGAAAGAGTCCTGAAGTGTCCGGTGTTGTTTTTAGGTTTGTCTTTACCTGAACACGGATATCACGCACCAAACGAGAATTTCGATTGGCAACAAGCTTCAGGTGGAATGGTGGCGTTCGCGAAATATTTTGAAGAGATCGCGAACTTGAAGGATTGAACTACTGGCGGGTTAAATCACACACGAAAGACGTTCTTCGTTGAGTCTCACGAATCCACTCTTCTCGTAGAACCTTCGAGCTTCCGGGTTTTCCATGTGAACTGCAACGTCGATCCGGGTCACGCCTTCGCGTCTGAGTTCGCTTTTCAATTGCTCCATTAGTTGTGACCCGATACCCATGCCGCGACGATCTTCCTTCACCGACACATCATCAAGTTTGGCGACAACTGAACCCATCGATGTGGAAATCGCGTAGCAAACGACACAAACTGCGGCAGCGCCCTTTTCATCAAACGCCATCCAGACGAAACCCAGTTCGGGACGTTCTAAAAAAAGATCGAGGGCATCATTAAGACCCTTCACTCCTTGGTCGCCATACGCCGCGCTGCTCGCAAGATAGTGCTCGTCGGCGGTGAGAAATTTTGAGAGCATCTCGAACGCCTCTCGCACATCCGCAGCTCGCATTCTTCGGCAAGTGATCACTGTCGTGTCTCCACGCTAATGATGCCATAAGTCATTGCCAATTGCCGATTGCCAAATGCCGATTTTGGAGCTTTGAACTTTGTGTTTAGATCTTGGTCTTAACGCAACAGAAGTGACTCGTCGCAGAATCGTAGAGAACCAAGTACAAAGTTCAAAGTACAAAGCTCCACCATCGGCAAGCGGCAATCGGAAATCAGCAATGGTATAATTCCCGCTCCGCATACCAGGTAGTTTCCATCCCATCAACCCGAGGTCATGAGTCATGAAAAGGACAACGTCTCTCTTAGCCGCAACCTTGTTTGTCATCACAACAATCTCAGCGTTTGGTCGCGAAGCACGACTTGTTCGCTATCCCAACTACCATAACGGTCGCATCGTCTTTACTTACCTGGGCGACATCTGGACCGCGGACGAAAATGGTCAGAACGTTCAGCGTTTGACCGTCAATCGTGCGCGCGATGTCTACGCGCGATTTTCGCCGGACGGCAAATGGATCGCCTTCTCGAGTGATCGCAACGGCAATCTCGACGTCTTTCTTATTCCCTCGGGGGGTGGGACAGCTAAACAGTTAACCACCCACTCTGCTGACGATACCGTGTTGGGATGGACGCCTGATTCGCGTTCGGTTTTGTTCAGCAGCAATCGCGGTGAAGATTTCATGCCGCAGCTTTACCTGGTAAGTATCGACGGTGGCATGCCCACTAAAGCTGGAACAGACATGGGTGTACAGGCGGCTTATTCGCCTGATGGTCAGCGCCTCGCTTATAACCAAAAATCACAGGTCTACTGGCGCAAATATTATCGAGGTGCATATCAGAGCGACATCATGATCATGGATGTGGCTTCGAAGAAGTTTACGCAAGTAACTGACTTCGACGGTCTCGACTCATGGCCCATGTGGGGTCGTGACGGCTCAATCTATTTTGTCAGCGATCGCGATGGTAACGGGCTCACAAACATCTGGCGTGTTTCAGACAGCGGAGGCAAGGCAGACAAAGTCACATCTTTTAAGAGTGGCGACGTGCGTTGGCCGTCGATCAGTTCAGACGGCCGCGTGATCGTTTTCGAGCATGACTTCGGAATATGGAAGCTCGACGTGGCTTCCAAGAAAGCAACCCCCATCACGCTCAACATAGATGCCGAAACACAAGACAACATGACTGAGATGGAGTCGTTCAGTTCTCAAGCTGACGACTATGATCTTGCGCCGTCGTCAAGACGAATTGCGTTTTCAATCCACGGGGAAATCTTCACTGCACCGGTTGAGGAAGGGGATCTCAAACAAATCACTGATGGTCCCGCACGCGAACGTTCCGTTAACTACTCGCCCGATGGGAAGTGGTTGGCGTATGTGTCAGACCAAAGTGGGCGAGAAGAGTTGTACGTCGTACCGCTTGATGGTTCCGGCGCTGCTCAACAGGTTACAAATATCGACGCCCTGAAGGTTTCGTACGACTGGTCTCCTGACTCAAAAGAAGTTGTTTTTTCTTCTTCGGACGACAAACTGCGCAAACTGGTAATTGCTTCAAAACAAGTGACCGAGCTCGACTCGTCCCGTTACGGCGGATTTGGCAGTCCAGTGTGGTCGCCTGATGGAAAATGGATCGCTTATTCCAAGCCTGATGCCTCACGAACTTCAGACATCTATCTGATTGCCTCTTCCGGCGAAGAAAAAGAGCCGCATAAGATCACCTTCGATGCAAGCAACGACATCAACCCGCGCTTTGGACCCGATGGACGGAAACTCTTCTTCCAACGCATTACGGCGGCGGGCGCTGGTAACTCGGTACAACTCTATTCTGTCTGGCTTGAGCACCTCGATCGCGATCCCGACGATGCTGAGGAACGCGAAGCTGCAGCGCAATCAACGTCATCGCAAGGTGAGGAGCCAGACGGCGCCATTGGACCGCGACGACAAGCTCCGGCAAATCGTCCAGTTCGAGATATCAAGATGGATTGGGCGGGAATGAAACATCGCACGCGACAAATCACACGCATGCCGTTTCCGATCTCGAATTACACGATTGCTCCTGACAGTCGAACCATCGTTTTTGTAACGAGTGAACCTGCTGGACTGGCAAGTGTGCCGGTTGTCTATTCGATCCAGGATGATGGACGGCGGTTAACACGAATCACATCAGGGCAACCACCAACAGATGACGCCGAGGGTGGACCTGGCGGAGGCGGTGGATTCGGTGGTGGAGTTTCGCAATTAAATGTTTCGCGTGATGGAAGGACGTTGTTTTTCCGTGAGCGTGAAGGCGTTTACTCGGTACCCATGGGAGCGCCACAGGGTGCAGCTGCGGGTGCCGGCGCTGGCGCAGGCGGAACAGGTGCAAGCACTGTTGCCGGAGCAGGTGCTGGCGGACGTAGAAGAATTAATTTCAATGTTCGCGTTAAGGTTGATCGACCTGCCGAATGGGCCGAGATGTTTGACGATGGATGGCGCACGATGAAGTATCGTTTTTACGATCCGCAGATGCATGGTATGGACTGGGATGCGGCTCGCGCGAAATATCGTCCTCTCGTAGATTTCGTTGGTGACCGGCAGGAGGTCCTCAATCTTGTCAACGAAATGATAGGAGAGTTGAACGCGTCACATACTGGCGCGGCGCCACCGCCTCGTGGAGCAGCGGGCGGAGGAGTTTCAACCGGCAACCTTGGACTCGAGTTTGAGCCTGACGCGACTGCAGGTCGCTATCGCGTCACTTACATTTACGAGGAAGGTCCTGCCGACAAAGATTGGGTGCGCGTGAAGGTTGGCGACTATCTACTCGCAATCAATGGCAAGCCAGTGAAATCTGGAGATGACTACTGGGAGCTGCTTAACAACAGACTAAATCGTAAAGTCGATGTCACCTTCAACTCGAAGCCTGCCGAGGACGGCGCGTGGCATACACGCATCGAAGCAATCTCGCCGAACGCATATAGCCAACTACGATATGAGCGTTGGGTTAAAGAACGTCGCAAGAAAGTTGACGAGCTTTCCGGTGGACGCGTCGGCTATTTGCATATCCAGGCGATGAATGAACCATCGCTTCGTCGCTTTGAAAAAGAAATTCGAGAGTTTCGAAACAAGGAAGCACTCGTCATCGATCAGCGATGGAATGGTGGCGGCAACATCGAACAGGAATTGCTCGCGATCTTGGTGCAACGAGAATATGAGATCTGGCAGCCACGCGGCACCGAAGCAACAGGCAGACCTTTCGCGGGCTTCTTCGGACCCAAGATAGTTCTGCAGAACTGGCGCTCTGCTTCAAACGCTGAAATGTTTCCAGCAGGCTTCCGCGCGCTTGGCCTTGGTAAGGTTGTTGGCACACCAACGATGGGAGCTGTTATCGGTACGGGCAGTTACAGTTTGATCGACGGCTCTACCGTTCGCACGCCGGGAGTCGGCGTGTATCTCGCGGATGCGAAACGAACCAACATGGAGAACTATGGTGTGCAACCCGATCTGTTGGTTGATAACAAACCGGAAGACTCACTCGCCGGACGTGATCGTCAGCTGGAAGCTGCTGTGGAAGAGCTGATGAAACAGCTGAATGGCTCACGTCGCAACATGGCGACGGAGGGACAGAAATAGAAGTGGCACAGACTTCAGTCTGTGTTTAGTCAGTCTCACTGTCTCAACATTCAAAAAGGGGCGACAGAGTTGTCGCCCCTTAAAATTTAGCGGATCCTATTCACCACTGTTCCAAAATGTTAACTAACACAGACTGAAGTCTGTGCCACTTCTACTTCGGCAACAGGACCGAGTCCACGACATGGATCACGCCGTTTGATTGATAGACATCCGCGATGGTCACACGCGACTGACCGCCTCTTTCATCGGCAAGTATCAATGTGTTGCCATCCATCCATGCCGTCAAGGTACCGCCATTGACTGACTTGAACCACGCCTTGCCTTTTCCCGCCTTGATCTTCGCAGCGATTGATTTTGAATCAAATCGTCCTGCGACCACGTGATAAGTCAGAATATTTGTGAGCATCCCTTTGTTTTCGGGTTTGAGAAGAGTATCGACTGTGCCCGCCGGAAGTTTGTCGAACGCCGAATTGGTCGGTGCAAAAACAGTGAATGGTCCTTTTCCTTTTAGTGTCTCGACCAGGCCGGCAGCCTTAACTGCGGCGACGAGTGTGGTGTGATCTGCGGAGTTCACTGCGTTGTCGACAATGTCTTTTGACTTGAACATTGCAGCGCCGCCGACCATCGGGTTTGAGTTGTCCATCATTTGTGCATAAGCACGAGTATTCGCGACAGAGATCGATGCCACAGCAAGTAGCACCATGACTAAAAACTTCTTCACGGTAGTTACCTTCCTTGTTGGAACTGATTGTTTAGAACTGAGGGATATACGGGAAGGGAGCTGGAGTTGGATTGCCAGATTTGAGCTTTGTACTTAGTGCTTTGCGCTTTGTTGTAGGTGAGAGAAAGAACTAATCCAAAGCACAAAGTACAAAGTTCAATCGGTTATGGCACCACGATGTTATCCATCTTCACAACTTCAAAGTTCGATCCCTTCAATGTCTTCAACGCATTCAACTCGTCGTCACTCCAGCGCATATCGGGAGCGCCACTGAAATACCAGCTGGAGCCATTGTCCGCGAGAATCATTCCATACTTCTTCATCGCTCGTAGGATCACCTGCATCGCCGGAGTAAAGCTGGAAATATCGAATGAAGCTTTCAAACGAACTTTCATTCCCATCGGAGGACGATTCACACTCGTATTTGAACTGGCCCAATGACGTGCTGGAGCAACATAAGCACGACGAGTGATCTGCGCGGTGAAGCGGATGGCGTGTTTGATCTCCTGCTGCTCAAACACCTCGTCGTACCTGACCAGGCCAGGAAAGATCGGCAAGCCCGCAGCGTCTGCAGATGTCCAACCCGCAGGACGCAACGCATTCGAATTCAAATCGAAGATGGCGCCGCAGTTCGCATTCCAACTCGCGCCGTTGTTGATTGGAAACGCGTAACCCAATTCATAAAGCTTCCAGTTGTCACGATCTATTACGAGTACGTGACGATCTCCATCTGAATTCGGCCCGCCCTCGATAGGCGCGTCTGGAGGGACGGGGTAAGGGCCTGGATCGCTTTCATCGCCGTAAGCAGTCCAGTTAAGCGGAACGGTTGGTTGGCTGCCTGACACGACGATGTAGGGAATCCCATTCGGAGCGCCATTCCATACAGTTCCAAAATCAGGATGCAGATTAGTGTTTGCGCCAATGCCTGCAATGAGATTGTCGGAATTTGGATCGACCAGACTGTTGGAGATGTCCTCGTTCCACGCATTGTCTGATGGAAAGAGTTGCTTGCCGTGCAGACTCGCACCCGGTCCGAGATCGGGGATTGGCTGTGGCAGTGGAAAATCATCAGGTGGACCTCCACCGACATGACCTATTCCAATTCGAACGCGGTTACTGGTCGCGCCATGAAGAGTGATTCCAACGAGTACATCACCAACGTCACCAAGGTCGTCGTTCAAACGCATTATGACTGCGGTCATCCACGAAAAGCCGGGAACAACGCCGACGTACTCTACGGTCAATGGATAGTGAATGTGATTTACATCTTCCGCGTCGGCAGTGACAGCTGAGACAGTGTCGCCAGTTTGTAATGTGAGGTTGTCGGCGAAGAGTATCACGCGCGTACGATTGTCCTGGCTGAACGTGACCGGTGCGGTGAGAGCAAAGGGTTCGGCAACAAGGCTGGCCGACTCGACGGCGATTGCACGAGTTGAGTTAGTTCTGGTGATTAGAACGGGGGAAGTGGCAAGTTGTACTCGAGTGGGCGCGAAAAGGACCAGCAACACCAGCGGTGAAGTAAAGACAAGAAGATTGCGTAGATGTTTGCGCCACGAAGAGTGGACTGAAAAACCCGTACCCATTGGTACTAACCTCAAATCGAAGTTTGGATATCAAGTGAGTGGTCGGGGCCGGAGAGGTGGGCAGACTCAACCCTAATTCGGCAGCGAGGGCCAAGTCAAGATCTTAATTGGGGAAAGTCCGCAGATTACGCAGATTACGGAGATTCAGAAGAGGATCTTCTGGTCTTAGATGATTCTGCGTAATCTGCGTAATCTGCGGACAGAGGCGTTTGGGTCAATCCTTGTCCTCGGTCTTCAGTCTAAAACTTGCCGGGACGAACTCAATAGATTTGATCAGGCCATCTGTCTTGCTCCTGCTATCAACCTTCGGAATGAAGCACACAACAACACTATCCTCGGGCTTGCGCACGCCACAGGTTATGTCGCCTTTGACGTCTGGGTTGTACGTCGTGATTTCCATGTCGTTGAAGGTTGCGGTACGCAACCGCAAAGTTTGCGCACCGGCTTTCACTACAAAAATAATTCCCTTTGCATCACACTCAAGACGAAGCAGTGCGGCCTGCATCCGCGTTTCACCTTCTCGGGGCGCGCGTAACACTTCCCTCAAATAAGACGACGAATCTGTTTGCACCACCTGTGGTGAACTCGCATTGACGTCTGTGGTCGAATCGACGGTGGCGTTGCGAGTACTCACGTTTCGCTTGTACTCCTCACGCTGCGTTTCCATCGTCGTTAGCTGACCCAAAAGAATCTGTGCGTTTTGACGCATGTCATCTTCGGCATTTGACTTAATGACCTGCTCTAATAACTGACGAGCTTGTTTGTAGTCGCCGGTTTTCAAATAGAGTTGTCCTAACATAAAGACCAGATCGCTTCTGCCGGGCGAAGTCTTGATAGCGTTGGTGACTAACGTTCGGGCTTCCTCAAGATGATCTCCAGTGACCAGTGCCACGAAACAAAGCAGACTGTAGGAAGAAGGAAAATCAGGACGGAGTTCGATCGCCTTTAGCACTTCGGCCCGAATCCTGGAGTAGGTTTCGGGAGCCAAACCACTTGTCAGATGGCCGGGCTCAGTCCCTTGCCGGCCGAGTGCGAGCGCATAATAGTAATGAACTAAATAACTTTGACTATTTGCCTGGATAGCTCGTTCAAGATAGGCAAGGGCCTCAGCATGTTTACCGTCATACACTTTTGCCATTCCCATCGCTGCATTAGCGAGGGCCAATTTTGGATCGAGCGTTAATGCTTTCTCAAGATAGGTCTCGCTTTCCTTACGATTGCTATGAAGTAACAAGTCGCCCTGGTAAGCCTGTGCTTCAGCCTCCGAAATCGGCGCTGTCTGCATTCCAGTATCAGTCTCAAGTTTTCGTTCGAAATGTCCTTGAATAATGTTGTAGCGATCCTGCCTAACGTAATCGCGTAACTCTCTCTCCATCGCTTCAAAGGTCATCTGGAACGCCTGCTTGAACGCCTCTTCCTTAGATATCTTGGTTGTCAGCAAGTCGATGAACTTGCCGAGTTGTTCGAGACGACCCTCCCTGCCGATGATCAAGTAATGCATGAGCGCCCACGATTCAGCGTAGAAGATGCTTTGCTTGTTCCGCTCATTGTAGTGAGGTGACTTGTGATCGACTTCGAAGAGTGTTCGCAACGGCAACAGTTTGCTATCGCGTAACAGAAAGACGTGGTTTGCGATCGGTCGCCCAAGGACAAATTTCTGATCGTTCGTGATAGCGAAAGTGCTGTAATACTCAGCTAAGCCTTCGTTGAACCAGAGTGGCGCACTGTTGAGGGTGTTGTTAACTAGCAGGTGTGTGTATTCGTGAAAGATTACCTTGTAAGGATCCTGATCTCCCTGGAGTTCGGTCGTCATAGAGATGTAGTTGACGTCTTGTCCTGCCTGAAAGTACCCGACAAGGTTGGGTCCCGGCTTGAAAGGTCCAAACGAACTCTGGCTTTTAAAAACCACAACGGTTGTGGGTATTGGAGTGGTGAAGCGCATTCGCGGAAAGAGGTGGGTGAACACCTCACGAAACTGTTCGAGGCGAACCGCGACTTGTTTTATGTCCTTCTCGCTTCCGTTTCCAACAAGAAAGAAGTTTTTAGATTGAACACTCGTCCAATTGTCTTTCGCGAGAACGACCTGACGTTGGAGGAGCGCACTAAGGACAAAGCACGAGAGCGCGATGCTCAGAACCAAACGTTTCATCATATTGAGCCAGTGAAAGGGGAGTGAAGAATCTAAGGACACCGCATTATAAGAGTGGGGGCTGCAGAGGGACAACATGGGACTACAGGCGTCGTGCTGGGAGCGCAGGCGTCCTCGCCTGCCGGTGGGCACTAGCGTTATTGACAAGCGATCAGCAGGCGAGAACGCCTGCGGTCCCAGCACAGCAAGCTGAGACAAGTTTTTCACGGACCATAGACAGATGATTTAGCCAGACTAAATCCGTATTCCATACTTGCCCACATGGGTACTTGTTGACCGTCCTTTAGAGCGGGTTTGAACTTGATTTCGCAAGCAGCGCGTATCGCGTTTTCAGTTAGTCCGTAGGGCAAACGCCTTACAACTCTAATGCGCTGGATCTGTCCATCAGCTCCGAGTAGCACCTTCAGTACAACCACGCCCTGCACGCCTACATGTCGAGCCGCTTCAGTGTATTTAGGTTCGGGCCTCGCAAGTATTTCTGCGCGGGTATCGACTTCCTTCAGCTGAAAACCTTTTACCGTTACGGGATCGTCCATGAGGTGCGCCAGCGTGCCGTCGTCCGTGCACCGGTAGTCCTGATTCTTCTCGGCGGTGACCTCCGGAGCTCTTGGCTCTCGTGTTTTGGGAGTTGGAGTTGGTACCGAGTCCGGCAAAGGCGTAGGTGAGCTTACTGGTGGTTTTCTGCGACCAGACTGAGCCAGACTCGCAGTACTGATCAGTAGAATCGTTGAAATAATCAAAAGCAGTTTACGCATTTGACGACCTCAATCCCGAACTTCGATCCGTAGTAAACGCGGTCGAACAGTTTTACTTGGGAGCGGCAACGAGCGAGCCGTGAAAGTGTACTCAACAGGAGTTTGCAGTTACAAACAAAAAGCCTGTCCTGCGAAAGGACAGGCTTAATTCAGCATACTACGATGCGCTAAACGCTAGTGCGCGGTTGTTATTCTTCCGGACCAGTACAAGTTGATCCGTGCAATGCTGGAATCTTCTGACTGATGATCGGGTACTTTGGAGCTTCGTCAATATTGATTTGAGTCCAGTGTGCATATTGTTCGGGCACGTTCGTGTCTGCGAAGATTGCTTCGACCGGGCACTCTGGAACGCAGGCATCGCAATCGATACAAGTATCTGCGTTGATGTATAGACGATCAGTTAATTCATGAAAAGCTTCTACAGGACAAACGGCAGCGCAGTCGGTGTACTTGCAGTCGACGCATAATTCGACAACAACATAGGTCATTGGGGAAGTAAGCTCCTTTCGATGATGCCAAATAGTTATTCAGCAGTGCAGCGAATGTCAACAGGAAAAATTTCTAAACTGTATGAATAGTGCGTTGGTGAAGAGAAAACTTTAAGCCGCAGGTTACGCAGATGAATGCTGATAAGAAGTGAAACTGATCTGCTTCTGCCCTCGTCTAAACTAAATCGTTCATCAAATATGCAATGCTAAACGCGCCGTACGAAATTGCCAGGCGCCTTCATTTGCTCTTTGTACTATCTTTCCTGGTCCATTGATCGTCTTCTTAACCGTCGGGTCACCTTCATAAGTTACTACCGAAGGACCTGAGATGGTCACGTCCAGCTGATCCTTAACATCGACGTCAACTTTGGAAACCCCCTTGCTATCGACTACGCCCTTTGCCGCGTGAAGATTGTGAGTATCTATTCTGGCCGCGCCACTCGTATCAATGTCTACAACCTTAGTGATGCCAGATACCTTGATTTGCGGAGCCCCTTCTGAATCTATTTCGAATTTATCGTTCTTCAATCCAGAAACGTCAATCATGCCGGCGCCAGAAACGGTCAAACCATCGATATTGGGAACCGAGATCTTTATCGTTACCGGTTGGCTCACTGAATAGGTTTTGGCGTTTTTGAGTCGCAGCACGCCATTTGAGACTTCTGTGCTAATCAACGGAAGAATGTTGTCGTCTCCTTCGATTTCCAGGCTTTGCGCCTTCTGACAAACAACATCGACATTGAACGCACCTTCTGTCGAGATCGAGGTGAACGCGGAAACGTCACGCTTCTGCACTTCTCGCTTTCCTGAACCTTTAACGCCCGCGTGCATACCGTGATGGCATCCAGCCAATGGCACCGCAATAAGAATGAAAAGGATCGCTAATTTTTTCATCGTCATGCTCCTCAGTTGTCCCGACGCGCATATTCGAGCGTGCGAGTGGTGTTGTCAGTGACGCTGCTCACCGGTTCAGTAAATGTCGTCGCTGCAGGCGGACGTAGTTCGAGCGGAGGTTGCTGCGCTGGCGTAAACCTGTTCATGGTTGCATTCGAGCTTGAAAGTTTCGATAAACTTCTGATCAACATCACCTCCGTCAAACCGACAATCAGGAATGTGAAGAGCATGAAGACGGCAATGAAATCGGTAGGCATTCCGAGGCCTCTCAGCACGATTGTTCCACCTAACATTACTCCCAACCCACAAATGGCGATCAAGGTAATCGCTGTCAGGAATGACGCGATGGGCCCGGTCTTACTCGATTCGGTTTTCTCTCTCAGGCTGCTTCCGCAACGATTACAGTAGCTCAGACTGGAGGTGACAGGAGATCCGCAATTGGCGCAATACATTTTAGTTCCTTCCGTTCTTGGGTAGGACAGCCTGATTAGAAAACGGAGTTGACCAGAGACAGGTTCCCGTTATCTCCGTGGGATGTAGGTAAACCAAAAGTAGACGGCCTGTCCGACACCAATAAAGAATCCAATTATCGCCCCAAAAAGCTCAATTGTCTTCAAGTGATGTTGCGCTACAGAGAGAACGAGTGCTTCGAGCTTTTCAATCGGGTAGTCCGAAACCTTCTTGCGCACGAGACCTCCGACATCAAATTCCGCTATTGCAACCGGGAGGCGCTCGCGAGCTGCGAAGGTAATGCGTTCGACAAGTGCTGAGCTGGCACGCTGCATGGAATGTGGCGAAACATGATCACCCAGTTTGCCAATCGGAGCTATCAGGAGTCGTTCGACCTGGGAAGTGAGAATTCCATTAACGGTGCGTGCCGTGTCGTCACGCGCAAGCAAATTAAGCAAGCCACGGGTTAAGAAATCTTTCGCTTGCTGAACAGAACCCGGGTCGATTCGATGCATCACCTCGGACAGTGTTTGAGGGCGCAGTCCATCGATTGCTTCAGTGAAATACGAAGAGATAGACGATGAGAGTCCTTCACTTCGAATGATCTCTAAGAGTCGACTAGTCACTTGTGCCTTTAGTTCTTCAAACTTTGTGCTTTCGAACTGACCAATAACTTCGTTCAATGGACGCGAGAGAAAGTTATCGATGGTGCTATTCAAAAATGCCTCCGCTTCCTGTTCGAAAGCTGGCCCGCGTAAATACTCCTCGATGCGCTTCGGCAGGGTTTTGTTGACGAGGTCGTCAACCTCCCGGTGAATTCGTTCGCGAGAAATAAATATCTTCTTGATCAGCGACAGTTGTTCGTAGTACTGGTCGACTTCAAGTTTGATTAAAGATCCAATTTGCTTGCGAGTGGTTTGACTGGTGGCGATGTCGGCGAGGTGATGAACAATCGGGGGAACCTGTTGGTCAATTCGTTCCTTGATGAATGCGATGGTATCGGGAGTAAAGGTTTCCCCAAGTGTGGCGTTGCTGCGAGCGAGATCGTCTAAACGGCCGGACACAAAGTCGCGAACCTTTCTTTCAAACCCGGCCTCGCTTATCGCCCGGTGAAGGCGTCTCTGTACAAAGTTCAACAGTTGCTCGATCGAGTCAGCGCTCACCAGATCCCCGACCTTGCGCTCAACCAGTTCATCCACTTGCTTGTCCACGAAGCGACGGATTGCGTCACCTGTCTCTTCACTCTTCAACATGGCCGCGATGTACTCGGCTAACCTGTATTGCAAAGCCGAGATCGTATCGAGGATTGGTGCGCGTGCCTGCGATGGCAACGCGTCAATAAAGGAAGGATAAACGCGGGCCAGCAGGTCGTTCGTATAGGTTCCAACGAAGTCTTGAACTTTACTTTGAAAGAAGCTGGTCTCAAACAGAGCGTCGAAAACCGTTTGCTGAGAAACGAGTTCGTTACCGACGGCGTTACCGATTGATTGCGCGAGTTTGTCGCGGTGACGTGGAATCATTCCCTGCGGCCAGATAGTGAACCCAAGAACCTTTACGGCTTTGTATGGATGGAACAACATCCAGATTGCCAGCCATGCGGCACCGAAACCATGAATAGTAGCAACGACAATAATGCCGATTGCGACCAGCAGTTTGAACGTAAAAGGATCTATGACGACACCTCGCTCACCGTGAATGAATACGAAGAAGGATGCTAAACGGTGCCAGCGAAAAGCGTCAAACTTATGGCGCGGATTGAGGAAGAGGTTGTGGGCCCTTGAATAAGAAAGAGGCAAGCAGAGCTGAAAACTCTGACACTCACCTACACACGGTCGGGAAGGGGGGCAGAGCGGCAAGTTCCGGGACCTCTACCTACTCAAAACCTAGCGCGCCCCCGCAGACAATCATGACACTAGAATCAAAGTGTGAAGTCAGAATCCAATCAGAGATTGTTGAGCCGGTTGGGGCGACGCTCGGTTTGAGTATGTACAGTTCAGAGATATTGCCGCTCTGCCCCCTTCCCGACAGTGTGTAGGTGAGTGTCAGAGTTTTAGCTCTGCCCCCTTCCCGACAGTGTGTAGGTGAGTATCGAGTTTCAGCTCTGCCCCCTTTCAACACGTGTAGTTGAGTGTCGGTGTTCATTCGACATTAGGAAGAATCATTCTACGACTCGACTGGAAAGCCTGACTTGACCCATGCATTAGTACCGCCGCTGATATTGATCAGCTTCGTGAAGCCATGCTTCTCCAACATGCTTGCTGCCGCACTCGATCGATAACCGCCCGCACATATCACTGCAGTCTCGGAGTTTTTGTCGAAGGGTAGCTCACTCACATGTTTATCAATTCCCGACAACGTGAAGGAAAAAGCTCCGGGAACATGGCCTCCCGCATATTCCGCAGGACGTCGTACGTCGATAACAGGCAAACCTCCTGAAGCGATTCGATCCCTTAATTCATTAACGCTGTATTGCTTTATAGTTGAAACACTCAAACCATCACGAACCCAATCGTCCACATCGCCGATCAAGTAACCGCGAACGTTCTCGATTCCCACTCGAGCTAGTCGAACGAGCGCTTCATCTACCTGCGCACTCGTTTCAGCCACTATCACTATCTCG
>Ga0068871_100001545_pt1 | contig 15441 bp, 10 predicted proteins | sample KBSMisM72_FD_72750 | JGI IMG/M metagenome (GOLD analysis project Ga0068871, IMG submission 72750) | Miscanthus rhizosphere microbial communities from Kellogg Biological Station, Michigan, USA - KBS Miscanthus M7-2 | ecosystem: Host-associated > Plants > Roots > Rhizosphere > Soil ... | reverse complement strand
TTTATTCCCATCTTCGTTTTTAAATCTCTTCTCCCTTAACAATATGCCTGAAAAACGCACTCGCATTAACAAGAATGTCACCACCAAAACACCCGCCGCTAACAACCAATATATAAGCGCCGATGGAACGAGCAACATCAGATGCGAAATCAAAAGAATCCATGCATACGGTACACCGAGACAGGTGATCACTGACCTGATGCAGGGCTCTTCGCCTTTGCTGTCATACGCAAAATGTTTCTGAAGACTCCGATCGAAAATAATAAATTCCGACCATAGAACTCCCGGAATGTAGATAGAACTGGTCAGTAGCAAGCCAAGCGTGCCCCCAACTACAGTCCCGATGAAGAGGTAAATGAGAACCGACTGCCATTCGATTTCCGGCAGATAACCAATCCGGGCGTAATACAGGGCCGTAGTTCCACCGCCGATGGCCAGAAAGATCAGCCAAACAGCAAACGAAGCATTTGCAATAACGAACTTATCAAGTCGACTTTCCGAAGATTGCTTTGGCTCAGCTTGAGGTGTTCCATTCTCGGAGACGATCAGTTTTTCGGGAGTGTGTATAGTTACGGTTGGCATCTCATCTCACCTACAGAAGGGTTGAGGAAAACAGCTATAGCAGATACGCGGATTGGCAGACTATTACAGGTTCCGTGGCACGTCAATACTAAACGCGGTGGAAGCCTTTGAGAATGTCTCTGGTGGTCAGGCGAAGAATGATCGGGCGGCCGTGGGGACAAGTTGTTGGTGAGGAGGTTTGCAGGAGTCGGTCGATCAGCCAGCGCATCTTCTCGGGTGCGAGGGACATGTTCACTTTGATGGCGGCGTGACAGGCGAGCGAGGCTGCGATTTCATCACGCAGGGTTTCGCGCGCGGAGCTTTTCTTCTCAGCATCGACTGTATCGAGTAACTCAGCGAGCATGTTTCGCGCTTCGCCGCTCGGGAGATCTGCGGGTATCGCCTTTACCGCAACTGTGCGTCCCGACAGACGCATCAACTCAAATCCATACTTCTCCAACTCCGGGACGAGATCGTCGAAGACTGCCGCCTGTGCGGGTGTGAGATCAAAAGTCTCCGGGACGAGTAACTGCTGCGAGTCTGTGCGCCGCTCTGCTTCCAAAGCACGATACTTATCGAAGAGCACACGCTCGTGCGCGACGTGCTGATCGATCAAGAGCAAGCCCTCATCGTCAGTCGCGATGATGAAACTCTCCTCGAGCTGCCCTAGCGGGCGAATGTTTGTCGAAAGCGATTCGGGCGTGACTTCACGTGCCAGCTTCTCCGCTGAGTTCAATGGAGGAAACGCAGATTTCGCAGATTGATAGGATTGCGCAGATTGGATCATCACTTCGATGTCGCGTGCAATCTCTTCGCCGGAAGCCTCGACTGGAGGTCTTTGAACAACAGGAGGTGGTGGGACAAACTCGATGCGTGGCTGTGGAGCGATGAAACTTACCGCAGCCGTCGCTGTCGCGATCGGTTCGGGCTCGGGTGGCGGTGTGTAACTCGCGCTTGCGAGCGCGGCTTTCACCGCTTCACGAACGGCATCAGCAACTGCCGCCGACCTGCGGAATCGCACTTCTGTCTTGGCCGGATGGACGTTCACGTCGACCTCTTCGAGAGGCGTTTCGATAAATAGCAGCGCCGCGGGATAGACGCCGTGCGGCAAGATCGACCGGTACCCCTCGGAAAGCGAACGCCCAATCATTCGATCGCGCACAAATCTGCGATTGACGAACAAGTACTGCGAATCGCGCGACGTGCGCCGGTCTCGCGGTGCGGAAACATAGCCGGTGACTCGCGCGACCTGAGCGTCGCCGCCATTCACTTCCAGCAGATTCTCGAGGAACTCCTGTCCAAAGATCTGATAGGCGCGTTCGCGCAAATCCTTCGCCGGCGCAGCCCGCACCACTTCCCTGCCGTTGTTTATAAATGTGAACGCAATCTCCGGATGGGCCAGGGCGTAGTGAGTCACAAGATTTGTGAGGTGATAAGTCTCAGTGGCTTCCGATCTCAGGAACTTTCGGCGTGCGGGAATGTTGAAGAAAAGATCGCGAACGGCGATCGTCGTCCCACGCGGATGAGCCGCGTCTTTAACGTCGCGCATCCGTCCGCCATCGATTCCCACACGCGTCGCCGCACTTGCGCCTTCGATGCACGTCGTCAGCTCCACTCGCGCAACCGACGCAATCGACGCGAGTGCCTCGCCGCGAAATCCGAGCGTACCAATCGCTCCGAGATCCTCAGTCTCGCGAATCTTCGAGGTCGCGTGGCGTTCGAAAGCAAGCACCGCATCGTCGCGCACCATGCCTTCGCCGTCGTCAGACACTTTCAACAGGCGCCGGCCGCCAGCTTCGATCTCGATCGTGATGCGCGTGGCGCCGGCATCGATCGAGTTCTCTACCAGCTCTTTGGCCACTGAAGCCGGGCGCTCAACAACTTCACCGGCGGCGATTTGATTGGCGACATGATCTGCGAGGACGCGGATTTTGGACATTAATCTATAGGTAAACCACCTGGTGCTCGTTCGAGCCAATATTAATCGCGTTGAAGATCCACTCGATCACGTACGTGCCGTGGCGGGCCAGCAGCGAAGTGACGTTGATATGACGCTCCTGTAGATCCTTGTTTGGATAAAGCTGATCGAAAGCTCTTTGCAACTGCCTGTGCGCGGCCTCGTCGCGCGTCATCTGGGCACGCACAAACCTGCTCTTCAGACCGTCGAGCTGGTAGTTGATCTTCTTTCGCCCGGTATCGAGTGCACTCGCGAGCGTTGGGTCGATCGACTGCAGCTCCTGCCGCAAACGATCAAGCTCATGATTGACGTTCTGCTCGGCATTCGCAAAAAGTTTCGCCGTGTCAGCGCCGAGATGTTCTTCGACGACGCGCGTCATCACCGGCTCGAGGCCTTCAAAGAAATCTGCGAGCGCCAAATCGTATCTTTCAAGCACGCGCCCTGTGTGGCGCTCGATCATCGTCAGACTCGAACGCGGCAGGATCGGCGTTGCAGGCCGTTCGAGCACGCGATAAGCCTCAGCAGTTTGGGCGAAGTACGCGATCTCAGCGGCGCCGCCGTAATAAGCGATCGTGGGTAACAGATAATCCTGGACCACAGCGCGCAAGGTTACGTTTGGACTGAATCGCTCGGGCGTTTCGAGCGCCATCGTGGCGAGTTCTTCGGCCGTGTATTCCTGTTCGATTTCTTTCGCGCGGTACTTGCCGTTCTCGAGACGTGCAACTGCATGGCGCCTATTCTTGGCGCCGTTCTCGTCGTGGAGAAAGAGGGGAAATGAATTTGCGGTGGCAAGCACTTGTGCGTGATAGCCCGCGCTTGCCAGTTCACTGCTGCGCTTTTCAATGGCTGCGGCAATCTCAGGCGCGCGGCGTGCGGCTTCGGAATAGAGAGGCGCGGCCAATCGCTTCAGTTCAGCATCGAGCGGATCGAGGAAGATCAGACCATACCGACCCAGCAGCGACGTCATCATGATCCCGAAACACTCAGCGTAACCGCGACCTGGCTGCCAGGCGTTCTTCACGAGCGCCTTCATGTCTGCCGCAAACTCGGAATTCGGAAGCAAGTCAAAAAGCTGGTCCACTACCGCATCGATCGAATCATCGGTGACGACGTGCCCGACCGGCTGTCCTTCACGGTGCCATGAACTGGAAACTTCGACATTCTTGAGCTGGCAGTCACGACCGATAAATTCCGCTTTCGCGACTTCTGCGAAATCGCCGTCTTCAGAAGCCATCCAAAAGACGGGTACCGCTTTCGTGCCGCGCTGGCTCAAACAGCCCGCGAGTTTCACCGCCGAGAGAGCTTTGTAGATGGTGTAGAGTGGACCAGTAAAAAGACCTGCCTGCTGACCGGAAACAACTGCGATGCTGTCTGATTCACGCAGCACCTCAATGTTCCTGAGCGTGGCCTCGCCCGCTCCCCAGCCTCTGTTCATTGCCGCGAGTGCGTCGCAGACTGCGTTTCGATCGACTCGATAAGCCGCGAGCACTTCGGGTGCGCGTTGCGGTAGTTCGTGATGAAAGCGAACCGCTGAAGGATAAAAACGGCGCAGCGCTACGGGATCTTTCAGGTATTCGAGAAATAGACGCGTCTGCTGCGGGATTCGATCAAAGGGCAGAGTCTCGACGCGCAGTCCTGACTCTTCAGGGGTGCTATAACACGCGGGTTCGGCAGTACTCAAGTTGGTTCAGGCTCCTGTTTGGGTCATTCTACAGGTCTGAGTCCAACGCGCAAAGTAGACAGGATTAACATGATTTCCGGATGAATCATGTTAATCCTGTAATCCTGTCCAAGGCTGCCTTGATTTCCGTACGTGCAGCTTCATCCGGAGCGCGCAGGGGAGCGCGCACTGTACCGCCGTGAAATCCGGCGAGGTCGAGGGCGGCTTTTAGTCCACCGATTCCGAAGCGCGTAGTGACGGCGGCGGCGAGTGGCGTCAGTTTCGATTGCAGCATCGCGGCGCGTTCTTCGTCGCCGGCGTTAAATGTTCTATAGATCTCCACGCAAACTTCCGGGACCACGCAGCCGACCGCGAGAATGCCGCCTGTGGCGCCGGCTCGTAAGGCGTCGAGTAAGACAGTTCCATTGCCAGTCATCACTGCAAAGTCACTCGGGCACAGACTGACGGTCTTGCTGAAGCCTGCGACATCGTTTGAACTGTCTTTCACGCCGATGATGTTTGGGTGTTCACTCAAACGAGCGACTGTTTCGGGTTCGATCTTGATGCCCGTGAGCGGTGGCATGCTGTAGAGCAACACGGGCACAGGCGCGTCATCCGCAACTGCTGTGTAGAAGCTGACGAGTGTGTCTTGCGTGATCGCAGTGCGGTAGAAGAACGGCGTGATGACGAGGACCGCGTCCGCTCCGGCCCGGGCAGCGTTTTTTACTTCCCTGATCGTGCCGGCCGTGCTTTGCTGTCCTGCACCGACGATAAAGACAGAATCGCTTGCGGTCGCTGCGCGTGAGATCTCGATCGTTTCCAGATACTCACGCTCATCGAGATGTACACGTTCGCCGGTCGAGCCGAGCACGACAAAGCCAATGACGCCCCTGGCGCTCCACTCTTTAATGTTCGAGCCGATCGCGTTGACCAGGATCTTTCCGTCCGCATCGAACGGCGTCGTCGTCGGGAGTAGAATTCCTCGTAAATCCATAATTCCTCATCGAGATCCTCTAATAAAACAGATCTCGAATGCCGATGGCAAAGAAGAGGTTGCCGCGGCCTTCGCCGGGGCCGCGGTTTACATTCACGGCGTAGCCGAGTGTGAAATGCGCGGTCGTCGCGAGCTCGAGACGGATCCCGCCGCCCGGTCCATAACGCGTGCCGCCGATCGATCCGCTGCGTGGCCCAATCCTCGCGACGTCAAAAACAACCACCGGACTGATCGAATAAATATTCACATCTTTAAAGAGCGTGTTGAGCGAACGACGAGTAAAAGCCATGTCGTCATTCGCTTTCTTCTCCGCCTTCGCCTGGTCGATTTGGCCAAACTGCGCAGTCAAAGCCTTTCGTGCAGACTCAACTCGAGCCGTCGCCGCTCTCAGCGCTTCGTCCTGCAGCGCGCCATTCAAATCACGCTCGCACGCCGTGTTCACTTTCAACAGATCACTATCATCAGGATCGAGCACTGAGGCGATCGAACTATATTGATCGCCCGCCGTCGGTGAGATGGCATCATTCATTCGCCTCAGTCCGAGATTGACAGCGCGAGTGCACGCCTTGAACAGATCGGCAAACTGGTTTGCGTGTGCCGCCTGCGCGTTGGCAACAACCGTCTTCAAATCCGTCAACGCCGTTTGCTCAGCAGGCAGTTGGGATTTCACGGTTTCATAATTGGGATCTTTGGATGAGTAATAGTTCTGCAGCGTGCTCGTCACGGTTGTGATCGCGCCCTCGAGCTCCGATTTGAAATCGTCGTCGGTGGTGAGCTCTTCCGGCACGAGGGTCCTGCGCCAGATACCGTACGCCGCCGTGAAGTTGTAACTGAAAAAATCTTTGCCGCCGGCTCCCTCAGTAGTTTGAAAGAACTTGCTGCCCGGAATTGCACGAATCACAGGATTGGCACGAATCTGCCAGTCGTCACTCGCAATCAGAAACTCTTCGTTGTTGCCGCCAAAAAAGCGCTCCGGTAAAGGAACCTTCCCCGGAATCTGGAGACGACCCGCGGTGAAATGAGATTCGAGATCCAGCAGATGATGGTTGCCGAACGAATACCAGAATTGATGTCGCGCATCGATGATGTGTTTACGCCAGTCGATGCGCGCGGCTGGTCCAACAGATCCCAACTCGAGCGCATAAGTCGCCGAAACAATGTTGCGCCTGAATCGCGAGTCGACCGCGCCGTAAAATTTCAACGTGCCGAAGCCTGCATTGAGAACGGTGTTCGGCGGCAATATCAAAGTACCGGCTTCAGTCTGACGATTCCCGCCATCCACCGCCGCGCCAAAGCGAAAACTCAGATTCCCCCCTGCCAAAGGTTTCGACACACCTGAGAACTGAGCGATCAGATGACCGCCCTTGATGTTTCCGGCGCCCGTTGGCAGTGAATAGTGCGAGAAGTTGAGCATCCACGACGCATGCGCGAGCCAGCCTGGCGCTTCGACCTCCGAGTCGTACGCGCCTTCGAGCGCGCCGGAGACGTTGTGCATGCGCGACGAAGCCTGGCCCTGTATCACCGCGGATTTCAAAGGCAGTCCAAAGAACTTGCGCGGCCTGTACTCGAAGCGCCCGCCGCCGGAAAGAAGATTAGTGAAGTCGTAACCACCGAGCGGAGTGAAGTGAAAAGGACTTGCGTCTTTAGTCTCTACCGTGGTTTGTCCGGCAGCTGTCTGTGGAGTCTCGCGCTCTTTTACTCGCGCCTCCGGTCGTGCGCTCAACACTGGCATTATCTGCGTTGAGTAAACGCCGTAAATGAGATCGACTCCGCCATTCGTACAGTTCGCAACGCTCACGATTTCGACTCGTAGTTTGACGCGCGCGTCGCTCGTATCGGGCAGGAAGTTTTCGTTCTCGATTATGTCGAGAGCTTTTGCGGAAGCATCGGTGTAGGTAAACGGTTTGTCTTTGATGAGCGCCGTGATCTGTTCGGCGGCACGACGTTGTCTCGCTTTCACCCACGGCAGGAAAACGAATGGATCGTTGATGCGAATGCTTCTGACTTTGAGACCAGCCTGCTCGAGATCGATCCCTTTGCACGAACCCGCCGCCTGCTTTTCCTCGACGACTTTGCGGAGCGCTGCTTTTGCTTTCCGTTTTGCTTCCACGAGATCGATCAGATCGAATTCTTCCTGAATGTTTTGTGCGATGGCTTGTAGTCGAGCATCGTTCACACACGCCAGGACCTTAGCTAAACGGTTTTCGTCATCCTCGCCGGGTATCGTGACAAGGGCGCGAATGAGTCCGTATTGAGGTTGTTCTGAAGACTGGATCGCGCTTGTCGTCCGGCGCAGCGCAATTTCGATCGGGCTTGAGCAGGATTGACCTGCGGCAGACTTCAACTCAGTGAGTGCGGATTGGAGTGCGGGAAGCTGCGCGACGATCCGGGCGTAATGCGGATCGTGGGTGGCGTAGAAGTTCTGAAGATTGCCAAGCTCAGTGGCTTCGATTGCTCGCTCGTCCTGGGCGAAGCAGAGGTGAGCGCTGATAACGATTAGTAAAAGACAGATTTCTCCCGCGAAGACGCAACGACGCAACGTCAATCTTATATTTCTTCTTTGCACCTTGGCGGGAATCCACAGATTACACAGAAAGTTATCTGCGTAATCTGTGGATGGTTTTTTCTTTCTACTTCTTCTTGAGTGTGTTCTGTATTGTCTCTTGCGCGTCTTCCTGGTCGATTTCACCATCCTCCGCAGCCTTGGCGTCTTCGGCTGCCGGTCCGAGCGCGTGAGCACTCTGTCCGGCCGTCAGACCCTTGGCGGCTTTCTCGGCCTTCGCGTTGAGAGCCTTGTCGACTTCGACATCCAACGAGACGATTGGATCGCCAAAAGGATCACTCTTCTTGGCGCGCTCGAAAAGCTGGAAGTTAATGGTCCAAACAACAATCTTTCCCGACGTCGCGTCTTTCTCGAGCCCAAAGATAACTCTTCGCAGCCCGTTTGGAGTATTCAGCTGAAAGTTAACTTTTAGTTTGATTACCGTTGCCGTATTCGTCGCCATTGGTCGCTCCTTATACTAACGAAATTAAGACTTAACCCATGTTCAACCGTTAGTGGGAGTTTTTCGAAAAACATCACTCCCTGGGCTGCCCGGTTCCGCTTTGTGTCTCGATATTTTGAGTTGCGCTCTTCTGCCGGAGCAGATTCTTGATGCCGAAGAGCGACTCTAACGCGTCCTGCCAGAATGGTGCGCCGACACTCAATAACATCACCATGATGGCCCAACCAACGAGGGTGACGAGATCGTCTTTTCGCCTCTCCCACCACTCAGCTCCGGTTTGCGCATGCCAGTTGTTTGCGTTTTGCAAATCATTGGTGAATCCGGCCCAACTGCCCCACGGCTTGGTCCAAACGCCGGCACCCCAGATAAATGACTGCAGTTGCGCGGCGCCAAGCGGTTTGAAGCCAAAACTCTCGTACGTGCCCACCAGCGAATCGATGTCCTGAAGATCCTTATTTATCTCCGCCACCGTGTCGGGGGATGGCGAAGCGTTCGGCCCGGGCGAGGGCGACGCCGCGGGAGTTGCGGTAGCCTTCGGGCTGTTATTCTTTACAAGGTCGGCGCCCGCATCAACAAGCATCTTCCGTTGAATGTCATTCTTCGAGAGACTCTTATAAACCTGAAAGAAGTTTGCATTCAACACAATTACCACGACGATGCTGATCGCAATAGAAATCGTGCGCATGTGACGCGTGTAACGCTCGTCGAAACTCTGCGTGACCGTGTCGAACCAGAGCTCGACCTGATCGATCTTGTTGCGCAACGGCGAAATCGCGTCGACAAACTTTTGACTGAGGTCGCCGATGAGTTTTGAAACCCCCGCGAGCTCTGACGACAGCTTTTGCAGCGCCGCTACTTCACTCGTATTACCGGCAGTCGTCGCGATCTCTGTCTCTTTCGTGATTGCCTGCTGGGCCTGGTCGAGCAGACTGAGCAAACCGTGAACGTCGATCTGTCCGAGCCGCAGCAAGTCCGCAAACAAAACTTTCGGTTTCACCTGTTGGCCATCGAGAATGGATGCGACGTTGTTGAAGATCGGCGCGAGTATCGACCGAATCTCAGCAATTTTCGTACTCGCTGCGCCGCGCAACATCGGATCGTTAGTAATGTCATCGATCGCTTTGCGCAGGCCCGCGATTTGATCGCAGAGCAATTGGAACTTCGGCACGTAGTCTGGGAAAAAGTCTTCCGATTCGAGTTTTCCCATGACTTTGAACAGGTCGGTTTTGGAGAGCGAGTCGAGGACGGGCTTTCCAAACAGAGTTTGCCTGCCGATGCTCTTGAACTGGTCGAGAACTTTATTTTTGAAGACGTCGGCGGGCGTGGTGACTGCCGCAGACTTTCGTCCGAACCAGCTCTTCAGCGTCGACCAGACGTTGGATAAAACAGGCGTTGAAGGTGTGGTTTCGGTTGGGGCGCCGACAACCTGTTCGTAAAGATCTTTCAAAGAGTCTTCGATCTGGCGCGACTTGAGTTTCAGTATTTTTTTCAGCAGCGTTTGAATCGCCTGCACCAGCAGACTCAGAACCAGCAGCACGACGACGAGTGCGATTACAGTGTTGAGGATACCCAGATCCATAGGAGCTCCTTGGGGGAAGTTGAACTCGACAATGCGGGGCACGATATTAGATTTAGGTCTTTTCTTCAATAACCAAGTTTGCTAGCACAGATAAAACCGATCTGTGTAAATCGATTTACGCAGATCAGCATTATCCGTGGTTTGCACCTTTGTGAGGACTGTTTTAACTTCTAGACCATGCGTCCATATCAATTTCTCCAGTTCGACGTTTTCACTGACCGCAAGTTTTGCGGCAACCCGTTGGCGATTTTTCCCGAGGCCGAAGGAATCACCGACGAGCAGATGATGAAGATCGCTCGCGAGATGAATCTGTCAGAAACAGTTTTCGTACTCAAATCTGAATCTGACGAGGTTCTGAGACGCCTGCGCATCTTCACCCCCATTCGCGAGATTCCATTTGCCGGTCATCCGATTGTCGGCACGTGGACTGCGCTCGCGCAGGAAGGCGTGGTTCCGGTTCCCGAAGGCGGAAGCGGTTGGCAACGGATCTTTCACGAGGTCGGCATCGGAATCCTGCCGGTTGATATCGAGTTCCAGGACGGCAAGGCGGTTCAGGTGGTCATGACCCAGGGAAAGTTCGAGATTATCGAGGAGCTCGACGACGCGCACGAACAAGCTGAAGTCGCGCGCGCATTGGGCATCGCGCGTGAAGATCTCGATGAGAGTCTTCCGATCCAGGTGATCACGACCGGTCTGGCTTGCCTGGCGGTTCCGATTCGTTCACTTGCCGATTTGCGGGACACTCGTGTCGACGCAACACTGCTGGGTGACATCTACACTCGTCACGGTGGTGTGGGATGTCACGCGTTCACGCGCGAGACGATGGAAGTCGGCGCCTCTCGCGCGCACGCTCGCTTCTTCGCTCCCGCAGACAACATTCCTGAAGATCCGGCGACGGGCAGTGCGTGCGGAGCCCTAGGCGGTTACCTCGTGCATCACGGCGCGTTGTCATTGGAGCCGCAGGACGGAAGGTATAAGTTCGTCATCGAGCAGGGCGACTTCATTCACCGGCCGAGCCGCATTAATCTGGACGTGAAAGGGCAAGCGGGCAAAGTCGAAGAAGTGAAGGTTGGCGGGTTGGCGGTGCTGGTTGCACGCGGGGAAGTGTTTGTTGAATAGGTCTTATAGGACCTATACGACCTATGCTAGATCTTCTAATTATTGGTGCGGGTCCGGCGGGACTGTCGGCTGCTGAAGCGGCGGCGCAGGCGGGGCTTGATTATCTCGTCATCGAAAAAGGAACGATTGCCAATACGATCCGGCAGTATCCCGTCGGGCGCGCGATGTTCTCCACTCCCAACGAAGTGGAGATGCACGAAGGCGCGTTGAAGCCTGTGCGCGAGAAGCCGACGCGCGAAGAGATGCTGTCGCACTACATTCACTTCGTCCTCGATCTCGATCTGCGAATTAACACTGCCGAAAGAGTGGTTTCAGTAAACGGAAACATAAATGAAGGCTTCGTTGTCCAAACGGACGCCAGCGAATACAAAGCGAGACGTGTGTTGTTTGCCATCGGCGCGATGGAAAAGAAACGGCGGCTAAACATCCCCGGCGAAGAACTTCCGAAAGTTCATCATCTCTTTATCGAACCATACGCCTATGTGCGAAAAGAATCGCTCGTAGTTGGCGGCGGAAATAGCGCCGCCGAAGCAGCGTTGTTTCTCTCCGAAGAAGGCTCGCGCACAACGCTCGCCATCTGGCGTGAAGACTGGGAGAACCGCGACCCGAAGGCTGGGGCGATGAAGCACTGGGTGCGGACGCCGCTCGAAGCCGAGGTCGCGGCCGGGCGCCTCAAAGTCGTACTTTACAAACACGTCGACGAGATTCGCGAGACCGAAGTTACGTTGACGACCGAAACGGGCGAGGCGCTGACGATTCCCAACGACGTGGTGTTTGTTCTCGTCGGCAGTGATGCCGATCTCACGTTGTTGAAAGAGCTGGGCGTGCAAACTGAGAAGGGCAAGCTTGCCGAAGTTCCGGTCTACGACACGGACACTTTCGAGACAAACGTGCGTGGGATCTATGTCGCCGGGCACTTCACTCACGCTCGTCATATCAAAGCTGCGATCGACGTGCCGCGCCGGATAGTCCCACTCATCGCGCGAGAGTTAAATGATTAATTAGACAGGATGTCAGGGTGTACAGAATTGACAAGATTTCAACCAGTAAATCTTGTTAATCCTGTAATCCTGTAAGGAGGTGCTATGAATCGCGTCGTGCTGGTTGTTTGTATTCTGCTTTGCCTGCCGCTTGGCATCAACGCGCAAAAGAAGCCTCCGGTCACGACCTCGTCTCTCTGCACCAGAGAAAACGCGCTCGATACTACGAAGCAGCAGATCCTCCTGACACGAACGTTCGACAATCAGGTGCATCGCATTGCGGTGCTGATCCGTGCCGCCGATCTGTTGTGGCCACACGACCAGGAGAAGGCTCTCGCTACCTTCACGGAAGCGTTCGATCTCGCCGTTCAGAATTTCAAAGAGAACGGCGATGTCATCACACGGAGTTCCCAGAGCAAGTTCGCGGCTGTTATCCAACAACCGGATCAACGATTCAAGGTGCTTGCGGCACTCGCCAAACGCGACCCGGCACGCGCACGAAAACTGTCAGACCAAATGCTCCAGGACGAAGCCAAAGAGATGGCTGAGAAACCTGCCGACGACGACCAATCCAAACGAGGTGCGGGAGAAAAGATCCTGATGCTTGCTCGCAGGCTCATTCCGGACGACGTGCCCGCAGCAATCAACTTCGCCCGCCAGAGTCTCCGCTATCCAGCGACGATGTTTTTAACAGCCTTCATTTATCACGTGGCGAAAACAAACAGGCAGGCAGCGGATCAGTTTTATCTCGAAGCACTGGCAGCCTATGGCTCGAAGCCGATGGACCAGTTTCTATATCTCTCTGCGTATCCATTCGGGAACAAACGCGACGCAGGCGAGATGCCCGGTTACACGGTCTATTCAGTCCCCGAAACATATCTCCCGACCCCGGCAGTGCAACGACAGTTCATGCAGACTCTGCTTGCACGAAGCGAAGAGGCACTCGCAACTCCGGTTGAGGCAAAATCAAGCTACCGGTATCCCGACCAGGCGCAAATGTGGCTCGCACTCACAAGACTCGAAAAGCAGGTGCAGGACGATCTACCCGATCTGGCAGAAGCCACTGCTCGTACAAAAGAGAAACTCTTCGCGTCGTTAAATCCAGGTACGCAGAAAAATGTCACCGGAGAGATCGCTTCCGACAACGCGCCGAAAAGATCGTTTGACGAGCAGGTTGAGGCGGCCGAGAAACAGACTGACGCGGGGCGCAGAGATCAGCAACTAACGTTTGCTGTAACCGGAGCTTCGAAGGACGTGCCCGTCGAAAAGGTTCTCAGCACTATTGATAAGATCTCTGAAGCAAGCATCCGTGAACCACTGCTCAACTGGTTTTACTACTTCAGCGCGCAGGAACTGATCGCGAGTAAGGATTTGAGCGAGGCGAGAAAGTTTGCAGCCAAGGTTACGGAGTTGGACCAGCGTGCTTACCTGTTCGTGCGTATTGCGGAAGAGTCGCTCAAACAAACTGAAGATCAAGCCGAGGCGCGTGACATTCTCAACGAGATTTCAGCGGCGATTAGTAAAGCGCCAAAGACAATCGTGACCGCGCGCGCTTTACTGGCGCTGGCCCACCTTTATGGGAAGATTGATGCGAATCGCGGTATTGAAGAGTTGGGGAATGCAGTCAAGACGATCAACGCGCTGGAGTCGCCCGACTTCTCACAGGAGTACGTGATGATGAAGATCGAAGGAAAGACGTTTGGGAGTTTTGCTTCGTTCTCGACACCCGGCTTCAATCCTGAGAACGCATTTCGCGAGATGGGCAAACTCGACTTCGACAGCAGCCTCATCCAGGCCACGCAGTTCACAGATAAATCGCTACGCGCGTTAACCACTCTGGCAGTTATCGAACCTTGCTTCTTGCCACAAAAAGGCACAAAAAGCACAAAAGGCACAAAAGGCACAAAACAGATCAATTGAGCTAGATGGCGACTAAGATTTTCTTTTGTGCTTTATGTGCTGTTTGTGCCTTTTGTGGCTCTATTCGGTGACGTCACTCTTACGGCGTGCGACTCCGGTCTTCTGTGCGGCGACTTCGACTTCGCGTGCGACTGCCTCTGCGACTCGTTTATCGAAAACGGATGGGATGATGTATTCCGGATGTAATTCGGTGTCGGTGATGATGCCTGCAATTGCACCTGAGGCCGCGAGCTTCATCTCTTCGTTGATGCGTGAGGCACGGCACGCGAGCGCGCCGCGAAAGATGCCGGGGAAACTCAGTACGTTGTTGATCTGGTTCGGATAGTCTGACCTTCCCGTCGCCATTACTGCGACATACGGCGCAGCATCCTCCGGCATGATTTCCGGAGTCGGGTTTGCCATGGCGAAGACGATTGGCTTTTCGGCCATTTGTCTCACATCCTCTTCATTAATCACGCCGGGCACAGACAAACCGAGAAAGACATCCGCTCCTTTAATGACTTCGTGGATCGTTCCCTGCTCCTCGTGCGGATTTGTATTTTGCGCGTACCAGTCTTTCATCCAATTCATGTTCTCTCGGCGTCCGCGATACAGCGCGCCAGTTTGATCGCAACCGATGATGTTCTGCACACCCGCAGCCATGATGATCTTCGTGCACGCAACACCGGCCGCGCCGACGCCGTTCACGATGACTTTTACTTCATCCATCTTCTTGCCAACGAGCTTGAGCGCGTTGATCAGTGCGGCGAGCACAACGACCGCAGTGCCGTGCTGATCGTCGTGGAATACGGGAATGTCGAGTTCTTCTCTGAGCCGTTCTTCGATCTGGAAACAGCGCGGCGCCGAGATGTCTTCCAGGTTAATACCTCCAAAGACAGTCGAGATCGCTTTCACGGTTCGCACGATCTCGTCGGGATCTTTTGTATTGAGACAGATCGGGAAAGCGTCGACACCGGCGAATTCCTTGAACAGCATCGCCTTTCCTTCCATCACGGGCAGCGCCGCCGCTGGGCCGATGTCGCCGAGCCCGAGGACGGCGGTTCCGTCAGTAACGATCGCGACTGTATTTTTCTTGATCGTGAGAGTGAAAACTTTTTCCGGTTCCTGGTGAATCGCGTCGCAGATGCGCGCAACGCCCGGCGTGTACGCCATCGACAGATCCGCCCGAGTTTTCAGTGGCACTTTGGGAACGACTTCGATTTTGCCGCCGAGGTGCATGAGGAACGTCGGATCCGAAACCTGAAGCAGCTCGACGCCATCGACGTCTTTGACAGCTTCGACTATCTGTTCGCCATGTTTACTCGAGATTGAGCTGACTGTGACATCGCGGACGATGAAGTCGTTGCCGACTGTGACGATGTCGATGGCGCCGATGTCGCCACCGGCACGCCCGATCGCCATCGTCAACTCACCAAGCGAGCCGGCACGTGAGGAAAGCCTGACGCGCAAGGTCAAACTGTAACTCGCGCTGGGTGTTTGCATAAATGTTTAGTCCACAGATTACGCAGATTACACTGAATCAAGTATCTCTGTAATCTGTGGGTGGCCTTTTGTTAGTTTGAGCGACCTCTTGCCGAGTAGTCGATACAGCTCCAGTGCGTCGGGCTTTCGTTTCAGCGCTGCGAGGTGACGCTTCACAGTCTCCAAATCGCCGCGCGAAAAGGTT
>Ga0068871_100001543_pt1 | contig 15447 bp, 17 predicted proteins | sample KBSMisM72_FD_72750 | JGI IMG/M metagenome (GOLD analysis project Ga0068871, IMG submission 72750) | Miscanthus rhizosphere microbial communities from Kellogg Biological Station, Michigan, USA - KBS Miscanthus M7-2 | ecosystem: Host-associated > Plants > Roots > Rhizosphere > Soil ... | reverse complement strand
CGGTTTACTGGCACCAATACTGGGGCTACCACAGTAATTGGAACAGTTGGTATTTTGGCTACTACCGGCGCTGGCCCGTATATCGTTACAACCGCTGGAACGATTTTTATTACAACAGCCGCCGTGCACATTCTGTAGTGGTAATTACAAGAAGGCAAAATGGTTTGTATCGTCCTACTTACTCCAAACCGGAAACAAAAAAACAGGGCATTGCCTTATACAATAAAATGTATCCCGGTGGAAATCGCTTACCAAATAAACCCGGTCTACAAAAACCTGTAACCAAACCCGTGCAACCTGTTACCAGGCCTGTCGTACAGAAGCCGATAACAAAACCAACATGGCCTTCGGTTCAAAAACCTGTAACCAAGCCCGAACAACCAGTTACAAGGCCTGTAGTACAGAAGCCGGTAACAAGACCCATACAGCCTTCGATACAAAAACCTGCCACAAGACCTGCTGTGCAAAAGCCTTTACAACCTGTTACTAAACCAGGCGAAATTTCTAAAGATAAACGGGGAAGGTAAATGGGGCAACCAGGAAAACGATTTTATTCTTTTGTTACAAGCATTTGTAATTCTATATCATATTTTTTATTTAAACCATTAGTGTATGAATCCTAAACTCTTGCTGGTACTGATCTTTTTAATTTTAATGATTAACACTTTTCCGCAATCCAGTAATGATGTAGTCATGCTTTCCGATCAGTGCGCTTATCTTGGTCAAAAGGTTTATATCAGGCCTGGTGTATACAGGGCCTACCAACTTGGTATAGGAAATGACCGGCTGTCCTCGTTTCATCTACCCCCCGGGATGGCTATTCAGCTTTTTGAAGATGATAATTATCGGGGCCGTACTGAAACTTATTATTCATCTGTTTCGTGTCTTTCTGCATCGTGGAACAATAGAACTTCTTCAATAAGAATTTATTGGGTACATGACCCCGGTAATGAAAATGGTAATGGCTCAGGCAATAATCTTCCGCCACAGGGCAGTAATGTGATTTTTTACAAAGACAATAATTACGCTGGTATGGCAAAAGAAGTGGGTGCCGGTAATTTTGGTTCGGGGGTACTGGGTTTTCTTACCGACAATATTTCTTCTATTTACATTCCACCCGCCCATTCAGTTCGGGTGGTTGATAAATCCGGACGTACACAAACCTTTACCAGCAGTAACGCAAATCTCAACTATATGTACGGCTGGGATAATAGAATAAATTCCGGTTTCATTGATCCAAATTATAATGGTGGCGGATCAGGTGGCAATTTACCGCCACAAGGTAACAGGGTAATATTTTATGGCGACATGAAATATTCGGGCATGTCAAGAGCTATTGCGATCGGCAACTTTAGCCCGGATGCGCTTGGATTTTTAAAAGAAAATATTTCTTCTATCTATATTCCCCCGGGGCATTTCGTAAAAGTATATGATAGCCGGGGAAGTAACCAAACATTTACTGTTAGTATTTCCGACTTAACTCTGTATGGATGGAATGATAAGATTACAGCAGGTGTCATCAGCGGCAGTTCAGGCGGCACATTGCCGCCACAGGGAGACAGGGTTATATTTTATCGGGACACGAAATACTCCGGGATGGCAAAAGAATTTAATCAGGGAAATTTTGGTACCGGTAACCTTGGCTTTTTAACCAATAATATATCTTCAGTTTATATTCCCTATGGCTGGTATGTAAGAGTAATCAATCAGAACGGTCAAACACAAACTTTTACAGCCAGCATTTCCAACCTGGCACAATATGGCTGGGACAATAAAATATATTCCGGCTTTATCAGCAATACCAGCGGCGGGCAGCAAGGCGGTAATCAACCCGTTACGGTAAACCTTTTTCTTGATGCCAATTACCAGGGCCATCGTATCACTTTCGGTGAAGGCCAATTCAATAATTTAGGTTTTGGAGGTGATAACAATATTTCATCCATCCAGTTACCGCCTGGCTTCGCCATTATTGTATATGACGGGCAAAATTATACGGGCCAGTCAAGGACCTTTACCGGTTCAGTTACCAACCTGGCGCAGTATGGGTGGAATGACAGGATATCTTCAGTGTATATTTTCCGTCAATAACAAAACAATTTTTAATTCAAACACATGAACAAATGAAACAACAACCATCGCATTTACTCTTACGCGAAAATACGGTGCTGCTACTGGTAGATCACCAGGTAGGCTTATTAACGGGAGTAAGGGACATCAGCACCTCGACGCTAAAACACAATGTAGCAGGGCTTGCTAAGGCGTGTAGAATATTAGGTGTCCCGGTCGTGGTTACCTCGGCTGGTGCGTTATGGGGACCTACTGTGCCTGAATTGCTAGCAGTTCTTCCGGAGGTTAAAATTATAGAAAGAAATTTGGTCAATGCGTGGGATGATAAAAATATTGTAAAAGCGATTGAAGCCACAGGTCGAAAACAAATTTTAATTGCAGGGATTTCGCTGGAAGTATGTGCAGCTTTCCCAGCCATTTCTGCAAAAGCAGCAGGTTATGATCCAAGGGTGGTGGTTGATGCGTCCGGTACATTTAATGGAGCAAAAAAACACACTGGCTTGTTAAGGTTATCTACGTTAGGTATACAGGTTACGGATTATGCTACGGCAGCGGTAGAATTACTTAAAGACAATGCAGACCCTAAAGCGCATGATGTTTACGGTGCAATTAATATGGATTTTGCAAACCTCGTTTGGCAGTTAAGTGATGCAGTGAAGAAAGGCAATAAATAACGGGCAACTTTTTTTTAAAATGCGCTTGTCGGTTTGAACCGTAACGCATGCTGATAATAATGTAAAATCAACAATATGAAAAAAACTGAAACAATAGATGATGTGCAATTTGAGCATAAATATGCGACGGTCAATGATATACAAATACATTATCTAATTGCCGGTGACGGGCGGCACCCCGTGTTGTTGATACATGGTTTCCCAGGAAGTTGGCTGAATTGGAAACCCCTGATGGGAATACTGGTAAATGAGGGCTATACCGCTGTAGTTCCTGATTTTCGCGGGGCTGGCGAATCTTCTCTATCCGCCTCCGGCTATGACAAAAAAAACATGGCGCAGGACCTGCACGCACTCATTCAAAGTTTGGGATATAAAAAGGCTTCCATCGTTGGACATGATATTGGTTTGTGCATTGCCTATTCGTATGCAGCACAATTCCCAGAGGAGACCAAAAAGATCATACTCATGGACGCTTTTTTCCCCGGTATTACAGGTTGGGAGCAGCCCTATGATGGCCGTCCGGGTAAATGGCATTTCCGATTTTATGGCGAGTATGCTTTAAAATTGGTGAAAGGACGAGAGCGTATCTATCTGGATATGTTTTGGGATGATTTTGTCGTAAAAGGTAATGCTACAGTTCCTGAAACTGACAGAAAAGCCCTAGCTGAAGATTATGCAAAACCGGGCCACATGGAAGCCGGATTCATGCTTTACGCCACATGGATAACCAATGATATTGCGGATAATCAAGCTTACGCTAAAAAGAAACTTGATATACCGGTGCTGTCGATTGGTGGCGATCATTCCCGTGGCAAAACATTGGCCGGGCAGATACCACTGATAACCGAAAATCCCCAGTCCTTGATTTTGGAAAACTGCGGGCATTGGGTGCTTGAGGAAAAAAATGCAGAGACAACCAAAGCAATTTTAAACTTTTTAAGCCAACCATAAATCAAGGACAGCCAAAGACAATAGTGAACAATAACCGGGTCCGGGAATGCCAGAATTATAGGAAGTATGAATGCATTAAAAGGGTTGGTGTTACTGCCGGATAGCGAAGGCAGTAACCTTTTCGGCAGCGGGGTAGGGCCTGAAAATCCCTGGTTCTTAAATTAATCACATTTACTGAGAGCGGAAAAATAAACAACAAACATAAATATGAAATATTCATTGCTTTTACTATCCCTGGCAACAATCATTACAGCATCATGCCATGAACCAAAACAATCCACAAAAACGGATATGCCCGGGCAGGTTGAAAACAAAATAATGATACCGTCATCAACATGCTATGCTTCTATAACGGGAAAGGATACTGTTAAATTAAAAGTGGAAGTATTCCCCAATGTCGTCACCGGAAAGTTATCGTACAATCTTTATCAGAAAGATAGCAACCAGGGCGACTTTAACGGTCGCGTTCATGGCGATACATTGCTGGCGGATTATACATTTATGTCCGAAGGAAAATCATCTGCCAGGCAGGTTATTTTTTTAATAAAAGAAGGCATAGCTGTGGAAGGCTATGGAAATATGGAAGAGAAAGACGGGACGATGGTATTTAAGAATATAAAAGAGATAAGTTTTGAAAAAGGACTGACACTTAAAAAAGTTGTTTGTGGAGAGTATTGAGAAATATAACCGACAGTTTATAAGCAATCAATTTTTAATTATTAAAAAAAAGTATGAATAAGTATTTATTAAAATCCGCATTACCCGTTACAATTGTTTTGCTGGTTACATGCTTCATTTCATCCAATGGCTATGCACAAACAAGAGACTCGTTGTTAAAAGTGTATAACAATGAAACCATCCACACATTTGGGAAATTTTATGTAAAGGGAAGCAAGCAACTCAAATTCCGGGATTTAAAACCTGAGTTCAGTTCCGGCATAACAAAAGACTTGTATGGAAAAGCAAAGGGCGACAGGTTTTTAAGCGGCCTTTTTACAGTTACAGCAATAGGGGCTTTAGCTACAGGCTTAGTTGTTAAGAAAAATAAGAACACGTTGGGCAATGTTTTGTCAGGGTTTGCAATTGGATTAAACTTTGGCAGCATACATTTTCGGAATAAATCCACCCAATTATTAGACAGGGCCATCTGGCACAGAAATAAAGAAATTTTATTTGGTGTTCAGTAGTACCCATTATTTGCCTGTTCAATGCTAAAGAAGTTTAAACTAAAGTAACAAAAAACAATAATTGATTGCTGTTGAAACCATTACTGTAATTCAACGCCAACCGAATAGTCAGGGTATTAAAATTCATTCATTATGAAGAGAAAGGGTTTATTTTTTATTGCAGCACTTGCGCTGTTTGCTTCGTATTCAGCAAACGCACAAAGTGATACAACGGGTAATGACGTCGTAAAAACTGAGGCTGGTATGGTACGTGGACAGATCACTAACGGCATTGCCATTTTTAAAAATATTCCGTTTGCGGCACCACCAGTTGGCAATCTTCGCTTTGCTGCCCCTGTTAAACCTGTGACCTGGGATGGCATAAGGGATGCAATCAAATCGGGGCCTACGCCACCAAATCCTACACCCGGGGCAGGGGATATTGATAATAAACCTACGCTTGGTAATGGCTGGATAAAAGGAGATGATTTCCTTACAGCTAACATATGGAGTCCCGGTGTAAAAGGCTGCCACTCACCGGTAATGGTATATGTTTATGGCGGTGCATTTGTGTTAGGTGCAAGCGATGTGCCCCTGTTTGATGGGGCTAAGTTTGCAAAAAAAGGCATAGTGATGGTCTCATTTAACTATCGCCTGGGCATTGAAGGATTTCTGAAAATTAATGGTGTTCCCGCCAACATTGGCATTCGTGATCAGATAGCAGCGCTGAAATGGGTGCAGGATAACATCGCCGCCTTTGGAGGCGATCCTGGTAATGTTACCATTTTTGGTGAATCTGCCGGAGCAATTAGTGTGGGTATATTGCTTACGAGCCCTGCTGCAAAAGGATTATTTAAGAGGGCTATCATGCAAAGCGGATCCGGGCAGGCTGCGTTCAGCAGCGAACAGGCGGACCGTATTGCGAGACAATATGCAAAGACACTTAATATAAAAAACAACCGGGATGCCTGGCTCAAATTCACGCCCGAAGAACTCCTGGCAGTACAGCCAAAAGTAACACCTAAAATGGTAGATCTTGAAACGGAATCCCATAGTGATCCATCGGGAGGTGTTACTTTATTTCTCCCTGTAATTGACGGAGATATTATTCCTGATATATCTATCAGAAATCTGAGGAACGGAGCAGGGGAAGATCATGATTTGCTGATTGGTTACAATACGGATGAAATGAATTTTTTTCTGGTTCCGACAGGGTTGCTCAAAAAAATAAAATTCAATTTCATTTTGAACAAAGCTGTTCAGTCAGTACATCCAGCTCCTTCAGCATTGATCGCTGTATATAAAAAAGCGTACCCCAAAAAAAAGCTGGGAGAACTTTTCTCGGCCATTCTCACATCTTACCAGGCCCAGGTGCCTTCTGTGAGGTTTGCAAATGCACATTCAAAGTGTACCGGGGAAACGTATATGTATGAATTTGCCTGGAGATCTCCTGTTGCCAACGGAGCATATGGCGCTTATCATGGGCTTGAACTTCCTTTTGTTTTCAACAACCTGGATATAGTTAGAGGAGAAAGAGGAATGATAGGTACTCAGGACGTGCCGTATGAATTAGGCGATAAAATGCAGGATGCATGGGTTCAGTTTGCTAAAACGGGTAATCCAGGCTGGGATGCCTACAATACTACAGACCGCAAAACAATGCTCATAAATACAACATGGGAATTGCAAACTAATCCGCATGCTAAAGTAATCACAGCCTGGGATGGAGTAAGGGAACAATAATTAAACACAATTATCATTGTCTAAAATAATGCTCATGAAAAAAATAGTATCATCAATTGCTTCCCTGTCGATGTTCATTTTAATAGCAAGTTGCCATAGCACCAAACCGGTAAGTGGTGGAACTGTTGGCGGTAGCGAAATACTTTTTGCCTATCAGTGGAACCTGGCCGAATTGAATGGTACGGCAGTTACAACCGGAAAAGCACACCTATTATTTTATCCGGGCCAGGTCAGCCGGGTATCGGGTAATGCAGGATGCAACAACCTAAATGGTACATTCGAGTTATCTGGTGTCAACTTTATTAAATTCTCTCCGCTGACCACTACCCGTATGGCCTGTAAGTCCGGAAACCGGGAAACAGAATTCACTGAAGCATTAGGTACAGTCAATAACTGGAGCATCATTAACAATCAACTACTGTTGAAAAACGGAAAGATGCTGGTAGCTAAACTAAATGAAGTTTCAGTTGAATCGTCAAAGCTTTACGGTGACTGGGAATTGAAATTTATTTCAGGGCCCAGAATAACATTTAATTTAACCGCTAACGAATTAGGCGGCAGTACCAGTTGCAATGGACTTAGCAGTAAAATAACGATTGATGGAAATAAATAACTATCGCAGAGCCATTTGCCAGGACCATGATATTTTCCGAGGCGCCGGCGAAAGCACATTTTTAAATATGCTTAAAAAAGTAAACAGGCTTACAGTAACCGATGGCAACACGCTAACATTTATCAAAGACGATGTCGCCCTAATGCGGTTTACAAAAAAAGTAACCGGGAAGGGATAGTTACTAATTACTGTTTAGGATTATTACTATGATAAGAAAATTGTTTGTCCTTTTATCGTTGATTTCTTTTGGGGGTTGTGTCCAGCCTTCAAAGACAGTGAGTATCATGCAAAAAAAGGACAGTATAGTAGAAAGTAAACCGCTGGCACTACAGCCAGACAGATTCATAGCAAAATTTGAAGAGAGTATTGATTTTATTGCATCGGGCAATGAACCATTCTGGAGCCTTGAAATTGATTTTGATAAATCCATGCATTTAAAAATGCCTGGCGGGTTTGAAATAATATCCCTTGCTGTAGAAAGCGTGAAAAGGATGGATGCAAATGTAATCCGCTATGATGCCAATACCGAAAAAGGCACGTTAACTGTTCAGATACAAAAGATGGAATGTATCAATGATATGTCCGGGAAAAAATCAGATTACGCTGTAACTATTGACACGCAAAATAATACAGAAAATGACCATCGCACTTATAAAGGTTGTGGCCAATATCTTGCTGATTACAGGCTTCAGGATATTTGGGTGCTGGACAGTATCAATAAAACGAAAATAATTGCTACAGATTTTATGAAAGGTGCTCCTCTGCTGGAATTTAACTTAACAGAAAAGAAATTTTTCGGTCATACTGGTTGCAATAATATAAATGCTGTAATAGAAGTCGAGGGAAAGAAAATTCATTTTGGAAGGTTGGTTTCAACCCGAATGGCTTGTAACAATATGAATTTTGAATTAGCCTATTTAAAAAAAATAGATAATAAAATCGTGCCTTACCAAATTAAACCTGGCAGACTTTATATGCAGGTTAGTTCAGATACAGTATTTAGTTACAAAAAAATTGATTAAGCTTTTTTATTTAATAACAATAAAAACTTCAACTATGTCATTCAATCTTATGGACTCAGTAAGTGGTCTGTTTTTTAACAATGAACTTATCAGTAAAGCCGCCTCATCACTTGATGAAAGTCAAGGAGGTATTTCCAGGGCATTAAATGTAGGTATTCCCTCACTTCTTTCAGGCATCATGAGTTCTTCTGGTTTTGATGGCGGTTCTAATCTTTTAAGCCTGGCTAAAAAAGCGGCTGGAAGTGGCATCCTCGATAAAATGGGAGGTTTATTTAGCGGTGGTGGCTCAAACGGTTTATTAAGCTCAGGTGCTGTTCTTTTGTCCGGCGTAATAGGAAATAAAGTAAGTGGATTAACCAGCCTTATTTCAAATTTTGCCGGGGTGAAACAATCTTCTGTGAGTTCTATTTTAAGCGCCATAGCACCTGTTGCATTAAGTTTCATCGGCAGACATGCCATCAGCAATAACTTATCAGGTAGTGGTATTTTAAGTTGGCTTAACGGTCAGAAATCGCAAATAGCCAATGCACTTCCTTCGGGGCTTAATTTATCAAGTGTTTTTGATGGAACCCCAACCAAAATAGTAGAACCAGTTAGAACAACCGCCTATCATGAACCAGGAAAGACAGGAAACAAATGGATATGGCCTGTATTACTGGGTTTGTTAGGCCTTGCTTTACTTCTGAATTTTTTAAGGGGATATAATAATGATTTTACTACGCCTGTGGCAACCGATAGTGTTGCAGCCCCACCTGTCGTTATAGATACCTCCGCTAAAATTACAGCACCAGTTGTAGAATCATTTACTGTAAAGTTACCAGATGGTACTGAATTAAATGCTTTTAAAGGTGGAATAGAAGATAAGTTCGTTTCGTTTTTAAATGATGCAAACAGCAAAGCAGGTAAAGATGCCTGGTTTGATTTTGACAACCTGAATTTTGAAACCGGCAGTGCAAAAATTACTGCTGAAAGCCTGAAACAGGTAAGCAATATTGCTGCTATTCTCAAAGCTTTTCCCAAAGCAAAAATTAAAATAGGCGGCTACACTGATAAAACAGGGGATCCGGTTGCCAATAAAAAACTGAGCAAAGAAAGAGCGGATGCCGTTCTTGCCGCATTAAAAATTGCAGGTTCAAATACAGACCAACTAATGGGTGCAGAAGGATACGGGTCTGAATTTGCAAAAGCAGCAGCCAATGCACCTGATGAAGAAAGGAAAAATGACAGAAGAATTGCCGTAAGTGTAAGAGAGAAGTAGTTTTTATTAAACTATGTTTTTAATCCGTGCCCTTTTTGTTTTACTCATTAACTAATAAATTTTATGTTATGCCAATTGTAAAAATAATAGAGGTTCTTTCCTCTTCTGAAAAAAGTATCGATGAGGCCATTCGCAATGCAGTAAAAGAAGTTTCAAAAACAGTCCGCAATATTGATTCCGTTTATGTGAAAGATATCAAAGCCCATGTAAAAGGAGATGCAGTAACAACTTTTGGAGTAATCTGCCAAATTTCTTTCAGGGTGGATTAATGCACATGAAAATAAATTGATGAATGGGAATATAGTTAAGCCTAACTGATGAGCACCATTTTCAAAAAACAAATTAAATCAACTTCTATTTCTTAACACTAAAACAATAAACACTATGTTACAAGTAATCATCAATCTCGTCTCAGGGTTAGCTGGGGGTAATGCTGCCGGGGCGTTGTCAAAAAACTCAAGCCTTGGCCCGGTTATTAATTCAATTGTTGGATTAGTCGGCGGCGGGCTTGGGGGACAGTTGCTCAGTTCACTTGCAAATTCCGGTGGTAAAATGGATGCCGGCAGTATTATCGGGAGCATTGTAGCCTCTGGCACAGGCGGGGCTATTTTAACCGCAATTGTAGGTTTTGTAAAGAATAAGATGGCATAATAAATATTCCTGGGGCAACCTGTTTATTTTATACAGTAGCCTTATTTAAGGCTATTGTATATTTTTTAATAGTAGAGATTAATAGTAGAGAAAAGAATGTAAACACATGCCCTTAATTTATGCATTTTGCTTTACAACTACAGCACTCGTAGTTGAACAATGACATTTAATATTCTATCCAAGATTTGAATGATGAAGTTTAATCAATCTAATCCGTTTTCGATTGCAATAGTTTTTATACTATTAGGAATTTTCCTGCCGTTGTTTTCTTTGAAAGCACAAGACAATACGAAAACAGGCTTTTTACGCCAAAGTACAACAATGGCAGAACGATGGGAATTGGGTACAGAAAATCATAAAGGACTTTTCCTTGTAACACCTTACCGGCCTGTCTATGTAACAGCCGGAAGATGGTCTGATAATCCGAATGTAAAACCAACCAGCGAAAATCCATCTTATACGCTTCCTTTTAAAGTGCATTACAATCATTATGAAGCCAAATTTCAATTTAGTTTTAAAACCAAAATTACCAGCCGGTTGTTTTGGGGTAATGGAGATATTTGGGTAGCCTTTACCCAACAAGCTCATTGGCAGGTATATAATGAAAAATTGTCGAGGCCTTTCAGGGAATTAAATTACGAGCCGGAGGTGATTTTAAATTTTGCTACAAATTATAACCTCTTGGGGTTTAAAGGCCGGATGCTTGGTATTATATTTAATCACCAGTCGAATGGCAAAACCTTACCGCTGTCAAGAAGCTGGAATCGCATCATATTTCAGGCAGGCTTTGAAAGAAACAACTGGCAGGTAATACTCAGGCCTTGGATAAGGTTAAAAGATAAAGATGATGAAAACCCTGCTATTTTAGATTATACCGGCCGGGGTGAAGCCATAGTAGTTTTTAATCCCTGTATGCATCAATTATCTTCCGTAATATCTCATTCGCTGAATTTTAAAAATGGTGGAGGAAGGGGAAGTATCCAGTTGAATTGGGTATTTCCTGTTGTCAATAATTTAAGAGGCCACCTGCAGTTATCAGATGGTTATGGCGAAACCTTGCAGGACTACAATCACCGGCAATCCACATTTGGGCTTGGCGTTTCACTTGTTGATTGGTAATTATAAAATAGCATAAAAAATTAGAACGGGTTTATACCTTATTCAACTGAAAAATTAAGTGACTAATCATTTTAATGAAACTTACACTACTTCACTAAAAATAAAATTTATGAAATATTTTCTTTTTCTTATGTACCGGTATTTTTAGTAAACCCACGCAACCGTTTAAAATAATTGAAAATTAAAACACTACTAAACAGGCAAAATAAAAATTTAATTAATCAAAACTTAAAACATGAAAAAGGTATTTTTTGTTTCGTTTCTCGTTGTTGGCATTTCTGCAAATGCACAACATTTTTCCATTGGATTGAAAGCAGGCACTAACATCAGTAATTTTACAGGTACTCCTTCGTTTGAGCTTACAAATAAAGCACTGGTAGGCTTTTATGGCGGTGCTTATCTTAACTTTTGGCTTGGTAAAAACTTTACATTTCAACCTGAAGCTTTAATTTCCACGCAAGGTGCAAAATTTACCGAGGGCTCAACTTCAGAAAAATTTAATCTGACGTATGTGAATGTTCCTGTCATGTTCAAATACAAAACGGATGGTGGTTTTTATGTAGAAGCGGGACCTCAGGTTGGATTTAAATTAAGCGAAAGCGTACCGGAAGATCAGACTGCAGAAGAGTTTGCAGAAAATCTTGACCTTTCACTAGGTGCTGGTTTAGGATTTCAGTCTGCCATGGGATTGGGTGTTGGTGCCCGTTATTTAGCCGGTATATCCAAAGTAGGTGATTTTGATGCTTCTGATCGCCCAAATTTTAAAAACAGCGTTATCCAAATTGGTATTTCTTATACATTGGGAGGGCCTAAGAAAAAATAATAATTTTCAACCATACACTGTATAAAAAATGGGTCTGTAATGACCCATTTTTTATACAGTGTACCACTTTGTTCTTTGATCCCAAAAAGACATTCAGTTACAATGTAATGTCCAATTACCCAGTTAGGGGAGGGGGAGGTGCTTATCTGTTTGTGTGCCTTATTCAAGAAAAACAGATTAGTTTCCTGAACAGAATTAGTCAAGTTATTCAGCGTATTATGTCTAGTTAATTTTTGATTCTGTTTCATTTTCTAGAATTGATAGGTTTAAACAATAGTGGCGTCAGGCACTATTATATCTTTAAAAGACGTAAGTCGTTGGGCAAATTCTTTCTTCACCTCTTTGCCAAAACTATCGAGGTAGTTCTCAGTAGTCTTTATATCAGCGTGACCCAATGCTTCCTGGATATATTCTGTACTGGCACCGGAACGTTTCAGAACTGTGGAGAAAGTATGCCTTGCTACATAGGTGGTTCCTTTTTTATTAATCCCTAAATTCTTCAGGATACGTTTCATCCATTCGTTTATAAAACCGACAAGAAGTTGCATGAGATCATATTGGCGCAAAGGAGAAATACCGGGCTCCATTATAGGAAAGATGTAATTATTGGGAGATTTATCTTTATTACCCCAGCGTTCGATTATCGCCTTCATATCATCATTAATGAAAACTGTGATCGGCCTTGGGTCGCTACGCATTGCCCTTTCGGTTTTACTGCGTTCAAAAATCAGGTATTCATCCTGAATATTTTTGTATTTAAGACAGGCAATATCTTTTGGATTCATACCATTTCCAAAATAGCTGAATAGCCAATAATCCTTAGCTTTTTGCTCACTTTCATTTTTGGGGTCGCATTTATAGTAGTATATCTTTTTTATGTCGCTTAGATCAAGTGCCTTTTTTATATTTTTTGACGCAGGTATCCTGTATTTACGCCTTCCAAACGGGTAACATTTTTCCTTTTTAATAATACCATCCTCTATAGCTTCATTAAAAATTGTACGGAGTTGCCGCAAATACATACCAATAGTAGTTTTGGAAACATTGCGATTGACTAGTGAGTTTTCAAACTCATTTAAAAAGGAAACAGTTATTTCTTGAAAGCGAACATTTCCCTTGAATTTTTTTAGGGAAACATAGCTGCAGTGGTAATACATGGCAGTACCGATGCGGCCTTCTCTCAGAATCTTTTTTATAACGTTCTTATAAGAAATAGAAATAGTTCCGGGCTTCGAATCCTCTTCGAGAAGAATTGGAAATTTTTTATAAAATGAAGAATAGTCAAACTCACTTGTACTTGGTGGGGGAATGGCAGGCTTTAATTTTCTTCGACGAAAGAGATTGTTATTTTGAATGAAATCCTTTTCAAAATCTTCAAAACTAAAAGGATATATTTCCTTGGCTGCATTTTCAGCAGTTCGTTCAATCTCCTTTAATTGATCCCGGACAGATTGCAATTCATTGCTGATTCTTGAAGCAGAGAGTTTCTCGTAATCGCCTTCTGACAAATCAAAGATGGTTTGATAATACTCTGTAACTCTTTCAAAGGTTACTCTTAACTTAACGGGGTACTTTTGGTTTTTTTTGATCCTGTGGGTATCGAGGACAATGCTTATAGTTGCAGACATAATTGATAATTTTTCATTTTCACAAAATCTTTCCCTTCAAAATTTGCAAACAATTTGCAAACAAATCACAGTTAAACGGCTTTAAAACGCCAACAAGGCAAAAAAGCAATAATCATGCAACAAATTGAAATATAATGCTTTAGGTTAAAATCGATTCAGCTAAATAAAGATGAATTAAGGATTTTACGATTCTTACAAGCAGAGGGTCGGCGGTTCAACCCCCGTCAACTCCCACAAGGCCTCACAAAAATGTGAGGTTTTTTTATTTCAGCCATCTTTAGGGAATAAAATACAAAAACTCACATTGTGTGAGGTATTTGTATAAAAATTGAAAATACAAAAGATTAATTCATCTGCAATGCAGGCAAACGATAGCTCTGTGCATCGTACACAAATAGCTCATCAATTTCTATTGTCCAGTATTTGGCTAAAGGAGATTTGGTAAGATAGTTGCTTACTTCTTTTTTGGTAAGGGCATTCATAATGATCCAGCAGCGTTGGGTTTCCATACTTACCGAATAATAATCTATTACAGCTTTATCTATGAGGCTGTTGACATATACCCGGTGAGGGGGCACCAGGCTCATAAAATCGTCGTCCATTTCAAAATGAATGGTCACCTGGAATTTTATGCTTTGATTTTCAGTTAAATGTTCCATGGTACAATACTGTTTTGCCACACTGGTTTAAATGGGGTGGTGATTTTAATATAATTATCAGTAAAGCCTTCCATCATTCCATTCTGATCTTGCGACTCAAATAAAACCTTTCTAGTTTGTCCAACGTGCTGGTTGGTGAAATATTGCATTTTTTGATAGCTTAAATTACGCAATAATTTGTTTCTTTCATTTCTCACATGAATGGGAACAACCGGTTTTAATGTTGCTGCCAGGGTATTTGCCCTTTCGGAATAAGTAAATACATGCAGGTAAGAAACATCCAATGAATGTAAATAATCAAATGTCTCCTTAAAGTCTTCATCTGTTTCTCCCGGGAAGCCCACTATTACATCAGCACCTACGCAACAATGCGGCATCATGGTTTTAATCAGTCCAATGCGTTCGGTATACAATTCTCTTTTATATCGCCTTCTCATCTGGCTCAGTATCTTATTGCTGCCGCTTTGCAAAGGAATGTGAAAGTGTGGCATAAACTTTTTACTGTTGCCTACAAATTCTATCATTTCGTTGGTAAGCAGGTTGGGTTCAATAGAAGAAATGCGAAAACGTTCAATACCTTGCACATCCTCCAGTTCCTTCATTAAATCAAAAAAATTTTCTTCTTTTTTCTTCCCGCCATGGATTCCCTTTCCAAAGTCGCCGAGGTTAATACCTGTCAAAACAATTTCTTTTGCTCCTTTCAATGCTATTTCATTTACCAGTGTTACCACACTTTCAATACTGTCGCTCCTGCTTTTACCCCTTGCTAAAGGAATCGTGCAAAAAGAACAATTATAATCACATCCGTCCTGTACTTTTAAAAATATCCGTGTCCTGTCATTAATAGAATGTGAAGCTGTGAAAATATTTACGTCTTCAATATCGCAACTGCAAATTTTAGTGGCATCGCCTTTGGTGATTTCTTTTAAATGCTGTGCTATGTTGAATTTTTCTGCCGCACCCAATACAAGATCCACACCGGGAATTTCCGCAATTTCTTTGGGCTTTAGCTGGGCATAACACCCTGTTATCACCACCATTGCTTCCGGTGCCTTTTTTTGAATCCGGCGTAC
>Ga0068871_100001540_pt1 | contig 15463 bp, 13 predicted proteins | sample KBSMisM72_FD_72750 | JGI IMG/M metagenome (GOLD analysis project Ga0068871, IMG submission 72750) | Miscanthus rhizosphere microbial communities from Kellogg Biological Station, Michigan, USA - KBS Miscanthus M7-2 | ecosystem: Host-associated > Plants > Roots > Rhizosphere > Soil ... | reverse complement strand
ATCCACGCCGGCGGCGGCACGACGACCACGAGCTTTCGCGGTTGCCGAGGCGACACCTGCGCGAACCAGGTCACGCCCTCTTCCACCATGTCCCATTGCAGCCAGTACAGACCCGGCATCGGCGGCGCAAGGACGCGGCCCTGCAGGGCCACACGGGCGCCTGGCGCGACCACGGCGCCGAGATCCGTCCGGATGCCGTCGTGATACGGCACGGTCCGCGAGCGATGCGCCAGCTCGCGCGGCACCAGCCAGAGCCAGTGGTACGACAGGTGGATGCTCGACGGGTCCCACGCGCGGCCGCCGCTGTTGGCGAGGGTGACGGGGACCGCGATTTCCTGCGACGTCTGGAGCAGCCTCGGCGAGGCGGCGTCGAGCGAGAACGCCAGCAGGGATGAGGAGGACGGCGGCACGGCGCGGCAGGCTGTCGCCAGCACCAAGGCGGCGAACGCCACGCAGGTCGTGAGTCGGGAAATCGGGGAATCGGGTAGCTTCGTAATCGATTACCAGATTACCAGATTCCCCAATGACCCAATTCCGGGCTTTGCGGTCTCTTTAGGCCCGACGCGCATAATGCCCGCCATGCAGACGCAGATGTGGCACAACATGTTCGCGCTCGGCCTGCCGCTCGCGGAAAAAATCCTGCGACCGGTGCTGGTGTACGTCTTCCTCATCGTCGGGCTCCGGCTCGCCGGAAAGCGGGAGCTGGCCCAGCTCAACCCGTTCGATCTGGTGGTGCTGCTGACGCTGTCCAACACGGTGCAGAACGCGATCATCGGCGAGGACAACAGCATCACCGGCGGGCTCATCGGGGCGACGACCTTGCTGGTGGTCAACTATGTGCTCGTCCGCTTCGTGTCGCGCCACGAATCGCTCGAGCGATTGGTCGAAGGCGATCCCGACGTGCTTATCGAAGACGGCAAAATCAAGCACGACTGCCTGACGAAGGAAGCGATCACCGTGTTCGAACTGCTCGGCGCGGCGCACAAGCAGGGATTCGCGGGCCTGGACGAAATCGACCGCGCGGTGCTCGAGCCAAGCGGTAGTATTTGCTTTTTCGGCAAGAAGCCGAATCCCGACGACACGCGGCATGACGAGATCATGAAGCGCCTCGATCAGATGGCGGCACAGCTGGCGGCACTGAAAACATGAGCACCTTCCGACTTGCAGTCCTGGCCGCCTTTGCGTGCCTGATCGGCGTGTCGGCGCAGACGCGCCCTCGCGCGCGCGACCTGGGCATCGTCGTTGGCGTCTACCCGAGCGGCGCGCGCAATGCGATCACCGACGTCGAGGGCGTGCGGGTTGGGCACACGACCATCGTCGAGGGCGATCGCGTGCGCACCGGCGTGACGGCGATCCTGCCGCATGGCGGCAACGTGTTCCAGGACAAGGTGGCCGGCGCGGTGTTCGTCGGCAACGCGTTCGGCAAGCTGGCCGGCTCGACCCAGGTCAACGAACTGGGCACGATTGAAACACCGATCATCCTGACCAACACGCTCAGCGTCGGCACGGCGATGGACGCGGTCGTCCGCTATACGCTTGGGCAGGCGGGCAACGAGCAGGTGCGATCGGTGAACGCCCTCGTCGGCGAGACGAACGACGGCGGGTTGAACGACATTCGCGGTCTGCACGTCACGCGCGAGCACGTGATCGCGGCGATCAGCGGCGCGACCGGCGGGCCGGTGGCGGAGGGCGCGGTCGGCGCCGGCACGGGCACGGTCAACTACGGCTGGAAAGGCGGGATCGGCACCTCGTCCAGGAAGCTGCCCGCCGATCGCGGGAGCTACACCGTCGGCGTGCTGGCGCAGACGAACTTCGGCGGCAACCTGACGATCGCCGGCGTCCCGATCTTCCGGAGCCTGCAGCCGCCGCGCACCCGCACCGCGGCGGCCAACGACAACGGCGACGGGTCGTGCATGCTCGTCGTCGCCACCGACGCGCCGCTCGACGCCCGCGATCTGCACCGGCTCGCCGCGCGCGCGATCTTCGGCCTGGCGCGCACCGGGTCGTCGTACAGCAACGGCAGCGGCGACTTCGCGATCGCCTTCTCGACGTCGCCGGAGATGCGCAGCCGGTTCAACGAGACCGCCGCACGCGCGCACACCATCCTGCCCACCGAGGCGACGTCGCCGCTGTTCGAGGCCGCGCTCGAGGCGACGGAGGAGGCGGTCTACAACGCGCTCTTCCAGGCGACGACGGTCCGCTCGGCCAACGGCAGCGCCGAGGCGATCCCGATTGAGCGAGTGCGGGAACTGCTCAAGCGGTGACGATCACCGGGGACTCGGGGCTGGGGACTGGGGACTGGGAACTGCCGGCTGATCGACCGCCGACCGCCGCCTGGCCCGACTGGCGACTGGCGACTGAAACTGCCGACTGATGACTGATGCCTGACGACCGATGACTATCTATCTGGCGTGCACCGTCCGCGGCGATCGCGGCGGCGTGCTGGCTGGCCGGGCGATCTGCGAGCGGCTGCAGCACCACGGTCATGACGTGCTGACTACGCATCTGCTCGCGGACAACGTGGACACAGCGGAGTCGCAAATCACCGAGGGCGAGGTCTTCCGCCGTGACCTGGATTGGCTGACCGCCTGCGACGTGCTCGTCGCCGAGGCGTCCGGGTCGAGCTACGGCGTCGGGTTCGAGGTCGGCTACGTGCTCGGCCGGGCGCAGGCGAGCGGACAGCGGGTCGTGCTGCTTTACGACATCGCCCGCCGCGACAAGGTCTCGCGGCTGATCACGGGTAACACCGACCCCAACTGCACCACCTTCGGGTATGAATCGCTCGCAGACCTGATCAGCTTCATCGATCAGCGCTTCGGCTGAGGTCTGGTCTCAGAGGTCCGGTCTCAGAGACGCGGTCTCAGAGACGCGGTCTGAGAGACGCCGTCTCAGACGTCCGTGTCCTGATTCCCTACATCTCGCCGTCCAGCAAGGCGTCGCAGACCCTGAGCTCGGCGCCGTTCTCGGTGCAGACGGCGTAGCAGACAGCCTCGCCGCCATACAGCGCGACGCCGGCGCACTCCCCGGCCGCGTTCACGGCGTACAACTTGACGTTGAAATTCGGACGCCCGGGCGTGTCGTCGACAATCTGCCGCAGCGCCGCCATCGCCGCGTCCTTCGGGTGCGCGCCGCGGCGCATTGCCTCGACGATCGCGAACGACGACAGGTTGTAGAGCGTCGACTCACCGCGCCCGGTCGATCCGGCGGCGCCGGCCTCCTGCCGGACGTACAACCCGGCGCCGAGAATCGGCGAATCGCCGACGCGCCCCGGCGTCTTCCACGCCAGGCCGCTGGTGGTCGTCACGCCGCAGACCTCACCGCGCGGCCCGACGGCGTTGCAGTTGATCGTGCCCCACAGATGATTGGCGTCGATCAGACCCTCGCGAGACATCTCGAGGCCGACGGCGTAGCCCGCCTCGATGCGATCGGCGTCCGTTGATCCCTCGCCGCGAAGCGCAGTCATCCGCCGCCGCCACTCGATCCAGAGCCCGCGCGCCTTCGCCGTCAGCAGATCCTCGATCGCGAAACCACACGACAACGCGAACTCCTGCGCGCCGGCGCCCGCAAGCAGGTGGTGCGGCGTGTCGCGCATCACCCGGTGCGCGACCCGCGCCACCGTGGCAATGCCTTCGAGCGCGGCCACGCCGCCCGCGCGCCGGCTCGGGCCGTCCATGCAGCAGGCGTCGAGCTGCACGACACCGTCGGCGTTGGGCAGGCCGCCGCGGCCGACGCTGGTCTCCTCGGGATCGAGCTCGACGATCGTCACGCCTTCGATCAGCGCCTCGAGCGGATCGCGCGGCGACGCCGCATCCGTCATGAGACGGAATGCGTGCTCGACGCAGGTTTCGGCGCCGCCGTTGCGGAACTGGTGGCCGTTGGCGGATGAGACGATGATGGGCGGCACGCCCAATTATGGACGAGGCGCCGGGAATCGAGTTACGATCCCAGCCTTGACCAGCGATGTTTCCGCGCGTGTCATCCCGCTCTCGGCGATTCGCGACGCAGCCGGCGCCGTCTACGAGGCAGCGGTCCGCACCCCGCTGATTCGCGTCGATCTGCAGGCCAGCGGAGCTGCACCGAAAGAGATCTACCTCAAGCTCGAGGCGCTGCAGCCGATCGGCTCCTTCAAGATCCGCGGCGCCTACAACGTCGTCCGTCAGCTGACGCCGTCGCAACTGAAGGACGGCGTCTGGACGGTGAGCGCGGGCAACGCGGCGCAGGGCGTGGCGCTGGCCGCACGCAAGGCCGGCGCGCGCTGCTCGGTGATGGTGATGGACACCGCGCCGGACACGAAGATTCGCGCGATCGAACGGCTCGGCGCCTCGATCGTCCGCGCGACCTACGACGAGTGCTGGAAGACGGTCGAATCGCACGGCTCGGACCGCATGTCCGGCCATTTCGTGCACCCGTTCGACGACGACCGGTTCATCGCGGGGAACGCGACCGCGGGCCTCGAGATTCTCGAAGACCTTCCCGACGTCGAGGCGATCGTCGCTCCGCTCGGCGGCGGCGGGCTGCTCGCCGGGATCTCCGCGGCCGTGCGCGCGCTCAAGCCTGACGTCCGCGTCTACGCGGCGGAGCCGGAAACCGCGGCGCCGCTGGCGGCGTCGCTCGCCGCGGGCCGGCCGGTGTATTTCGACGGCTGGAAAGCCTCGTTTGTCGACGGCGCGGGCGGCAAGTCGGTGCTGACGACGATGTGGCCGCTGCTCGCGCCGCTGTCGGGCTCGATCGTCGTCTCGCTGGACGAAGTCGCCCGCGGCATGAAGCTGGTGGCCGAGCGGGCGCGCGTGATTGCCGAAGGCGCCGCCGGCTGCGCCATCGCGGCCGCGCTCAGCGGCCGCGCCGGCACCGGCAAAGTCGTCGCCGTCGTCTCGGGCGGCAACATCGATCTCGCAAAATTCGCCGCTCTCATCGGCGCGTGTGACCAATGAACCCAGACAGCAGCCCGTCTTCTCTTCCTCCCCGCATCACCCGTCTCGACGAGCTCGCCGGTGACCTCTGGTGGGCCTGGCATGCGGATGCGCGCAGCGTCTTCCGGCGCCTCGACTACGGACTGTGGCGCGGCACGGCGCACAATCCCGTCCGAATCCTGCGCCTGATCTCGCAGGACAAGCTCGACGCCGCAGCGGCGGACCCGGCGTTCCTCGAAGTCTACGACCGCGCCCTCGCGGCGCTCGATGCGGCGCGCGCGGCGCACAACACCTGGTGGACCAACACCATGCCGCACGTCAGCGGCCACACCATCGCCTACTTCTCCGCCGAGTTCGCGCTGCACCAGTCGCTGCCGATTTACGCCGGCGGCCTGGGCGTGCTCGCCGGCGATCACTGCAAGGAGGCGAGCGATCTCGGCGTGCCGCTCATCGGCGTCGGCTTCATGTACCCGCAGGGCTACTTTCACCAGCACATCTCGGCTGAAGGCTGGCAGGAAGAGACCTACGAGCGGTTGAACTGGGTCGATGCGCCGATCGAGCCGGCGCTGACGCCCGACGGCAAGCCGTGCATCACCGCGGTGCCGCTCGGCGACCGCTCGGTCCTCGTCGCCGTCTGGCGCGTGCGGCTGGGCCGCGTGACGCTCTACCTCCTCGACACGAGCCTGGAGGAGAACGCCCCGTGGGATCGCGAGCTCACCGCCCGCCTCTACGGCGGCGATCGTGAGACCCGTATCCAGCAGGAGATCATCCTCGGCGTCGGCGGCGTCCGCGCGCTGAAGGCGCTCGGCGTCGATCCGGGCGTGTTCCATCTGAACGAAGGGCACGCCGGCTTCGTCGTGCTCCAGCGCATCCGCGATCTGATCGAGCAGGGCGCCTCGTTCGACGCCGCGCTCGACGAGATCCGCCGCACTACGATGTTCACGACCCACACGCCGGTGCCGGCGGGTCACGACGCGTTTCCGTTCAGCATGGTCGAAACCCACCTGGCCAGCTGCTGGGGGACGCTCGGCGCCAACCGCGAGCGGTTCCTCGCGCTCGGCGCCTACGACAACGGCGGCGGCGTGCTGTTCAACATGACCGCCCTCGCGATCCGCTCGTCGGGATCGACCAACGCGGTGAGCCGGCTGCACGGCGCGGTGACGCGCGCCATGTTCGCGCCGATGTGGCCGGACGTGGCGGAAGCCGAACGCCCGGTCTCGTTCGTCACCAACGGCATCCACGTCCCGACCTGGATCGCTCCGGACATCGCCGACCTGTTCACGACCTACCTCGGCGCCGACTGGCTCGATCGGCACGACGACCCCTCGCTGTGGGAAGGCATTCTCGCGATCCCGGACGAAGAACTGTGGGCGGTCCGCCAGGGACTGCGGCGGTATCTCTTCGCCTTCATCCGCGAGCGGGCGCGTCAGCGATGGGTCGAGGAGCGCGTCGGCCCGACGCGCGTCGTCGCCGCCGGCACGCTGCTCGATCCCGACGCGATGACCATCGGCTTCGCGCGCCGCTTCGCCGGCTACAAGCGCGCCGAGCTGATCTTCCGCGATCCGGAGCGGCTGGCGCGGATCCTCAACGCGGCCGGGCGGCCGGTGCAAATCATCTTCGCCGGCAAGTCGCATCCCAACGACGACATCGGCAAGCACACGCTGCAGCGCGTCTACCGCCGCGCGCTCGACCCGCAGTTCGGCGGACGCGTGGCGTTCGTCGACGACTACGACCTGCACGTGGCGCATTTCCTGGTGCAGGGCTGCGACGTGTGGCTCAACAACCCGCTCAAGCCGCTCGAGGCGAGCGGCACGAGCGGCATGAAGGCGGCGATGAACGGCGTGCCGCACCTCAGCATCGGCGACGGCTGGTGGGCGGAGGGCTTCACCGGCACCAACGGCTGGGTGATCGACGGCGGCGGACCGGCGGACAATCCCGAGGCGGTCGATGCGGCAGACGCGGACGCGCTCTACCGGCTGCTCGAGGAGGAAGTCGTCCCGTCCTTTTACGATCGCGACCGCTCGAACGTGCCGCACCGCTGGATCGCCACGGTGAAGGAGGCGATCCGCACGGTGTCGCCGCAGTTTTCGGCTCGCCGGATGGTAAAGGAGTACGCGACCCGGATGTACGCGCCGGCCCTCGAGCGGAAAGCCGGGCTGAAATCCGAAGCCTGAAGTCTGAATTACAATTGGGGGATATGCCACGCAAGACGGTCGTCAAGTCGCGCTGCGCGCTGTGCGGCGCCAAAGAGGTCTCGGAGCCTCGCGGTGAAGAGAAATACTGTCGCGACTGCTGGGACAAGAAAATCGCCGTCGAAGAGATTGTCGCGCGTGAGTTCGCGATCAAGCGCTACATCCGCGCCCAGAGCGCGGAGAAATACCTGATCTACCACTCCACCCAGAAGCGTCCCTGCGGCCAGCTCATCGTCGTCGACGATGGCTACGACCTGTTCCTGACGCTGATGCTCTACCCGACGTTCGGCTGGGACGAGCCCGCCTACCATCTGGAAGGCGACCCTGAAGGCCGGTTGTTCTCGGAAATCCTGGTCGACGTCATCGCCGCGGAGGTGATCGAGCCGTGGGGCGGCGGGAAATGGCACATGGAGATCTTCCGCTCGGTCGCGCCCGAGCCCGAAGACTGGAACGGGGAGATGTAATATAATTCCGCCGTTTTTGTCCTGTTTTCGCTTGTCCATTTCCGGGAGGAATTTATGACTCGCGCGCGCTTGACCCTAGCCGCGATGCTTGTGGGCGCCAGCTTCGTCGCGGCCCACGCCCAGACGCCAGCCGCCCCGCCGATGACCTCGGTGCTCGCCGGCAAGAAATTCACACCGCCCTTCAAGGGCCAGGCGGAGCTCGACTACACCAAGCCCGTGACCAAGAACGAGAAGGGGATGGTCACCACCACGATCATGGTGAGGAACAACGCTCCCGGGCCGCTGCTCCGGCTGACCATCGACGAGACCTGGTACGACGCCTCCGGCGGCCTGGTCACCGGCGGCAAGGGCGTCGTCAACCGCCTGGAGCCGGGCGAGGTCGCGACGGTCAAGATCGAGACGCCGTTCAACGCGAAGATGAAGGCGAACAACTACAACTTCACGCACGCCAACGGCACGATCAAGCCGCACGCGGTGCCGAAGCTGACCGCCGGCGGCGAGAAGGAACCGGCCGCGAAGCCGGCCGCGGCGGCTAAGAAGAAGTAAGAATTAAGAATTAGGAATTAAGAATTAAGAAGGCTGAGGGCGCGCTTCCGTTTGGAGGCGCGCCCTTTTTCTATTTGGCGGCCTTCTCGAACTTCACATCCGTCACCGTCGCCTTGGGAATGGCGACGAGATGAAACGGGAACGTCAGCACCTGCGCGCTGAGGGTTTTCGGGGCCGGCATCGTCTCGCTGTAGCGCACGATCAACGCGCCGTTGCCGGCCGTGGCGCTGATCACAGCCGTGCTGAAGCCGGCGCTGGGACGGCTGCCCATGAACAGGCCGATGACCATCTCCTTCGAGAAATCGATGCGGGGACGCGGCCGATCGCCGCCGTGCTGCTGCCACAGCTTGACCCACTCGGCCTCGGTGCGCACCAGCACCTGCCTGGCATCGTCGATGTTGCTCTGGTCGCCCTTCTCGATCGTCCGCGTGCTCGGCGCTTCCAGGATCATGTCGTTCATCCGCGCCTTCCGCTCGCCGGGTGACTCGGGCGCCTGGGCGAACGTCGCCACGAGCGCGAGGATGATTGCGATCATCGCGCCGGCGCCAGCCGCGGCGCCTCCACGGTGAACTGCAGCTCGCGCGCCGCCGTCGGCGCGTCCTTCAGCCGCGAACGCGCCTCGACCTTCAGCACATAGCTGCCGAGCGCCAGATCCTTCATCGGGACGCGCGTGGTGTAGCCGTAGCCGCCGCGCTTGCCGCCCAGATCCGAAGAGTCGCGCATCTCTTCGGTCTTGAACAGCACCTTGCCCTCGTCGGTCGTGACCGTCGTGATGATGTCCACCTTGTGCGGCGTGGCGCCGGCGTTGTCGTAGACCTCGGTGAACAGCGAGAGCTCGTCGTTTTGCGGGAAGGTCCGCAGCGCGATTGGCGGCCCGGGCATGACCGGCTTGAGCTGCTCGTCGGCCTTGACCGTCGGGAACACCGATCCGGAGCCGGAGGTCAGCACCAACCCGCTCATGCTGAACGGCGCCTTGGCGAAGTCGGGCACGTCGAGGTCGTACTGGATCGAGCCGACGTTCCCGCCCGACGAATCGTGCGCGGCGATGCGCAGCTGATACCGTCCGGGCGGCAGATCCAGCCGGTTCAGCATCCGCAGCCCGCTCTGCTCGATGCGCGCCTTCGACTCGGGCTTCAGGCCGGTCAGCGTCACCGAGTCGGTGTTGCCGCCCTTGACCTTGCCGTTGGCGTCGATCGCGATGTAGGAGAGCAGGATCTTCGAGTTGGGATCGACCTTCATGTCGCGGCCGCGCAGCTCGACGCCGAACAGCACCGAGGCGTTCGGCGCGACCCCCTTGAACGGCGCCGCGAACACGTGCATCGTCAGGCCGCTGACCGGCAACGGGCTGTCGAGCGCTTCACGCAGCTCCGGCGTCGCCGGGCTGTTGTTCGTCGTCTTCGGCGGATCGACTTTCTTCGGCGTCAGGTACGCCTTGCGCGCGCGGACGGTCAGCCCGGGCCGCGTCAGGCGCACGTCGATCTTGTGTGTCCTTCCGGGACGCGGATCCGGCGGGTAATACGCCAGGACGTAGTACGAGCTGTTGTCCTCGACGATGCGCTGGAACGCGGTGGAGAAATCGTTCTTGTTGACGACGGCGAAGCCGCCGGTCTCCTCCGACAGCGTGCGCAGGCTGTCCTGCGACAGGCGCAGCTCGTTCTGCAGCGAGCCCTGACCGATGCCGAGCGAGGTGTCGTCGGGGAACGCTTGAATCTCGATCGACTCGTCGCCCAGGTCGGTGAGCCCGCGCGGGTCGATGCCGTAGATCGCCACGTTGGCCCGGGTCGCGGCGCCGATCGCGTCGCGCGTGGCGTCGAGCACCATCGACGCGCTCTGGTGGTTCGACCCGTTTCCCGCAATGATGTCGTAGATGTCGTAGTCGATCCCTTCGCTGACGAACAAGATCGCCTTGCGCCGGCCGCGCACCGAGCCGAACCACTCCGAGACGTTCCGCAGGGTGTCGAGCGTCGAACGCGCGTTGAAGCCGCGCTCGGTGTCTTCCGGATCGTTCAGCGGGTCGCCCTGCTGCCGGATGCCACGGGTGTTGTTGTACTCGTTGGTCTTGTTGGCCGTGGCCGAATCCAGCTTCTTGCCCATCGTCTTGTCGACCGCGGCCAGCAGCAGGCGCTTGTTGTTCGTGAACTCCTGGTTGGCGTCGCTCGGACCGGCGGTGTGGACCACGGCCATCAGGTCGTTGGCGCCGAGGCGGCGCTCGATGAACTGCTTGGCGGCAAGCTTCACGCGGACCGACCGGCCGAAGCGCGTGTGCAGGTCGTCGACGACCATGACGTAGACGCGGCCGTCGAACGGCTTCTCGTTCGTGCGCACGTCCGGCACGATCGGCGCGGCGGCGAACAGCGGGCGGCTGTCGCGGTCGACCGGGATGTCGACCAGCGTGAAGTTGGTGATCGCCTGCGACTTTCCGTCTTCGAGGACCTGGAAGTCCTCCTTCTTCAGATCGCGGACGATCCGTCCCTGGCGATCGGTGACCACGGCGTCGACCTCGACGTAGTCGACGCGGACCTTGAAGGTCGGCGGTTGCTGCGCCGAAGACGGCGGCGGCGGCTGGGCCGGGGCTTGAGCGGGGGCCTGTCCGGCAGTCACGGCGGTGCCGGCGAGCAGCACAATCAGCCCCATCAGTCGAAGACGTGCATTCATGGTCACTTCTCTCGATCGCGTCGCGGGATTCGAGCCCGGCGCGCAGCTAAACAGGCGTGGGTCGATTATACGTCCCGGCCCGCCTCTGCTCGACCTTGTATCCCGAGCTCTGGAGCACGCCGAAGCACGCAGAACCTCGCGCGAAGGCGGCTATACTTGGAGTCGATGTCTCCTTCTGAGGTGGCGGCCGGGCTCGACATCGCCGCGGTCCAGGCAGCGCTCACAGCCGATGGGCTCGACGGCTGGCTGCTGTACGACTTTCGCGGCCTCAATCCGATCGCCGCCGACGTCACCGGGGTGGGGAAACAGGGCGGCCACCTCGCGACGCGCCGCTGGTACTACCTGATTCCTGCCACCGGGGAGCCGCGCGGCCTCGTCCACAAGATCGAAAAGAATTCGCTGGCGCATCTGCCCGGCTCGACCCGGCAGTATGCCGGCCGCGATCAGCTCGAGGCGGGACTGCGGACGCTGCTGACCGGCATCCGCCGCGTGGCGATGGAATACTCTCCGGGCTGCGCCATCCCTTACGTCTCGCGCATCGACGCCGGCACGGTTGAGCTCATCCGGCAGGCGGGCCCCGAAGTGGTGTCGTCGGGCGATTTGATCCAGCGCTTTTCTGCCGTGTGGGACGCCGACGAGATCGAGACGCACCGGCTCGCCTCCGAGCGGCTGTATCGGGTGAAGGATCGCGCGTGCGAGGCGATCGGGCGGCGGCTGCGCGCCGGCATGCCGACCACCGAGTTCGACATCCAGCAGCTGATGGCCGGGTGGTTCGGCGACGAAGGCCTGGTCAGCGATTCCGACCCGAACGTGTCGGCGGCGGAGAACTCCGGCAACCCGCACTACCTGCCGACTGCCGCCAGCCATCGCGCGATCCACCGCGACGAGATCGTGCTGCTCGATCTGTGGGGCAAGCTGCCGCGCGCGGGCGCGGTCTACGCCGACATCACCTGGATCACCTTCGCCGGCGCGCAGCCGACCGAGCGCCACGTCAAGGCGTTCGCCGCGGTGTGCGCCGCGCGCGACGCCGGCATCCGCCTGGTCCAGGACGCCTGCCGCGCCGGACGCGAGCTGCGCGGCTTCGAAGTCGATCGCGCCGCCTCCGCAGTGCTGCGCGAGGCGGGTTACGCCGATAACATCCTGCACCGGACCGGGCACAGCCTCGGCGAGACGGTGCACGGCAACGGCGTCAACATGGACGACTACGAAACGCACGACGATCGCCGGTTGCTCCCGGGCACCGGGTTCACGATCGAGCCGGGCGTCTACTTCGACGACTTCGGCGTTCGGACGGAAATCAACATGACGGTCGGCGCGCACGACGCCGCGGTGACCGGCCCGCTGCAGACCGAGATTCAGGCCCTCGTCTAGTCAGGGAGTTCAGAACGATGTCAACCCGCAAGACTACAGCTTTCTACGCCGTGCTCCTCGTCGTCGCGTCGCTGTTTGTCGGGATGGTGATCGCGTCGCGGTTCGATCTCACGCCCGCCTCTTCGGCGCAGACGATCGCCGTCCCGCCGATGAACAGCACGCCGCTGACCGGCGCGCTGGACGCCTCGACCTTCCGCAACATCGCCAAGGCGGCGACGCCGATGGTCGTCAACATCCGGACGGAAATGAAAGCGAAGGCGCAGGACCTCACCGACTTCTTCGGCAGCGGCGGCCAGCCCGACGACCTGTTCCACCGCTTCTTCGGCAATCCGGGGCAGCAGGACGACGACCAGGCGCCCGCGCCCCGCGGCCGCGGCAACGGCGGCGGCCGCAAGCCGCGCGAGCAGACGACGCGCGCGGCCGGCACCGGGTTCATCATCAGCAAAGAGGGCTACATCCTCACCAACAATCACGTTGTCGAGGACGCGACCAAGATTGAGGTGTCGCTCTACGCCGAGGACGCCGACATCAGCTACAAGGCGAAGGTCATCGGCCGGGACGCGTTGACCGACAGCGCGTTGATTCAGCTCATCGACAAGCCGAACCACCCGCTGCCGGAGGCCAAGTTCGGCGACTCGTCGCAGATCGAGGCCGGCGACTGGGTGATGGCGATCGGCAACCCGTTCGGCTACGAGCACACCGTCACGGTCGGGGTGATCAGCGCGACCTCGCGCGCGTTCCGCGTCACCAACGGCCGCTCGAACGACATGCTGCAGACCGACGCCGCGATCAACCCCGGCAATTCCGGCGGCCCGCTGCTGAACGTGCGCGGCGAGGTGATCGGCATGAACACCGCGATCATCACCAACGCGCGCAGCGAGGGGAACATCGGGATCGGCTTCGCCGTGCCGAGCAACACCGTGCGCGACCTGCTGCCGCAGCTGCACACCGGCAAGGTCGTCCGCGGACGCATTGGCGTCTCGGTGCTGGCCGTGCCGCGCGAGGGCTTCGAGGACTTCGGGCTGACCAAGCGCGCGGGCGCGATCGTGGCGGAAGTCACGCCGGGCGGCGCGGCGCTGAAGGCCGGCATGGAGCCGGGGGACGTCATCATCCAGTACAACGGCCGGCCGGTCGGCAACAACGACGAGCTCGTGAAGATGGTGGTGGCGACCAAGCCGGGCACCAGCGTGCAGGTGAAGGTGCTCCGCGCCAAGCAGGAGAAAACCCTGAACGTCGTCGTCGACGAGCTGGATCTGGAAGCGGAGCAGAACGCGGGTCGCCGCGCGCCGCAGCAGGATCAGCCGGCGCCTGAGGAACAGGGGGCGGGCAGCTTCGGCCTGACGCTCGAGCCGGTGACGCCGCAGATCGCGCGCCGGTTGCGGCTGCCGTCCGGGCGCACCGGCGCCGTCGTTACCGACGTCGATCAAGATGGGCCGTCGGCGGGCGCGCTGGCGCAAGGCGACGTGATCCTGAGCGTCAACGGCAAGCCGGTGACCAACGCGGTGGAAGCCGCGCGGGAACTGCAGAAGATTCAGGCCGGCCGGCTCGCGCAGCTGCGCGTGTGGCGCGCCGACAAGGAGATCTTCGTGCCGGTCAAGAAAGACTGAGATTTAAGAGTTAAGAGTTCAGATTTCAGATTGGCGATTGCTGATGTGATTCGTGAGCGCGGCCCGATCACGGTGGCCGCGTTCATGGATCTCGCGCTCTACGATCCCGAGCTCGGTTATTACGCCCGCGCGGCCCAACGTTCCGGCCGCGCGGGCGATTTTTTTACCAGCGTCGACGTCGGATCGCTGTTCGGCGAGCTGCTCGAGGTCCAGCTCGCCGAAATATTTAAGATTGCAGATTTAAGATTTAAGGTTTTTGATCTCGTCGAAGCCGGTGCGGGAAACGGACGACTCTCCGCCGACATTCTGCGCGCCGCGAGGGCGCATCACCCCGATTTCTACGACGCCATCCGCCTCCACCTCGTCGAAGCCAGCGCGGCCGCCCGCGCCGCTCACGCCGCGACGCTTGGTGAGGTCGCCGACCGGCTGAGATCCTCGGGTCCGTCGCTGCCGGACTCCTTCGAAGGCGTGCTGATCGCCAACGAGCTCCTCGACGCGCTGCCGGTCCACCAGGTCGTCATGCGCGACACCGGGCTGCGGGAAATCTATGTCAGTCATCAGTCTCAGTCTCAGTCTCAGTCGACTGAGCACAGCCGACTGACGACTGTTGAAGGCGAGCTCTCTACACCTGATCTTGCCGACTATCTGGCTCGCCTTGACGTGACGCTCGAACCGGGCTGGCGCGCCGAGATCAACCTGTGTGCGGTGGACTGGATCCGCGAGGCGGCGCGGCGCCTTCGGCGCGGGTTCATCATCCTGATCGACTACGGCCACGACGCGCGCGAACTGTACTCGCCGACCCACTCGACCGGCACGTTGACGACCTTCGTGAAGCATCGCAGCGGCGGCCCCGAGGGGTCGCAGGACATTCCCGCGTGGCTGCAGCAGCCCGGCGATCAGGACATCACCGCGCACGTCGATTTCACCAGCGTGCGCATGGCTGCGGAAGCCGAGGGGTTGACCACCCTCGCGTTTCTCGATCAGACCTACCTGGTGATGGGGCTGCTCGACGGCCTGGCCGACCCGCAATCCGCCCTCCGCAATCCGCAGTTGAAGACGCTGATGATGCCCGGCGGGATCGGCAGCACGCACAAGGTCCTGATCTTCGGCAAGAACGTCGGGTCGCCGGCGCTGCGCGGCTGCTCGTTCCGGGTTCGCGTCACGTGAGTACGATCCGCCACGCGCTGATCCTCACCGCCGGCCTCGGCTCGCGGCTGCGTCCCCTGACTGACGTGCGCGCCAAGCCGGCGATCCCGGTGGCGGGCGAGCCGATGATCCGGCGCATCGCGGCGTGGCTCGTGTCCAACGGCGTCGACGATCTCGTCTTGAACCTCCATCATCGCCCCGAGACGCTGACCGCGGTCCTGGGCGACGGCCGCGATCTCGGCGCGCGCATCCGCTACTCCTGGGAGATGCCCCGGATTCTCGGCAGCGCCGGCGGCCCCAGGCTCGCGCGTCCGATCGTCGGCGCCGGGACGTTCCTGATCATCAACGGCGACACGCTCACCGACGTCGATCTTCGGCGCCTGGGTGACGCCCACCGCGCGTCCGGCGCGCTGGTGACCCTCGCGCTGGTCCCCAACCGCGAGTTCCTGCGCTACGGCGGCGTCACGCTGGACGTGGACGGGCGCGTCACCGGGTTCGTGCGCCGCGGCCCTGCCGCCGAAGGCTCTCATCACTACATCGGCGTCCAGGTCGTCGCCGGCCGCGTGTTCGAG
>Ga0068871_100001537_pt1 | contig 15484 bp, 8 predicted proteins | sample KBSMisM72_FD_72750 | JGI IMG/M metagenome (GOLD analysis project Ga0068871, IMG submission 72750) | Miscanthus rhizosphere microbial communities from Kellogg Biological Station, Michigan, USA - KBS Miscanthus M7-2 | ecosystem: Host-associated > Plants > Roots > Rhizosphere > Soil ... | reverse complement strand
GTATTTAATTCTCTCAATTCTTATTAAAGTCTTAACCAGTTATGCTTAATAGAATCATTGCGTTTTCTATAAAGAACAAGCTCATTATAGGACTATTCGTCATTGGCCTTATCGGCTATGGCGGTTATCAGGTAACGAGGCTGCCCATTGATGCGGTACCAGACATAACAGATAACCAGGTTCAGGTAATTACGGCAGTACCCGCATTAGCGGCACCGGAAGTAGAGAGATTGATTACGTTTCCAATAGAACAGGTAAATAACAATATACCGGGACTAAAGGAAATCAGGAGTTTCTCAAGATTTGGATTGTCCGTCGTCACTATCGTATTTGATGATGCAACGGATGTGTATTGGGCAAGGCAGCAGGTGTCCGAACGACTGCGAAAGGCGCAGGAACAGATACCGAGGGGATTTGGAACACCTGAACTGGCACCGGTTACAACGGGGTTGGGCGAAATTTATCAATATACCGTGCGGCCGAAGAGAGGATATGAAAACAAATACACGGCGATGGACTTAAGGACGATCCAGGATTGGATTGTTCGCAGGCAGTTGTTGGGCGTCAAAGGCGTTGCTGAAGTCAGCAGTTTCGGTGGCTACCTCAAACAATATGAAATAGCAGTAGACCCGATGAGGTTAAAAGCCAACAACGTTACAATCAACGATGTGTTCACCGCTTTGGAAAATAACAACCAGAATACGGGAGGAGCGTTTATTGAAAAAGGGCCTACAGTATTATTCATCCGCAGTGAGGGCCTAGTAGGCAACTTCGAGGACATACAAAACATCGTAGTAAAAAATCTCTCTGATGGATCGCCGCTTTTGATCAGAAATATTGCTGATGTAAGGTTTGGCCACGCAACCCGGTACGGCGCCATGACATACAATGGTGAGGAAGAAGTTTCTGGCGCAGTGGTGATGATGCTGAAAGGCGCGAATAGCAATGAGGTAATTAAAAATATTAAAAACCGGATTGTTCAAATTCAAAAAACGTTGCCGGAAGGAATAATGATTGATCCATTTCTTGATAGAACCAAAATGGTGAATAATTCGATAAATACAGTTTCAAAGAATTTACTCGAAGGTGCGTTGATCGTAGTATTTATTCTCGTTTTGTTTCTGGGAAACTTCCGAGCCGGCTTATTGGTTGCATCCATAATTCCGCTGGCAATGTTGTTTGCAATTATCATGATGAATTTATTTGGCGTAAGCGGCAACCTGATGAGTTTAGGGGCGTTGGACTTTGGATTAATAGTGGATGGGGCTGTAATTATTGTAGAAGCGGTCATGCACCGTCTCAGCCATAGCAGTCATTTTGAAAAAGTAAATAGATTATCCCAACAGGACATGGATGGGGAAGTTCAACAATCTGCCAGTCGTATGATGAACAGCGCTGCTTTCGGGCAAATCATCATTCTGATTGTTTACCTGCCGATCTTCACCTTACGGGGAATCGAAGGGAAAATGTTCAGGCCCATGGCTCAAACGGTTTCCTTTGCGTTATTGGGCGCATTTATTCTCTCTCTTACTTATGTTCCCATGATGAGTGCGATTTTCCTCAGTAAAAAGATCTCTCACAAAGGATCCATTTCTGCGAGAATAATGGGAAGGCTGGAACGAATTTATCAGCATACCCTGGAAAAAGTTTTGCGAATGCCAAGAACCATCATTGCGTCCGTTATTGTTTTATTTGCTGGTTCAATTCTAATACTATTTCAATTAGGAGGCGAATTCATTCCCGCTTTGCCCGAGGGCGATTATGCAGTAGAAACAAGAGTATTGCCGGGCAGCAGCCTGAGCACTTCTATTGACGCCGTTTCAAAAAGCGCAAGAATTATATTGGAGAAGTTTCCTGAAGTGGAAAAAGTTGTTGGTAAGACAGGGAGCAGCGAAGTGCCCACCGATCCGATGCCCATTGACGCGACAGATATGATGGTCATACTGAAAGACAGGAGTAAATGGACATCTGCAAGGACCTATGAAGAACTGGAAACGAAAATGAGCAAGGAACTCGAATCGGTGCCGGGTGTCACGTTTGGATTCCAATATCCGGTAGCGATGCGTTTCAATGAACTAATTTCCGGCGCCAGGCAGGATGTGGTGTGTAAAATATTTGGGGAGAATCTAGACACGCTTGCAACTTATGCAAGGGAATTAGGTAACATCTGCCATACGGTAAAAGGAAATAGTGGATTATATGTTGAGCCGGTAACGGGTATGCCGCAGATTGTAATTCGCTATAACCGTCCAGCGATTGCACAATATGGGCTTGATATAAGTCACATCAATCAGGTAGTCAATTCTGCATTCGCGGGACACAGTGCAGGCATAGTTTACGAAGATGAAAAGCGATTTGAATTGGTGATCAGATTGGCGGGTGAAAAAAGGAAAGATCTAAGCGATGTTCAGGACCTGGCAATTCCAACATCCAGGGGAACACAAATTCCGTTACAACAGGTCGCAAAAGTTGAAATCATTGAGGGACCAAACCAGATACAAAGAGAAAATGCGCAACGTAGAATCATTGTTGGTTTTAATGTGAGAGGCAGAGATGTGCAAAGTATGGTAAAAGAATTGCAGCAGAAGGTAGATCAGCAATTGAAACTGCCACCTGGATATTATATTACTTACGGAGGTGCGTTTGAAAATTTGGAGGCTGCTCAAAAACGATTAAATATAGCGGTGCCGGTGTCCTTATTGCTGATTTTCCTCATGTTGTATTTTGCTTTTAACTCAGTCAAACAGGGATTGCTCATTTACTCTGCCATTCCACTTTCTGCTATTGGAGGAATATTTGCACTAGCCATTCGGGGCATTCCATTCAGCATTTCTGCAGGTGTGGGCTTTATTGCACTGTTCGGGGTCGCTGTGCTGAATGGAATTGTCCTGGTTGCAGAATTCAACCGCTTAAAAAGCGAAGGCATAAAGGATATAAAACGCGTCGTAACACAAGGAACTAAAATTCGGTTGAGGCCTGTTTTAATGACAGCGCTGGTAGCCTCTCTTGGGTTTCTGCCTATGGCGCTCAGCCATGGCGAGGGCGCCGAAGTGCAAAGGCCGCTTGCGACAGTAGTAATCGGTGGTTTGTTGGTGGCTACTCTGCTGACCTTATTCGTTTTGCCGATTCTATACATCATGTTTGAAAAGGGAATTTCATGGAAAAGGAAGTTACCCGTTACGGCAACGATTATCCTCGCGAATACACTATTCGCCAGTCTAGAAACAAGTGCCCAGACGCCAATTCGTTTGCAGGCAGCCTTCGACACGGCATTAAAAAATAATCTATCCTTAAAAAATGAAAGATTAAAGACCGAGTATCAACAAAATTTAATAAAAACATCAAAGACCATTCCTTCAACAAATATTTTCGGCGAATTCGGGCAGTTTAACAGTGCCTATTTTGACACGAAACTGGGTATTTCCCAGACCTTAAGTTTCCCCAAAGTATATGCCAGCCAAAAAACTTTATTGACTGAAGAATGGAAGAGCAGTGTTCTAAATGTCGGGGTAAGGGAAACCGTTTTAAAGAGACAAGTGGCTCAGACCTACAACGAGCTTCTTTATTTATTGGAAAAAAAGAGGCTCCTTCAAAACAACGACAGCTTATTTGCTGAATTCTTAGATAAAGCTACTCTACGACTCAAAGTGGGAGAAAGCAATATTTTAGAAAAATCAACTGCCGAAATCCAACGTGGTCAAATAGGGTTGCAGTTATCGCAACTGAATCAGGATATTGAACTAATTCAACTCGAGTTCCAGCTTTTGCTGAATACCGAGACATTCTTTATACCTGAGGACTCGGAATATCAAATAACCTCATTCACAGCTTATGACAGTTCGGTGCTGGCCCTTCATCCTGCTATGCAATACCTGGAACATCAGCAGCAAATAGCTGCGGCTGCAACACAAATTGAGAAATCAAAGTTGTTGCCCGATTTGTCCTTGGGTTACAATATAGCGGGTATGAAAGGCACAGGGGCAGATAATAAAACGTATAACGGCGTTCCGCAATTTCACTCGTTCCAGGTCGTTTTGGGCATCCCGATTTTTGTAAGCGCCCAAAAAGCAAGGATAAACGCTGCCAAATTGAATGAATCAATTGCTGCCAATGAATATGAAACAGGGTTTAAAACCTTTGAAAAGTCTTACAAGGCTGCTTTGGTTCAGTATCAAAAATATTCGGAGGCAGTTAAATATTTCGAGAATATAGCCTTGAAGAATGCTGACTTAATTACTTCAACCGCGACGAAGCAATTTATGAATGGCGATATAAATTACCTGGATTGGGTATTGCTCATTCACCAGGCTACTAACATTCGGAGCGATTATATCGAGGCACGGAAAAGCAGGAATGCGAGTGTAATAGAAATAAACTCATTCATAAATAAATAATTACAGAATAATGAAACATTTAATAATTCTCTTAAATATTTCTTTACTGCTGGCTGCCTGTAAGGAGAGCAAAAATGATGAACAACAGCTCAGTAAAAAGCCTGAAGGAAACATTGTTAGCCTGACGGAGGCCCAATTAAAAAATGCGGGTATTCAAACAGGCAAAATAGGGCAACGATCTGTTTCATCGGTTTTAAAAGTGAGCGGTAAAATAGATGTACCGCCCCAAAATATGGTTTCCATCAGTGCACCGTTGGGAGGGTACTTAAAATCTACCAAACTTTTGCCGGGAATGCACGTCAATAAAGGCGAAATCATTGCGGTCATGGAGGATCAGCAATATATTCAATTGCAACAGGATTATTTGACGGCCAAAGCCCAGTTCGGATTTTATGAGAGTGAATATAACCGTCAAAAAGAGCTGAATCAAAGCAAAGCCACTAGTGACAAAGTTTTTGAGGAAACCAAAGCCAGATACCAGACAGAAAATATACTTGTAAAGTCATTAGAACAGAAGTTGAAATTAATCAACATTGATCCCGCTAAAACCGGTGCCAACAGCATATCAAGAACGATCAGCATTTATTCTCCGATCAATGGCTATGTTTCGGATGTCCGCGTAAATATTGGCAAATATGTTAATCCTTCTGAAGTGTTGTTTGAACTGGTAAATCCAACTGATATTCATCTTGCATTAACCATCTTTGAAAAAGACCTGGACAAGCTTTTCATCGGACAAACCTTGATTGCATATACAAATACCCAGCCCGAGAAAAAATATCCCTGTAGCATTATCCTGATCAGTAAAAACCTTTCCGCCGAAAGAAGTGCCGAAGTTCATTGTCACTTTGAACAGTACGACAAATCTTTGCTACCGGGTATGTTCATGAATGCGGATATTGAAGTTAAAATCAATCAGTCAATGACTTTACCCGACGACGCCATTGTGCGCTTCGAAAACAGGCAATATGTTTTTGCGACGAAAGGTGACAGCCGGTTCGAAATGATCGAAATAAAGACAGGTAATTCGGAAAACGGATTCACGGAGGTTATTGGAGATGAGAATCTGGGTGACCGGATATTTGTAATTAAAGGCGCCTACAATCTTTTGATGAAAATGAAGAATACCGGTGAAGAATGATGATAATTTTTGTTAATGATAGACAGGCTTAGGGCCGGATTGTAACCTTTTTCGAGCCCGTTTTATTAAGAACAATTCGATGAGCAGAATTCCTTCAAGATGTCTCCAAAATCATTAAATAGCTTTAGGTTAGAAATTCAATGACTCCTTATGACATACAAGGTAATGAGTTGTCTTAAGCTGGTAGGTGCGATGCTTATTTGCTCCCATGTTTGGGCGCAAGGCTCTGTTGACACAATGATCCAACTTAATGGCGCCATTCAATTGGCGCAACAACGATATCACTTATTGCAAGCACGCAAATACGAAGCGGATGCAGCTATTGAGAACATTGAGGTAGCTAAATATAGCAGACTACCCTCAATAGATGCATCTTACCAAGCTGGTTTTGCAACAGCTAATAATCTTACAGGCGTATTTTATCCTAACGGACTATTGCCTATGAGCGGGCCACCTTCTTTACAAAACAATTATAGCCCTGCAGCAGGTAGTGCAGCCAGTTTGTTATTGAACTGGCAAGCAGTGACGTTCGGCACGCGCAACGCCCAAATCAATGTATCAATAGCCGAAGCTGATATGTATAAATCAGCCTTTGCGCAAGACCTGTTTCGCCACACAATAAATGTTATCAGCTCTTACCTGGATTTATTATTAGCTTATGACATGGTTAGTATAAATGAGCGCAATGTAGAGAGGGTTCAGGTTAACCTTCAACAAAGCAGGGTCTTGACAAAAACAGGTTTGAGGCCAGGTGTGGATACTGCTTTATTGACATCAGAGCTTTCCAAAGCAAAAATCGAATGGTTGAATGCGCAAAAAAAGATGCAAACCGGGCAATGGCTTTTAGCGCAACTTATAGTGACAGATGTTTTGCCTATTCCAACAGATACTACTTTTTTACAAAATCTGCCAAATGTTTTGCCAAACAAGGATACCTCATTTGTTGAACATCCAACCATACGCTATGCACGAACCCAGGTGCAATTAAGTCAATCAAAAGAACTGCTTTTCAAAAAAACCTGGCGACCTGCCATCAACGTATGGGGGAGTGCTTTTGCAAGGGGTTCAGGATTTCTGCCAGACGGATCAATTAAAACCTGGGATGGCCTGGGGTTAAGTCGCTACAATTATAGTGCAGGCTTGCAACTGGCATTTCCAATCCTGAAATACGTGGAAGTGAAACGTCAATTACAGCAACAGACTTTTTTGTCCAAAGCGTCGGAGGAAAGGCTTAAGGATGAAGTGGCAAATCTGGCCACACAACAGCACCTTGTCAACACAGCCATCGAGAGCAGCATGAAGGTGGCAGTGGAAACGGCTCAACAGCTTAAGTCAGCGCATTATGCGTTTAATGCTATGCAAATAAGATATAACACCGGGTTGGCCAATTTTTCGGATTTAATTCAGGCTGAATACAATTTATTAAGAGCAGAATTAGAAATGAAGCAGTCATACTGGGATGCCTGGAAAGCGCTATTGCTTCAGGCTGCGGTAAAAGGAGATCTAAATGTTTTCTTAAAAGAAATTAAGTAGATACGATGATTCGTTTGATTCAATTTGCACTTCGCAAGCCGATTGCCATTATTGTATTTGTATGCGCCATCATATTGTTTTCGATTCTGGCTATTCGAAAATCGGCTATTGATATTTTTCCTGTTGTTAACACTCCAACTATTTACGTTGCGCAGACTTACGGTGGCTTATCCCCCCAACAAATGGAAGGCTTTATTACTTCCTATTATGAGTATCACTTTCTGTACATCACCGGCATCAAGGCTGTCGAAAGCAAATCAATACAGGGGCTGGCGTTGATTAAATTGATATTTCATGAAGGAACTGATATGGCAGCAGCAATGGCTGAAGTCATTTCATATGCCACTCGTGCCCGTTCATTTATGCCGGCTGGCACATTACCACCCTTTGTCATGCGGTATGACGCGGGTTCAATTCCTATTGGTCAATTGGTTTTCAGTAGTGAAAGCCATTCATTAAATGAGATACAGGATTTGGCACTATTCAAGGTTCGACCAATGTTTGCTGCACTATCGGGGGTATCTGCGCCCCCACCATTTGGAGGCAATCAGCGAACTGTGCTGATCAAAACTGATCCGGAACGATTAAGGAGTTATAATATTACTCCGGATGAAGTGGCAATGGCCATCGCGAAAAACAATTCCATTCTACCAGCCGGGAATATCCGCGTTGGAGACAAAACGGTTATCACTTCTTCCAATAGTGTCGTGGATGATTTTAAAGAATTGGAAACTGTTGTAGTAAAAAACGTCAATGGTACCCCGGTTTATGTCAGAGACCTTGCTGCGGTTGAAAATGGTGCGGATGTTACTACCGGTTACGCATTGATCAACGGAAAACGTTCAGTTTATATACCTGTAACAAAAAGGGCCGATGCATCTACCTGGGACGTGGTGCAACAGATCAAAAAAGCGTTGCCCGACATGCAGGCAGCTATCCCGGACGATATTAAAGTGTCTTATGAATTTGATCAATCTGGCTATGTCATTAATTCGCTCAAAAGTTTATTGGTTGAAGGATTACTGGGTGCTTTATTGACGGGGTTGATGGTATTGCTGTTTCTCCGTGATTTTCGAAGCGCCTTAATCGTTATCATAAATATTCCGCTGGCTTTGCTGGCTGCGGTGGTTTGTTTATACCTGGCGGGACAAACCATCAATATCATGACACTTGGCGGGTTGGCAGTGGCAATAGGAATGTTGGTGGACGAATCTACCGTCACCATTGAAAATATCCATCATCACCTTGAACTCGGCAAATCAAGATCGCGGGCCATTTGGGATGCCTGTAAAGAAGTAGCAGTGCCTAAATTATTAATATTACTTAGCATCCTTTCTGTGTTTGTGCCGGCATTATTTATGTCGGGTGTGCCAAGAGCAATGTTTGTCCCTCTTTCCTTGGCAGTCGGCTTTGCTATGATTGCATCTTTCTTATTGTCCCAAACATTAATACCGGTATTGGCAAACTGGATGATGAAGAAACAGTATGTAACTCAGCAGGATAAATTAACTGCTATAAAAAGGCGCTTATCAAATAGCATTGAGAAATCGCAAAGGGCAAGCAGGCTTATCGTGCCACTAACAGTTATTCTTTTATTGGCCGCCGATTTTGCGGGATATAAAAGCGCAGGAACGGAAATCTTTCCTAAGGTGGATGCCGGTCATATGGTCATTCGATTGCGAATGCCCGTCGGCTCAAGGATTGAACGCACAGAAGATGCAACAAAAAAAGCCTTGCAACTTATTGAGGAAGTAGCTGGAAAAAATAATATTGCCATTACGTCGGCATATATCGGATTGCATCCGCCCACTTATGCCATTAACCCGATCTTCCTGTATACAAGCGGCCCGCATGAAGCAGTGCTAAAAATCAATCTGAAGGCGGGTACCGGAATTAGTATTGAAAATGTTAAGGAGCAACTTCGTTCATCTGTTTCCAAAAATATACCAGGCGCAATGATATCTTTTGAACCGGCCGACCTTGTTGACCAGGTTATTAGCATGGGTGCAAACAACCCTGTTGAGATTGTAGTGCAGGGAAGAAACCTGGTTCAGAGCCGTGAACTGGCAGGTAAACTTATACAATCACTGAATACCATTTCATATCTGCGGGATGTACAGATTGCCCAACCGCTGGATTATCCCACCATTCAGATCAACTATGACAGGATACGAACGGGCCAAATGAATTTAACCGTGGATGAGGCAGGTAGATCGGTGGTAGAAGGAACATCTTCCAGTCGCCTGACGCAACTTGTATACTGGCTCGATAAATCATCGGGCAATGCTTACCAGGTACAGGTGGAATACCCTCAGTTTATTATGAATAGCCCGGACCAGGTAGATCAGATCCCGGTAGGAAAGGTGGGTGATAAGGCTATTTTCCTAAGAGATATTGCTGATTGGAAAAAAGGGATTTCTGTGGGTGAATATGATCGCATCAATCAGCAACGATTCATCACTATAACGTCCAATATTCATAACCAGGATTTAGGCAAAGCAGTAAAGGATGTTAATGCTGCCATCAAGCAATTGGGAGAATTACCGACAGGAGTAAAGGTTTTTTTGCGTGGTCAGTCAGATGTTTTAAGCCAGATCAATCTGGAACTGTCAACGGGATTGTTGTTGGCAGTGGTTGTTATCGCCCTGATGCTTACTGCTTATTTCCAATCCATAAAATTATCACTTACGGTAATATCTGTAATTCCCGGAGTTTTGGCGGGTTCCTTATTTCTGTTATGGATAACCGGCAACACATTGAATATTCAATCTTTTATGGGAGCGATCATGGCGGTAGGTGTTGCTGTCGCAAATGCAATTCTGTTAGTATCTAATGCAGAACAACTGAGAGGCGGGCAAAATCACGCCCGAATGATCGGTGCACAGGCTGCAACCAACCGGTTCCGCCCCATAGTGATGACCAGTATGGCCATGATAGCGGGTATGATCCCTATGTCAATCGGGCTTGGTGGCACTGGTAAGCAAACCGCTCCGCTGGCTATCGCCGTTATTGGGGGATTATTTTTTAGCACTTTTATCAGCTTATGGTTGGTACCGCTGGTATATGGTTTATTAATTAAGCATAAGAAATCAAACATCGTCTCACTTGACCCGAACGACGAAAATTCTGTTTACTATGACAAGCATATCTAAATATGTATCGGTTATGAGAATATTTTCAGTCCTTGTATTATTATTGACCGTAGCGTCTTGTAAAGAGGAGCAAAAGCATGTGGCAACGAATGAAAAAAAAGAGGAAAAAGGAGATTCAGTAAAAGTATTTCTACTAGCCACGGACTCTGCCAAAAAAATGATTTCATTGCCGGGCGAATTATTGCCTGAAGAGAATGCGCAGATAAGGTCAAAAGCACAAGGATATATCCGGAAACTAAACGTGGATATTGGGACTAAGGTGACGAAAGGGCAGATCCTGGCTTTGATTGATGCTCCGGAAATCCAAAGTCATTTACAGGAGCTAAATGCGAAAATGAAGGCTGCACAATCCCGTTATCTTTCCAGTAAAGATTATTTTGATCGCCTTTATACTGCTTCGAAGGCAGACGGGGTGATTGCGCCGAGTGAACTGGAAAAGGCAAAAGACCAGTTGATGGCCGACAGCTCAGAATACAATGCCGCCCTGTTTGCTGCATCGTCATACCAGCAGGTTGGAAATTACCTGGCAGTAGTTGCTCCATACGGTGGTATTATTACAAGACGGAATATTGTGGTAGGATCATTTGTGGGTGATCCAAATGAGAAGCCCTTATTTGAACTTGAAAACAATAGTATAATAAGATTGCAGGTAGCAGTGCCGGAAATTTATACGAGTGCAGTGTTGCTGAACAATACAGGTGAACTAACTACCCGCGCACTCCCCGACAAGAAGTTTCAGGCTAATCTGGTTCGCAAAGCAGGCAGTATTAACAGTGACACCCGTAGTGAGGTTTGGGAATTTGAAGTTCCGAATTTAACAGGGGAGCTAAAGGCCGGGAGCTATGCTGATGTAAGGCTTCAATTCATTCGTGCGAGGCCGTCTTTTGCAGTACCGGCTTCGGCTATAGCATCCACGCTGGAAAGGAAATTTGTGATAATCATTGCAGATTATACCACTAAATGGGTGGATGTAAGGACTGGTTTCAATATGGGTGACAGGCAGGAGATATTTGGTGATCTGCACGAGGGAGATACTCTCGTTTTAAAAGGGAACGAAGAGTTAAAGCAGGGCATCAAAGTCATCCCAAAGTTTTAGGGTCTTTGTTTTTTATTTTAGAATTCAGAACATGAAGCCATTGAGTATCATTTCAGCAAACCCAACAAAATTACTACTCATTTGCTCGCTCTCGGTTTTTTCAAATTGCGAGCCACAAAAGGAAGTTGGCAGTGAATACTTGTCACTTGAGAAAGTAATAGTGCTTCCTGTTGTTAGCGGACGTATTGATCACCTCGCATTTAATGGGGAAAGCCAAATTATTTATTTGGCCGCCCTGGGTAATAATACAGTTGAGATCGTAGATCTGCCCGCCGGAAAAGTTCTATACACTATTAAAGACCTTCATGAGCCACAGGGTGTAGAATATCTTTCTTTTTCAAAGTCAATTTTTGTCGCAAATGGCGGAACTGGTATTTGCAATTTCTACGATGCCTCTACATTCCAACTTACTGCTTCGCTGAATTTTAATGACGATGCGGATGACGTAAGATATTTAGCCAATGAGAAAACCGTGTATGTGGGCTACGGTAATGGAGGTATTGGAATCATAAGCGAAGAATCAAAGAAAGAATTTGGAAGAGTTACCTTTAACGGACACCCGGAAGGATTCCAGGTAGATCCGAAAACAAAAAAGATATGGGTGAATGTTCCGGATGATCATTCGGTAAAAGTATTGGATGGCCAGCTATTAAAAATAACAAATCAATGGAAGATCGCTGATATTGGCGGCAATTTTCCTATGGCCTACGACAGCCTGCATCACCGTCTTTTTGTTGGGTTCAGATCGCCGGCAAGAATGGTGGTATTTGACAGCGAAACTGGAAAGCAAGTGTCTTCATTGCCGTGTGCGGGCGATACAGATGACCTATTTTATGATGCGATAAAAAACCGAATAATATTGAGCGGCGGAAGCGGGTATATTGATATTTTTCAACAGAACACGGAAAATGACTATTCGGCAATAGCACATATTTCTTCCCGAAAGGGAGCTAGAACATCGCTTTGGATTCCATCAACCCGTGAATTTGTAGTGGCTGCGCCCCGACATAATGGACAACCTGCACAGCTATTGGTTTATAGAATGACAGATTAGAACCTCGACTAATCCTTGCATAAAACACCATGCGGCCGCCCATGAGCGAATCAAAGAAAAATTAAGAATTGGTAAGAACCCTCACTCTACTGTTTATTTGTTCTCTTTTTGTCAAAGGCCAAAAAGCAGCCGCACAGAGCAGTATTCCTGATACCGTATATGCAGCGCCATTTATTGCCACAATTACCCTCGATGGGAGTTTAGATGAGCCGGTTTGGAAATCTGCACAACCCATCGAAAACTTTACACAGCGGGAACTAAACTTTGGCTATCCTTCGACAGAGCCAACCAAAGTCGCCATTATTTATAATAACCTCGATATATACATAGGTGTATGGTGTTACCAGAAAGGAGCCAAAAGTATCCGCGCAAAATTCATGCAAAGGGATTTTGATTACGATCAGGACGATAATTTCCAGGTCGCTTTATCTACGTTTAATGACAAGCGAAATGGATACTTATTTATCATCAATCCTAATGGGGCAAGGGCAGATCTCCTAATCTCAGGCAATGAAGAAGCGAATAAGGACTGGAATGCCGTATGGGATTGCAAAACCAGTATTACAAATGAAGGTTGGTTTGCAGAAATAAAAATTCCGTTCAGCTCCTTGCAGTTTAAAAACAATTTTGTTCAGACCTGGGGCATAAATTTTGAACGTAATATCCGATCAAAAAATGAACAGGTTGTTTGGCAGGGCTGGACAAGGGATTGTTCTATATTTTGTCTCGCAAATGCGGGCACATTAAAAGGACTGAATGATATAGGTTATGTGAGACGATTTGAATTAAAGCCGTATGGCTTGGCGGGATTTGAAAAGAAGCAAAATGAAAAGGCCAATTATCCTGGCAAGCTTGGGGCTGATCTGAATGTTAATCTTACTCCTACTTTAAAATTAAACGTTACGGCTAATACAGATTTTGCCCAGGTTGAGGCTGACAGGATCGCCGTTAACCTTACACGATTTAACTTATTTTATCCCGAAAAAAGAGAGTTTTTTTTAGAGGGCTATCAGAATTTTCAATTCTACCTGGGGAATAACAACCAGGCGTATTATACACGAAAAATTGGTATAGAGAATTTTAAATCTGTGCCCATTATCGCAGGAGGAAGATTATTCGGAAAAATAGGGCAAAACAATATAGGCATACTCAACCTTCAGACCGGCAGCTCCGGTGACGTACCCTCAACAAACAATACAGTTATACGTTACAAACGAGATATTGGTGAGCAGTCATATGTCGGTGGAATATTTACCTCAAAGTTAAATTCTGACGTAAATAATAAAATAGGTGGAATTGATGGTGCTTATTCTACTACACGTTTCCTTAAGAATAAAAACCTTGTTATCGGCGCCTTGCTCAGCAAAAGCTACGATAAAAATTTGCCCGATAAGAACACGTATGCCTGGCGATTCTACATAGACTTTCCCAACGATCTTATTGACCATTTTATTGGCATTGCTAGTTCTCAGCAAAATTTTTATCCCTCTCTTGGCTACATTGAAAGATCTAATTACGAAAGCTTTACCTGGAACCTGCGATATAACCCGCGGTGGTTTACAAAATACGGAATACGTAGAATGTCCCTAACTCCCTGGGAGTTTACGATTTACCGGACACAGTCCACCGGCGAATTCGAATCCTTTTATAACGAATCAAGACCATTCGGGTTCTATACTAAAAGTGGTGAGTTCTTTGAATTTAATCTTCAGCAGCAATACGACAGGGTGGATAAGCCTTTTCATTTATCAGATAGCGTTCAGGTGGCAGCTGGCAAGTACTGGATGTTCCGACAGGAATTTCAGGTGGGTACTTTTCAAGGGAGGAAGGTTTGGTTTCAAGCCCTGTATAACTGGGGCGGCTACTATGCCGGAAAAATTAATTCAATACAAACCTCGTTAGGACTAAACTTTAGTAAGCATATTAATTTGCGGACTGATTTCTTTCACAATTATATTCGATTACCCACAGGAAATCTAATCACAAACGAGCTAGCCGAGTATATCAACTATGCTTTTACGACCCGTTTGGATGTCGCGATGTTCGTCCAATGGAATTCGCTGGACGATCTATTGTCCGGCAATTTCCGGTTACATTGGATTCCGAATATCGGATCCGATTTTTATCTGGTATACAACAGGGGGTATGATCAGCTGAACAAAATTGATTTTTACAGACCCGCGATCAGCAGTGGCGCAGCCAAATTGGTTTGGAGATTTACGTTTTAGTGAATTACAGAATTTTCACAAAGAATCAGAATATTTTCCCATATGGGAAGGGATTGCCTTCGGCGATCCTTATGAGGGGAAGCATAATATTTACAAAGCCGGCCCTTCGGGCCTTGACTTTTGTATTTCTCTCGCTTAGCAAAGCAAGCTTTGCACGCTCGAAAAATACAAAAGCCCCGATGGGGCTTTGTAAATATTTGCGGAGGGGAAGGGATTCGAACCCTTGATACCCTTTCGAGTATACACACTTTCCAGGCGTGCCAGTTCAACCACTCCTGCACCCCTCCGGAGGGCTGCGAAAATACAACAAAAACGCCGAAAGGCATCAATGATTCCCGATTTAAAGACCGCCCCATTCGCAGGCCCAAAACCGCCAAAAATCTGCAGCCACCCGTGCATTCGCTAAGTCCCGGGCCAAAAGCCAAGCCCCGACGGTCATAACCTCTAATTTTGATATCATGAAATACTACCACGTCGACGTTTTCTCCAACAAACCTTTTTCGGGTAACGGTCTCACCATTTTTACCGACACGAATGGGTTAGACAAAAAATCAATGCAAACCATCACGCAGGAAATGCGGCAATTTGAAAGCATTTTTTTGCAAAGAACGGAAGGCAATACTTTTCGCGCATTCATTTTCACCATGGAAGAAGAACTGGATTTCGCCGGACATCCCATCATCGGTGCGGCATCGCTTTTGCACGATTTGTATTCGAAAAACAAAACCGAAGACAAATGGTCTATTCAATTAAATGCAAAAACGGTTGAAGTAACGACGCTGAAAGTGGAAAAAAATTATTCGGCTCGAATGAACCAGGGGAAGGTTCAGTTCCTGAACACACTCACTCCGGCACAAACAAGGGACTTTCTGCCTTACTTCAATCT
>Ga0068871_100001535_pt1 | contig 15486 bp, 13 predicted proteins | sample KBSMisM72_FD_72750 | JGI IMG/M metagenome (GOLD analysis project Ga0068871, IMG submission 72750) | Miscanthus rhizosphere microbial communities from Kellogg Biological Station, Michigan, USA - KBS Miscanthus M7-2 | ecosystem: Host-associated > Plants > Roots > Rhizosphere > Soil ... | reverse complement strand
ACCCGACCGGACCGTTATTTTTCCGCCGTGCAGGAATGCGATTTCACGCGCAGCGGCTAACTCTTCTTCAGCGCCAGACTGGGAGAGAGCTCCGGGCGCTCCCGGGAACGTAAACATCAGCGCGATTTCATTTCGGCAGCGGAGGTCGATCTGCAACCTTCCGTTTTTCTCCACGGAATTGATGACATGAGCCGCTAGTCTTTTAAATAGATCCGTCAAGTACTGACGATCGCCGCATACCAATATCCCGTTTCCTTCGATGTTTTCTTCAATCGACACGGATTTTGCCAGCAGCAGTGGACGGGATTCTTCCATCACCGTTTGCCAAAGAGCAGGAACGTCCAGTATTTCGGCATGGATCTTTTCAATGTGGATGGCGGCATCACTTACGGATGTGCCAATTCGGATGAGATGATCAACGCCTTGAAATGCCATCTGAAGACACTCACGCTGCGGATCGGAGATCGGCCCCGTCCGGCCATCGAGCAACATTTTTACGAATCCCCGGACTGTTGTGATCGGGGTGCGAATGTCATGGGAAATAGTTCGCAACAACCGGTGGGCGAGCCGTGCCATCGCCTGCGGATTATCTTCGGGAGTGACCGCAATCTGGCTCTGGGTCCTCCCTGCTTCACCATCATTTCCTCGCGTGCTCCCTCGCACACCAGAGATATACATCGCGGTGAGCCGGAAAATGGGTTCGAGAGAAATCAAATGCTGTTGCAGCAGTTCCTGCTCCCGCCTGGATTTGTCGTAGAGGCATAAAACAGCTTCAAGGGCGCCATCGTGTACCAGTGGCAGAAGAAAGGCGGATGAACCATCCGAAAAACGATGGGGATCCACCAGCCGATCTGAAATCTGCAGCAGATCGGTGAGCGACTGCGTATTGTTCTCAAAATGATTTCGAATATCACGCAGGTGTTTGGTCGGAAGATTCCCCGGGTTATAAGTGCGTGGTTTTTCGCCAGGTATAAAAATCGCGATCGGATGAGGAATAACATTGCGGACGCAGTCTGCAACGCGTTCGGCCATCGCGGAAAGGCAGTCGTCCGGATTAATCGTGTCTTCGGACGAGGAGGACTTGTGCGACCGTTTACTCACTTGCATGAACAATCCTGCTGGAACTCTTGTTGTTCTAGATAGGATTCGTCCTGAATCCCGTAGCGAACCGCTCGGCAGTCTGGTGTGAAGCTGACAGCTTAACCAACTGATAAATTTGAAGCAAGCCTGCTTGCCCGTTCGAAGCAGCAAGTCCGATGACGCGATAATCTCCGGTCGTATAGCGTCGTAATCCGGATTGCAGTCGGCAAATATAACAGACATTACATATCTCTTTGAATGCGGCGAGGAGTTAGTGGATGCTCCCGGGATCGGTCTGATTCCATATGTTCGGTGTACGATCAAACGCATACCGAAGTCCCCTGTAGTAGGCCTGCAAAACTCGGGATTCAGCGTTTTTTTCCAGAATTTGAAGGGGCTCGGAACAGTCATCGCACACCAGGCGAGAAAGCTCGGCGCTGACTTTATCGATCAGAGTGTGAGTTCTCGCAATTTCGTCCCATATTTCTTCGACCAGCTTGTCCCACGAAGGCTTTACTTCCGCATTTTGAGTTTCAACCATCGCCACTTCTCCTCTCGTATCAGGTGGACTAATTCCGACTGTTAAATGCAGCTGAAGTACCACTGGCTGGATCCTTCTTTCCTTTCTTGGTAAAGGACTTAGGGAACATGGAAAGATTGTCTGTCGGGAATCATGTGGCAGTGGAGGGCCATTTAGTGGATCTTTAGGTGCACCTTCGACCGCGCAATGACGCCATCTTCTTTGATCCCCTTTTTCAAAAAGAAACTCCGAAATCCGGCTATTGCTTCCGCAGTGAGAATCGCGCGAGCTCCTGGCGATCAAGAGACCGTGAAACCCACGAAGATGAATTTCCAGCAGAGGAATCCCTCAGTTTCCGAAACAAGTGTCGGACATTCCCTCTCGGAATGTTTTCGGCTTGTAAGCACGCATGGATTTCCGGATTTTTACTTAGCGGTCCCACCGTTGGCGCGATCTTTATGAAGACCGACCGAGCTCCCACGACATTCAATACTTTCATGGTAGAATCACCCTGCATTTCGGGCATCACAGTCAGCGATTGGAGATCACAGCAATGCAATTTGTTTTTGGAATCCTGTTGATGGCGCAATTGTCGTTGCCGACAGGAGCCGCTCCGCCCCAAGTGATGACTGCGAGTTTCAAGCCAATGGCAGTAGTGAAAGCCGGACAAAAGGCAGACATTGCCGTGTCGTTCACTGTGATCAAGCCTTACGCCATTAATCGCACGCCGCAGATCACGTTGAAACTGACTGAGGTTGCCGGTGTAAAACTGGCCAGGGCTGAAATCGCGGCGACTTCAGTTGACCCCAAATCAAAAGACGAATACTTCGTCGATCTGCCGGCAATACATGTTGTGGCGACTGCGCAAAAACCGGGCCGATACGAGGTTCCCGGCAAGCTGACTTACTTTTTTTGCAATAAATCCGACGGCTATTGCGCGAAGCAGACGATCGACGTCAAGGTTCCGCTTCAGGTTCAGTAGGGTCATTGCCGGAAATGCCTCCACCAGTCTCCAGCACAGTTGAACAATACCGGTCTGCGGTTCTCACCACAGCAAATCAGCTGACGATACTGCGTATTATTTTCATACCGATCTTCATTATTCTCCTGTCTGAAGGCGAGTCGGGATGGGCACTTTCGGTGTTCTGCGCCGCTGTAGTTACCGACGTTCTTGACGGCGTCATTGCCCGTCGATTCGGTCAAAAGACATCGATTGGTACTGTACTCGATCCTGTCGCCGATAAACTCCTGATGACGGCATCGATCGTTATCCTCTCGCTGCCTCAGATGGGATTCCCGAACCTGATTCCGCGATGGCTGATCATTCTGATGATCTCGCGCGATGTTTTCATCCTGCTTTCATCGTTGCTTATCATCCTGATGATCGGCTGGCGTGTTTTCAAACCCACTCCGTATGGCAAGGCCAGCACAGTGTTGCAGGCCGTCACCGTATTTGCTGTCCTGTATTGCAACTGGATCGGAGATGTCGTACCGCAGCTTCGCATCCTGTTTTTTTTGACGGGACTTGCCACAGGTTTCTCCGGCCTCCACTATCTGATTACCGGTCGCAAATACGTGGGACTCGCATGAGCGCCACCAAGAAGCCATTTTCGAAATCCGCGTACGTGAGAAAGAGCGAGCCGATGAAGGCGATTCACGAGTATCGCCATGCCCCGGCCCATCGAGGCACGGACGCGCAGCGCCTGCGCGTCGTTGCTGTCGAACCGGATTCACTGGCATCGCGCGTCGGGCTCAAGCCGGGGGACGAGATCGTGGAAATGAACGGCAAGCCTCTGCTCGATGTTATCGATTTCCAGTTTCAGGCGGCGTCTATCGGCAGTCGAACGTCATTGAAGACGCAGGATCGTACGATTACTTTTGTCCGCCGCGAATGGGAACCGTTCGGTCTGGAATTTGAATCCATTGAGCCGATGACATGCGCGAATCAATGTGTCTTCTGCTTTGTGCATCAGAATCCGGCGAAGGTTAGAAAATCCCTCCACATCAAGGATGAGGATTACCGATTGTCTTTTCTCTTCGGGAACTACCTCACTTTGACCAATGTCGATGAGATGGAAATGCAGCGGATCATCGATCAGCGGTTATCGCCTCTCTATATTTCGGTGCACGCGACCGAGCCGGAACTTCGAGCCCGCCTTCTGGGGATTCCCCAATACGATGGCTTTCTGGAAAAGGTCGAACGACTTTCGGCAGCGGGAATCACGCTTCATGGTCAGGTGGTGTTGTGTCCAGATTGGAACGATGGAGCCAATCTCGACCGAACCATCGCAGACATGGTGAAGATGCATCCGGCAGTCGCGTCGCTGGCGATCGTGCCACTCGGCATGACCGATCATCGAAAGAATCTGCCGCAACTTACGCCGTTCACGCCGGAGATTGCTCGCGCGACGATCGCGCACATTGAACCCATTCAGAGAAGATTCAAGAAGCAGCTGGGGACTCCGTTCGTATACCTCGGAGATGAGATTTACATAATGGCAGGGATACAGCTCCCGCCGGCGAGTCACTATCGCGACTTTCCGCAAATCGAAAATGGCGTGGGGATGGTCCGCACGTTTCTGAAGCAGTTCGATGCGGCACTGCGGGCGGCTAAAGGAAAAAAGAAGTCTGCGAAGGGAACCGTGTGCACGGGCAAAGTCTTCTATCCGTACCTTAAGGAATCCGTGGATCGATTAGGAATGGATCTGAAGGTCGTACCGGTCGAAAGCAGTTTCTGGGGGAAAGGCATTGGCGTCGCCGGTCTGCTGACGGGAGGCGACTTCATCCGGGCGCTGAAGGGAAACGTTCACGGTGATTTTGTCGTGTTGCCGTCGGAGTCGATGATTGGAGATGACTATCTGTTCCTGGATGATCTGACGGTTAAAGACGTAGAACGGGAACTCGAGGTCGAGGTTATTCCTTCCGGATATGATGCCGGTGATTTCGTCCGCCAGATGATCAGCAGATAAAAAGGGGCCAAACTTGTTATGCCTTTTCTCCAGGAAAAAAGGCATAACCCGTTTGGCCCCTTTTCTTATTTCACCCTTTCGATGGAGACTTTCTTGATGACGACTGGCGTTAATGGCCGGTTGTCAGCGTTAACTTTTACTTTGCTTATCTCCCTGACGACATCCATTCCGCTCACAACCTGACCAAACACGGTGTACCCGCGCGTTTGATCTCCATAGGCGTAGGGTGCAACCGTGACATAGAACTGACTCCCAGCGGTATCCGGGCTGCCGGAGTTTGCCATTGCCAGGGCACCTTCAGCTCCATGCAACCTCTTGACCTCGCCCTTGATGTTATAGCCAGGGCCCCCTGTTCCATTTCCAAGGGGGTCGCCACCTTGAATCATGAAACCGGCAATGATGCGGTGGAATATCAATCCATCATAGAAGTGCTTTCCCGTTACCATCTTTCCAGTTTTGGGGTCCTTCCAGGCCTTGGTTCCATCTGCAAGTCCGATGAAGTTCGCAACAGTTATTGGTGCATCCTTCTCAAAAAGCTCGCACGTGAAATTACCCATCGACGTTTCAAAATTTGCGTATACACCTGGATTCAATTTTGGTTTCTCCTGTGCAAATGCAGCAGGTACAACCAGCAGCATTGCTATTGCTAAAATCATCCACTTCTTCATTAGGACTCTCCTTCGACATTCGGTACTGCCTCGCGGACGATACCAGCAATCGCCGGAATTCTGCAAACCGAGTCCGAACGTGTTGATTGACACCATGTATCAAAAATCTTCGGATTTCACGGGCTCCATCGTCATTATTAACGTCAACCGGCAAGCGGTTCGAGCAGCGCGGACGGGCCTTGCAAGTCTCGTGATTTCTCCATCTGAGCTTCGATCTGCGTCGGAGGCTCTGTCAAAGAAGATTATGGTCCATGCTCCGCAGGCAGTAAGATTCTGCATGCGGACCATGCTCCTCAGATTTGGATACGAGTCTGGAGAAGGTCAGGTCCATAAGCCAGGTTATTCGGGAAGTGCTGCATGACGGAAAACATGCATTAAGCAACCCAAAGCGTTCCGGAAAACAAAGAGTCCCGGATTTCAAAGGGAAATAGCAGCGAATTCAGAAAAGAAATTATGTCAGAAATGGAAGGTAAGTCCACAGCGGTGGGAATGCATTTCGCCGTTGTGGCGAGCCGGTTCAATCCGGAGATCGTGGATCGGCTGATGATGGGTGCAAAGGAAGGCCTCAAGGAAGCAGGATGCGATGATCGCAATATTACTGTTATCCGCGTGCCCGGCGCTTTTGAAATCCCCCTTGCTGTCCTGCGTGCTGCAAAATCCCGGCGATACGACGCCATCGTCGCGATTTGATGTGTGATTCGAGGAGAGACGCCGCATTTCGAATACATCAGTCAGGAAGCCTGCCACGGAATAACGCTCGCATCCATGGAGACTGGAACGCCGGTTGGCTTTGGTGTACTCACAGTCAACACGGATGAACAGGCAATGGCCAGGTCCGAACCAGGCAAAACCAACAAGGGATTCGAAGCGGCCATGGCCGCCGTTGAGATGGCGAATCTTCTGAAACAGTTCTGACGGCCAGATGGGCCTTCGACGCAAATCCCGGGAGTACGCTCTGCAGATGCTATTCCAATGGGACATCACCCACGACGCCATCGATTCGATTATCGGCCCCTTCTGGGAAACTCTCGAAGATCCGGAACCCGCGGAGGTTGTCGATTTTGCAAATTCCCTTGCAACAGGCACGATCGGCCAAGTTGAAAAAATCGATGCCATTCTTGAACGCCACGCGGACAACTGGCGTCTGGATCGTATGGCTGTTGTCGATCGCAATCTGTTGCGTCTGGCAATTTATGAATTCCTTACAGAACGGGAAAGCGGTGAAATGCCTGCGGCTGTCATTATCAACGAAGCCATCGAAATCGCGAGGCGCTTCAGCGCAGAAGGATCGCCCCAGTTCATTAATGGAATTCTGGACAGCATTCGAAAGGAACTGGAAGCGTAGCGTACATGGAAGATGAAAATGACGTGGCGAAAGGGGAGGATCGATCCCGACCTGGCACGGGAGGAAATTCCGTCTGTTCCCGGTTATTCAGAGGCTGGTAAGAAATCTATGAGTTTTGAACTTCAGGTTGCTCTCCGGTATCTACGGGCCAAACGCAAGCAGGCCGTCATTTCCATCATTACGGTAATATCCATTATCGGAGTCGCTGCCGGTGTTGCCGCTCTGGTGATTGCAATAGCCATCAATGCCGGATTTCGCACCGTTCTTCAAAATAAACTTCTCGGCGCACAACCCCACATCACGATTCAATCCAAAGACGGAGCGGGTATAACCGACTTTCAGAATATGACGAAAAAAATCGAGAGCATGGATGGCGTTATTGCTGCGGCTCCGGCGGTATACGAATACGTGATGCTCATCAGTTCAAAGGCAAGGAGCCCTCAGGGTGTGTTTCTAAAGGGAATGCTGCCGGAATCGGAGTCCCGGATGTCGGATCTGGCAAAGAATATCGTGCAGGGCGATTTTGGAAAATTTAACGAAGATTCCATCATTGTGGGAAAGGGCCTTGCCGACTCGCTTGGAGTCCAGGTTGGGGATGACATTGAAGTGATCAGCGCCGAAACAATGTCCACACCGCAAAGGCCGGTTCAGCGGACCAGCACACTGACTCTGGTTGCGATCTTTTCATCCGGTCTCTATGACCTCGACCATACCTGGGCCTACGTTCCACTGGCGCGAGCGCAATGGCTGAAAGCTATCGGCCCCGATGCTGTCCCATCGATCGATGGGAGGCTCCGGGATGATGATCTGGATCGCGCACCGGAAATCGCGGCGTCCGTCGTTGAGAAGCTGGGGAAGGAACATTTCGATTCGACCAACTGGAAGGAACTCAATGAATCCATCATGAGCGCACTAAAGCTGGAGAGACTCGTGATGTTTCTCACGATTGGCCTGATTGTGCTGGTGGCTGCGCTCAATATCGTTGCGATGCTGACCATGATGGTCCTGGAAAAAACCCGGGATATCGCCATTCTGCTGTCGATGGGAGCGACGGCCCAACAGATCCGCAGGATTTTTGTCTGGCAGGGCGTGATAATTGGGGTTGTTGGTACGTTCTTCGGTCTGGTCGTTGGGCACGTCGTCAGTTTTTTTGCCGACAAGTATCATCTGGTTCATTTACACGCCGACGTGTACACAATTTCGTACGTCCCATTTCGGGCAAATCTTCTGGACACCGTCATAATCGCTGCTGCAGCAATTATGATCAGTTATCTTGCCACTCTTTACCCGTCTGCGGCCGCGTCGAAGCTGCAGCCGGTTGAAGCACTCCGTTATGAATGATGCAGGTTCGCCATTGATGATCGAAGCCACGGACCTCGCAAAGGTATACAGAACGCCGGCGTCGCAAGTCACCGTTTTCGACAATCTGGATGTCCGCATTGAACGTGGGAAACTGGTGGGCGTCATTGGTGCCTCTGGCGCAGGAAAGAGTACGTTGCTGCACCTGCTTGGTGGTCTGGACAAACCAACGAGAGGAACTGTACTGTTTAACGGCGCGAATATTTTCAACTGGAATGCGGCGGAGCTTGCGCATTTTCGAAATAGCCATATTGGTTTTGTCTTTCAGTTTCATCACCTGCTTCCGGAGTTTACGGTTTTGGAAAATGCAATGATGCCGATGATGATTCGAGGCGAAGGGCGGAAAGAAATGGAGCAGGTGGCCGTGGGAATCCTCGAACGCGTCGGATTAGGACACCGAATTGCTCATCAGGTAGGTGAAATTTCCGGCGGCGAGCAGCAACGGGTGGCGATTGCGCGGTCTCTGGTTGGCAAGCCCCAATTGCTTCTGGCCGACGAGCCGACAGGGAATCTGGATCATAGGACCGGTCTCACAATCTTTGAAATGATCCGGGAATTGCACGTCGAACGCGGATTAACCTCCGTGATCGCAACACATAACGAGAAGATCGCCAGCCAGTGTGATGAGGTCTGGGAGCTTAACGAAGGAGTTTTCGCTCTTGCGCGGTTATAGACCACGCATTTAGAATCAAAAACAGTTATGTTTGAAAGATATACGGAAAGAGCGCGTCGAGTCATATTCTTCGCCCGCTACGAAGCCAGCCAGTTCGGCAGCACGACGATTGAGACCGAACACCTGTTGCTGGGTCTTATCCGCGAAGACAAGAACCTGACCAATCGGTTTCTACGCAATTCCTCGTCGATCGAGAGCATTCGCAAAGAGATTGAAGGACGGACGACTATTCGCGAGAAGGTGTCGACGTCGATCGATCTGCCCCTTTCCAATGAGTGCAAACGAATCCTCGCTTACGCCGCGGAAGAAGCAGAGAGACTGAATCATCGCCATATCGGCACCGAGCACCTGTTGCTGGGAATTCTCCGAGAAGAAAAGTGCGTTGCCGCGGAAATTCTCCAGGAACGTGGACTGCGTCTGAATACGATTCGCGAGGAACTTTCTCGTGCCGTCGTGGACCGACAGCAGGTGGTGAAGCCGAAGGAGACTCCGCTGCTCAGCGAGTTTTCGCGCGATCTTACCCAGGCTGCAATGGACGGCATTCTCGATCCCCTGGTCGGGCGCGACGGGGAAATCGACCGCGTCATTCAGATCCTGTGCCGGCGAACGAAGAACAATCCGGTCTTGATTGGCGACCCGGGCGTTGGAAAGACCGCAATTGTCGAAGGTCTTGCCCAACGGATCGTCGACAGCGAAGTTCCTTCTTTCCTGGCCGAAAAACGAATCCTGGTGCTGGACCTTTCATTAATCGTTGCCGGAACCAAGTACCGCGGACAGTTTGAAGAACGGTTGAAAACGATCATGAAGGAACTGATCGATAATCCCAACACCATCGTGTTCATTGATGAATTACACACGCTGGTTGGAGCGGGATCCGCTGAAGGTTCACTCGATGCCGCCAACATCCTTAAACCCGCACTTTCCCGCGGCGAAATTCAGTGCATTGGCGCAACAACGCCCGGCGAGTATCGAAAGTCCATCGAAAAGGATCGATCCCTGGAGCGTCGATTCCAGGCCGTCAAGGTGGGCGCTCCAAGCGAGAGCGAGGCGGTTCAGATCCTTGAAGGTGTAAAACCCAGATACGAGAAATTCCACATGGTGAGCTACACCGACGAAGCCATCGAGGCATCAGTGTACCTGTCCAATCGCTATATCCCGGATCGGTTCCTGCCGGATAAGGCGATCGATCTTCTCGATGAGGCGGGCGCTCGGGTTAAACTGCGTCAGGCTACGCTCCCGTCGGAGATGATGGATATTCAACGGCGTCTGAAATTCACTTTGGCACGGCTCGAAGGCGCAATCGCCAATAAGGATTTCGAAAAAGCCGAGATTTACAAGAATGAAGAACAGCTCCATCGCGAGAATCTTCGCAGCGTTCGCGATAAGTTCAATATCAGCGAAACCTCCAGCATGGGAGTGGTCACGAAATCGGATATCGAAGACGTTGTGTCCCGCTGGACTGGCGTTCCGGTGAACGCGATCAAAGAAGAAGAGATGCAGCGCCTGTCCCGTATTGAGGACGAACTGCATAAACGTATCGTCAGCCAGGAGACGGCCATCAGCGCTTTGGCTCGCGCGATACGGCGTTCACGCGCCGGATTGAAATCTCCGAACCGACCGGCCGGCTCGTTCCTGTTCCTGGGTCCCACGGGAGTAGGAAAAACGGAGATGGCCCGATCGCTGGCTCAATTCCTGTTTGGCAGTGAAAAATCACTGATCCGCTTTGACATGTCCGAGTTCATGGAAAAACACTCCGTGTCCAAGCTGATCGGTTCGCCTCCGGGCTATGTGGGTTACGAAGAAGGTGGCCAGCTGACTGAGCGCGTTAAGAGGAACCCGTACTCGGTGATTCTCCTCGACGAAATCGAAAAGGCTCATCCGGATGTGTATAACATCCTGTTGCAGGTCTTCGAAGACGGACATCTAACCGATGGCCTCGGAAATACGATCGATTTCAAGAACACCATCATCATCATGACGTCGAATATCGGCGCCCGCCATCTGAGCAAGCACACCAGCCTGGGTTTCCAGGGGGCCAGCGAAGAGAGCTCGGCGCAGAAGATGGAAGATGCCGTGATGCAGGAAGTAAAGCGGTTGTTTAATCCGGAATTCATCAACCGACTGGACGAGACCATCATCTTCAATTCATTGACGAATGAAGATCTCGCAAAGATTGTCGATTTGATGGTTGCCCAGCTCAACGAGAATCTGGTTCACAAACGGCTGACGGTTTCGGTCACCGAAGACGCCAAGCAGTGGATTCTCGAGAAAGCCTGCAAAGACAAGAACTATGGTGCGCGGCCATTGCGACGCGCCATTCAACGCTACATCGAAGATCCGCTTTCCGAAGCGCTGATCCAGGGTCAGTTAAAGGAACTGTCCAACGTCGAGGTTTACCTCGAAGGTACGCAGCTCTGGTACCGGCCTTCCGATCGCGAAGAAGTAGGCGTTCCGCTGACTATGTAAAGGCGATCGAAAAGGGGGGCAATGCCCCCCTAACAATCCCGCTGAAGCCGAGTCTAATTCCCACCTGTTATAGTAGAATCCCCATGTTGGAGGCGTAAATGCATCTGTCCCAGATGGTCCCGATGGTAATGGCGGTGCTGATGGCGGTCCAGAATCCTCAGCCGGCACAAACAATCAAGTCCGATACCATTGAGGCCGTCGACGTTCGGGGAAACAAACTTCCAACGGCTACTATTAAAAATCAGCTGCGCACAAAAGTAGGGGACACCTTTGACCAGACGACGGTCGATCGGGATGTGAAAACCCTTTATTCATTTAACGGTGGGTTGTTCGACGATGTCACTGTTTATGAAGAACCTGGAACCAAGGGCGGCATCGTCATTGTCTTCAAGGTAACCGAAAAGAAGCGAATCGATAAGATCGACTATGTTGGGCTGAACACTTACACGAAATCCGACATCAACGACAAACTTCACGAAAAGAAAATCAGTCTCGGCCGTGATACGAAGTACGACCCGACGGTGGTCTCCCGCGCTGTTGCAATGATCAAGGTATTGCTCGCGGAAAAGGGCCATCAGGACGCCACTGTCGAAGTTACCAAGGAAGATTTAACGGCAAGCTCCGTCGCTTTGACTTTTCATATCAATGAAGGCCCCAAGATCCGCATTCAGGAAATCAAGATTACCGGGAACAAGGCGTTTTCAGAAAAGAAGCTCAAAAGTCAGATGAAACTGGTGAAGCCCGCCAGTCCGCTGACAGCATTCAACGGCAAGGATACCTACCACGCACTGAAGCTCGGCGACGATATCACGCGCATCCGAATGTTCTATTCCGACAATGGTTATGCGCGCGTCAACGTGCTGGAACCGACCGTCGAAACGAAACCTGAAAACATCTACCACACCTTCCCTTTCTGGAAACCGCTGTGGCCGTGGGGTGTTCCCATTCCGTTTGCGAACAGGGATGTCAGCCGACTCTTCGTGGGTATACAAGTTGAGGAAAACTCTCAGTACCATGTTACGTCCGTGAAAGTTACCGGCGTGAAAACTCCCGTGGAAGAGGTGCTGGTCAAGCAGATCATCGGCTTCAAGCCTGGTGATCTATATAGCGATGGTCAGCTCCGCAAGGGTTTTGACAATCTTAAGAAATTCTACGGCCAGGCTGGATACATCAATTTCTTTACCGACCCAACGTTTGATTTTGATGAAGAAAAGAAGACTGTCGCTCTCACGCTGAACGTCGACACGGGTAAGCAGTACTATGTGCGGCGAATCAGCTTTTATGGCAACACGACAACACGCGACAAGGTGATTCGTCGTGAACTTGGGTTGCAGGAAGGCACTCTCTTCGACTCGAATAAATTGCGGCAGGATTTATTGAGAGTCAACCAACTCGGGTTTTTCGACGAGATCAAGGAAGAAGATGCCCATGTGGATCCCAATGACACGGCTGCACCGAATTCACCGGCTGCTCCGGGAGACAAGCCATCCACTCTGGACGTAAACATCAAGGTATCTGAGAAGGGCAAAAATACGATCGGTCTCAGCGGCGGTGCATCCGCTATTGGCGGCAGCTTCATCGGATTGAACTACTCCACGAATAATTTTCTGGGATATGGCGAAACCATATCGGCGGATGTGCAGGCGGGTACACGACAGTCCAACTTTGTGGTCAGCATGACCGAACCATATTTCCGGGACCGGCCGATCGCTGTTGGATTTTCAGTGCAAGCCACGACATTCCACTACGACCAGGCCCGCGATCAGTTTGGGCTGGATCCGAACCACTTGCCACAGGGGCTTGGATTGGAAACCCGTCTGAACTATGACCAGCGCCAGAATGGTTTTTCGGTGTATTCCAGCTATCCGTTGCGAGTATTCAATCGTTTCGCCCGCGTGGGACTCACTTATCAGTTTACAAATTCGAATACTTCCGCAATCAACCCAGCGACAGAAGCGTATTTCCAGGCAGTGATGGCTCAACCCAATGATAGTTTTGCATCGACGGTAGGCACCGGCTTTAATACTTTCAAGGCGCGCAAAATCACCCCGTCATTTACGTACAGCACTGTGGATAATCCGAATTTTCCGAGTCGTGGAAGGTCGTTCTCGGGGTCTATGGAATTCACGGGTGGACCGCTGGGTGGCAACGTCAATATGCTTCGTCCCGCGTTTGAGGTTCGCTTTTACAAGCCTCACACCAAGCGGCGAAATGTTTTGGCGATGAGACTCATGGGTTCGCACGTACAGGGATTCCACGGGCTGACTGTTCCGTTTTACGAACGCTACATGATTGGCGGCGAATACGACATTCGCGGATTCGAAAACCGGGCATTGAGTCCGATTTCGTTCGTGACGCGGAATTTGCCGGCCATCGATCCGGAAACAGGCGGTACAACGACCCGACCGTATGACGATATTGCCTACGTCGGAGGAGACACTCAGGGGGTCCTGAACCTGGAATATCGAATCCGCATCATCGGGCCCGTTACCGTAGCGCCCTTTTTCGATATCGGCAACAGCTGGGTCACGCGCAAGCAGGAGTTGACCCGGACTTTTGTCAACCCGGATGGGACGATTTCAAAGGAAGGCGCGAAGTTCCTCAACGGGACCAATTCTGGATTTCGTGCCAGTACCGGTGTGGAACTTGGAGTAATTTTGCCGATGTTTAATGTACCCTTTCGTCTGATCTTCGGGTACAACCCGCTCAAGCTGAACGATACATCCTTCGGCCCGACGACGGGCCTGCCGTTCACGCTGATACAAAAGAGCACGATCGTGAAATTTTCGATTGGAAGAACATTCTGAGAGGCTATTAATGAAACGATTGACGAAACAATTTGGATGCGTTCTTGCCGTTACACTCTTTGTCGCGGCAACAGCGCTTTCTCAGACGCCCGTCCCCAACGCCGTTGGCATGATCAATTTCCAGCGCGCCGTCTCCCAGAATGACGAAGGCGTCAAGGCGGCAGGCATTTACACAACCGAGGGCACCAAGCTGGCGGACGGGCTGAAAAAGAGCCAGGGGAAAGTCCAGGAACTTCAGGATAAGCTGACCAAGGATGGGCCGACCATGACTGACGCGGCCAAGAACACGCTGATAAGGGAAATCGACAAGGAAAAGAAGGTATACGAACTCGAACAGCAGAACGCACAAAGCTCACTCGACGACAGGCAGGAAGAGCTATTTCGTCCCATTGCCGATCGCGTTCATAAGATCGTGGATGCCTATGCAAAGGAATTGAATCTTGCTGTTGTGGTGAATGCGACGGAAGACATGCTTTACGCCAATGACGTCGTTGATATCACAACCGAAATCATACGCCGCGTGAATGCCGACATCGTCAAGAATCCCGCGAAAACGAAGTAACCGTTGATGGAGCTGCGTATCGCGGACATCATGCGGATCCTTCCGCATCGATATCCTTTTCTGCTGATTGACCGTGTGATCGAAGTCGAGGGAGAAAAGCGTCTCGTCGCGTTGAAGAACGTCTCCGTCAATGAACCGTTCTTTACAGGCCATTTCCCCGATGCTCCTGTCATGCCCGGCGTTCTCACGATAGAAGCCATGGCGCAGGCGGGCGCAATCATGGGTCTGCTTCACTGCAAACCGGAAGCGTTGCATAACACGCTCGTTTACTTCCTTGGGATTGACGAAGCCCGTTTTCGACGTCCCATTGTTCCAGGGGACCAGCTGCGAATTGAGGTGGACGTTCTGCGCCACAAGGGACTGGTCTGGAAAATGAAGGGACAGGTTTTTGTGGAGGGCGAACTGGCTGCCGAAGCAACATTGCTTTCTTCAATCAGCCAGAAGCCATAGAAGTAATTGATGATTCATCCCACCGCCATTGTTTCGTCCGGGGCTTCGATCGGCGAGAGAGTTTCCATTGGTCCCTACTGCTGTATTGGCGACAACGTGACCATCGGTGACGACTGTCGCCTGGATTCCCATGTCGTTATCGAAGGTCCCACCACGATCGGCACTTCCAATCGGTTTTTTCCGTTCTGCGTGATCGGCGCGCAACCTCAGGATTTAAAGTTTCATGGTGAAGAGACCTTTCTGACTATCGGCGCCCACAACACTTTCCGGGAATACGTCAACGTGCATCGCGGTACGAAAGGCGGTGGCGGAAGCACTCGCGTGGGCGACCACAATTTCATAATGGTTGGCACACACATCGGGCATGACTGCATCGTGGGCAGCTATATCATCATGGCCAATGACGCTACTCTTGCGGGACACGTGACGATTGAGGACCACGCGACGATCGGGGCATATTCGGGAGTCCACCAATTTTGCCGTGTGGGGAAATATGGTTACGTGGGCGGATATACCGTGATCACGAAAGACGTCCTGCCGTATTCCAAAACCGTCAGTGATCGCAATACGCAGGCATATGGTGTCAA
>Ga0068871_100001526_pt1 | contig 15512 bp, 18 predicted proteins | sample KBSMisM72_FD_72750 | JGI IMG/M metagenome (GOLD analysis project Ga0068871, IMG submission 72750) | Miscanthus rhizosphere microbial communities from Kellogg Biological Station, Michigan, USA - KBS Miscanthus M7-2 | ecosystem: Host-associated > Plants > Roots > Rhizosphere > Soil ... | reverse complement strand
TTGCTGTTTGATTGATTGGTACAAGAATAGGATGAAAATTAGTGGTTGTATTAAGTTCATTACCTGTATATGAAGCCGTATAATATGGAGTGCCATTTTGGCTATATATGATCGTATCCTGAAGATATCTTTGGCTTCCAGCCTCTGAGGTTTGCACCACAGGCCCGAAAAACAACAATCTATCTTTAAAAGGGACAATCATTCTAGCGCCAACAAGATAATATTGAGCAGCTGGAAGTTCCGCTATAGAAAAATTGCTTTGGGATAATGGTGGAGCAAAATTTACCCATCCTTTACCAGTTACAAAAACAGGAGTAGATGCACTTCCATTTGTAGGATCACCATCATACCATCTAAGACAATCTTTTGTGATGTCTGAACGATTTGTTAGATATTGTACAATTCCACCAGAAGTCCAAACTCCTGTAATAGTTGCATTTGGAAATTCAACCGTTATTTGATTTGCTCCAGGAGTAGCTATGACATATCCTGTTTGAAAGTTGATTCCTGTCATACCTAGGATTTCATTAATAAAAACGAAATCACCAATTACAAGACCATGGTTGGTTGTTGTTGTTATAGTTACAATAGAAGGGGGTGGCGCAGGTGCAATTGGTGGGACAATTACGACAGCAGTAATTGTATTATATTGCATTCCTATGTTGGTTATACTGAAAGGTACATTTATGCCATTTGTAGCCCATAAAGCACCTTGATAGTTGGTTGTCCAAAACTGCTGATAATCTTGCCCATTCCAAGTTGTTGGTGTCCATGTAGTCTTAGGAACATATCCAGGAAGGTTTACAGGGTCAGCGGAAGGATTTTTATAAAAGCTAACATCATAAGAGTTATAAGGAAATGCTGTTTGTATTTGATATGAATAATTAGTATCAAATGCCATGGTTCCAGGGAATTGCTGACCATCAAGGATAAGTTCTTCAAGACCCATTACAGGAAGTGTTGGATTCATAATCACAGCAGTTGCTGGTTGCGAACCTGTAATAGTAAGAACACCCGTAGATCTATCTAAAGTACCACTTCCAGAACTATTTGTAATAAGAGTAACAGGATTATTTAATGGGTCGGTATCCCAATCTAAAAACACATCTGAACCAATAACAAAAGAAGAAATTCCAGGTTTAATTGGAACAGGAGCAATCGTTATAGAAAAACCCCCTCCACCGTCTGTAGTTCCTAAAAATCTTTGTAGACGACAAAGAAATTGCGTTCCCCGCTTTCTCTTTACTCTTCCTCTCCACTGATAAGCATTAATGAGAGTAGGGAAAGAATCGTTGTCGATAACAAAAGCGGTACGATCATTCCGAAGACCTTTATTGATAGGTATGCCAACGACAAGTTTTTCTCCCATAAGTTTCCTAAAGCTGAAACATCATAACATTAACAGTTACTACTGCAAAAGGTCCTTGAAAGTTTATTGTTAACTGATTAGATACAAAATTAGGAGAATACGATAATATGGTTACAGGAGCTGATGTAAAAACAAAAACAGCAACTCCATTGGAATTGATAGTATTTGCATTTAGCGATATAACCCAACTTCCTGTAAAACCACCTGTTTGTAAAATTCCTGTAACATTGATAGACCCTCCGATGGCTGGAGCAATTGCCCCAGAATCTGTGCTAATCAATGATGAGAAGTTTGCAACGGCTTTTATTCCACTGACAGGAAAAACACCTTGTGAATTTTTGAAATACGCTTGAGCATGTCCCGGGCCGGCAACTCCATTAGCTGTATAAATTACACCTACAGGATCGACAACAGCTCCAGGGGTCGCAAAATTTGGATATGTGGATTGTTTATGTTTACCATCGTTTCCAGCACCAAATGTATAATGATCCACATTTATGATGTCGTATGTGGAATTCGTATTTGTTTTCATTAGAGGCTGATCTGCAGATGGGCTATGAGGTCCATCAGGAATATCTCTATTATATGCAATCATATTGTAGAACCCCCTAAATTATTAAATCCTGATTGACCCTGATTAATTCCTTGACTATAGATTGTCTGCGTACGCGTGCTTGTCCATTGTCTTTGGCTTCTTTTCCAAACAAGTAATTCCTGTTCTTTAAATAGCGGCTCATAGAATTGAAACTGTTCTATATCTCCAGTATCTGAAAGAATTTTCCTTGCAGCACCTCTTGCTATATATTCACACATATACCCAAACTGGATTGCGTTGTTTGTTGCTAAAAAACCAGCAGGTGAAAGATAAGCATCTAATTCTACAAGATATTGTTGATCTGGAGGGCTTCTGAAAATCAATGTATTGTCATAGAAAAGTATCCCACGCGGCAATCCGCATTGGAATAAGAAACATTGAGCATTGATATTTGCACCTGCTGGAATATTTACAGGGAATGTGACGTTAACTTGACCAGTGAAATAGTTTATCGTATTTGTTGATGTGTCATATGTTCCTAGAGTAGCGTTGGGCGCTCCGTTAGTTCCAGGAGACATTAACAAACCATAATTTTGATTTCCGGAAAGGAATTGTCCGCTATCAGAAACTACAACACTTGAACCATCAGAACCATTTGATGTGATATATACAGCAGGAAAGACATTTGCTACAGGAACCGCAGGAATCGTTGAAGGCGCTTGTAAGTTGGTTACAACAGGTGGATCAATATAAGTCGCTGTTTCATTCGCAAAAGCAATGATACCATTTAAATCAATATGACCTCTAAGGATATATTGAAATGGTGTTGTAAGTGGAGTAGTGTTATTTGGTGCTATAGGAAATGTAAAACTATAAGGTCCGGAAGTTCCATCCCCTGTCGTTACAACATTCATTTGCTGAACAACGTTTGGCCAAATATTGAAAAAGTTGTTCTTCTGCGTATCAAAGGGAACTTGTATGCCATTTATAAAAGCAGGTCCAGTAAATCCCTGATAAACTGGATAATAGCTAATAGTCTGGTTCCCAGGTTCAGTTTGAAGACCATATAGAGGCATATTGTATTGATCATATCCAGGCACCGTCTGAAATTGATATTTGGTTTTTAAATCAAATAATTGTAGACGAGCATCAACGTCCATAATCCAAAATCTATTGATATAATCAATGATTAGATTGTCGCTGATGACTGTGTCAGAAGGGCTTTTTATGATCCGGCGTACATAAGTAATAATATCGTTTAAGAGATTCATTATTTCTTCTTATTCTTAACTTCTTTCTCCATCATCTTTTCTTTTGGATGATGTTTCTTCTCATCTTTCTTATGTTTTTCGTCTTTGTGTGTTTTACCCATATTCAATCCTTTGTAAAGCCGCTTTACATTAAAAGTTGGATGACATTGAGAATGATTTTTTTGAACTTACTGGACGGGCATTTAGGCGTTGTTTTTTATGGCTTACTGTAAGTGTTCCATAATAAGAATTCCCTTTCTCGTCCATTCCAGTAGACTTATTCTCCATTGAGAGAACGCTATATCCGCAATCTGCAAGTCTTTCAGCAAGCATACGCGGGCCCCATACTGGAACATTAACAGGCACTTCCCAGTGGTCAATATTTGTACCTGGAAACTTTTTAAGAGCTAATTTGATTGTTTCGCCGATGATTTCTAGATTCTCTGCTATGAATTGCACATATTCTTTTTGATAATTATATTCTTCTCGATAATCTTCGTTAAAAGTTTCTTTTCTACCGGTTTTAGGACATACTCCAGGACCAAAACTTCTTACAGGTTTAAGCCAAATTTCTTTAGATTTTTCGATATCTCTTGCTGAAATCTTCGTCTGCTCTTCAGTCTCTCTTTTCGGAGCTTTATTCATATTATCCATTGTCATTTCTTTGACATTGGCATCAAAAGCTTCAAACTGTTTTTCAACTCTATCCATTTCTTTCGCTGATTCGGAATTTTGAGCTTTCGGACGGCCCACCATAAAAACCCCTAAGTTAAGTTTAGATTCTCATATATGTATACATTAAATTTTATTTTGACACAAAGCAGTATGTAAAGCCGGATAATGATTTTATTAAGAAACGTCTATGAAACTGCCTGGGATAAACGTGCCATTGGACACCCTCCCGGATGAATTTGTCACGCCATTATTGATATCACCAATAGCTAATATCTGAGCTTGCGTGGGTGCTGATGAAGAAATAAATGGATCACCACCTGCAGAATAGATATCCAAAACAACCTGATCTTGTGCAGGAATCGATAACACGAAACCTGTTGTTTCATTAAGCTGTCTACAACCAAAAGAAGGCGGAATAATCAACCTCACCTCTTGTCCAACGACATAATTCATATCCTCTGTTGTAGTTACAGTTGTTGTCTGTCCTAATGTGATATCGGAGATAACAAATCTGCTTGGATTATAAAACTGTGGTTCTATAGGAGGATTGCTATAAGGTGGAATCGGATAAGAAATTACTGTGCCAACTGATGCCATAAATACCTTTAAGGGAGGAGATATTAAGTCCCCTCCCTTTATACAATAATATTAAAATTATTACTATATATTACGGGATCGACATATCGTGTAGATATGCTCTCCAGTAGATTACGTCTGAAGCGGCTCCAACAAGGATTGCATCAGCATCACCTACAGAAGAACCCGCACCAATTATAAACCCTTGGCTCGTGTTATTAACAAAAGCTCCCTGAATAGCAGGTCCGTTAATTGTGTTAACACGAGTTGTGCTAATTGGTGAAAAATATGGTGGAGGATAAAGTGCAGATCCACTAGAGATCTGTACGCCACCGGTATTCACATCGCCAACTGCAACAACCTGTGGGAAACTAAGTCCCGGTACGGATGTTACAGCAATAGCAGTTGTAAATGCCGTGTAAGCTGACGAATCAATATTTACAACAAAGGTATTGAAGTCAGTAACTGCAATTACATAGCCATAAACAGGAGCGCCAGGAGTCAATACGTTAGGTAATGTATTCAACTCAACAGTACCCCATTGCGAAGGAATACGGAACGCCACTTCTTGCCCTACAACAAAATTATGAGCACTTGCGGTGTCGATAGTTGTTGTTGTACCTGTAGTAATACCACTAATCACAGTTTCGCCAGGGAAATAAAGATATGGATACAAAATCTTTTTAACCTTAGCGCTTGCAGGCGATGCCGACAAGTTAGTGTAAGAAGAGTTATTGCTATTCCAGTTAACAATGAAGTTGTTTGCATCGGTGACAGTAATGACAGTGAATGGAATTCCATTCATCTGTGGCATACCTGTCGTCGATGATTGGAAAAGTCCTTCAAAAAGAACAACATCACCAACAGCATAACCATGCCCTGTAACCTGAAAAGATGTTGTTGTGCCTTTAGTAGACGCAACGACTTGCTGAGTTGCACCGAATTGAAGCAACTGTCCTGCTGAAAATGTGCTGAAACCGTTACTTATAACGACATCAGAAATTAAAGCAGCGCCAGTACTACGCTCAATTACAGCAAACCCTTGACCCATGTTAGCATCCCACCATGCAAATGGTACAACGTCATCGGTCATAGCTGCTGCTGCTGTGTAGTTAATCATCTCAATATAATCAGGTTTAAACGGCAAGTTAACCACTTGCGCTGCGCCTGTTGAAGTGAATTTACCTTTTGCCATTCTTGAATATTCAGTCATCTTACACCCCCAGATTGCTTAAGCGTGTGCTCAAGAGGTTTCGGATCGCTGTATCTTGCGTAATCGCTTGTGCCTGGGCGAATTTAACGGCCAAGGTAGCGTTTTGAGCAAGCATTCCAGAATAGTAAGGATCACGATAAATCAGGTTCATGGAATATCCATCCTGATTGATATGCGTGATTGCCTGTTTACCTAAAACGGTGTTGTAATAAACATCGTTAAAAGTTCCAGAGCTATTAACAGCAGCATTTCTTGCAACTGGTGCTTCAGAACTTGTAAGGACTCGGATGTTAAATGCCGAACCATACTCAGAAGGCAGAGCAGAAGCATTCGTTGGGTAGTTCCATTGATTCAAGAAACCACTACCAACAAGGCTGTCGAAATCGGACTGTAGCTCTGTGCTAGACAGCATGAAATATGCTGAACGAACAGGGCCAGTACCGAAACGATCCATACCTTCGATACCAGACATGAACTTATAAGCATTGTTCGTGTCAAGTGTCGTAGCTACAAGACTAAAGTCGGACATACCCAAGTTCGTTGGGTTAAATCCATTCGAACCACCGCCTGCATTGATTTGGCTAGCTGCCGATACAATGTAGTCACGGAGGATTAGGTCTTCGGCCTGACGCATAGCAACAGCTAAACGTTCAGACACCCAAGCTAAGACGCCTTCTTGCGAATTGTTACTACTCTTACGAGTGGTGTAGTCATTTCTGCTACACTCTCACGGTTTCCTCGTGAGACCCGACTATCGCTTTATCCCGTTATTAAGGATATCCAACCGCTTTAGTCTGTCAGCCCGAACTTGACTCTAATCAATTCCACGTGTATACTATATAGTGAACTTGTACAAAGGAGACTTATGAAGTTCAATAACATAGATCATAAACATAGATATTACTATGAACCGAAAATTCACGATCCATTGCATCTCGCATATCTCGCTGGAATTGTTGATGGCGAAGGATGTTTCCATGCCTGTAAGCTTAAGAATAAGCCAGGTGATGGATACAAAAACGGCCATTATCGATGCGTCCTTAAAGTTGCAAATACCGATAAACGACTTTTTGATTGGCTTCAGGAGACGTTTAGAGGCACTTGTTCTGCAGCATTTAAAGAAACTCGCGACAAAACTCATAGAAGAGCATGCTATGAATGGGTTGTGACTGGGCACAGATTGCTCGACATTTGCCGGCAAATTCTGCCTTATTTGGTCATAAAAAAGCGTCATTGCGAACTTATAATTAAGTTTAGAGAATCTTTTCCAATGAATCTTGGAAGAGGAAATCGAGAGATTACTCCAGAAGAAACCCATCTTCGAGAGGAGTGCATCGCCGAGATCAAAAAACTTAATTCTAGGGTTCGCGATATTCCGCATTGTAAAGTCCTTTAGTTCTTGGCCCTTGTTTCCATGCCGTGGGTTAATTCCCACAGTTTAGGGGTCCAAGTCAATTAGGTCAGATTTATACAGGACCAAATTATATAATAAATCCTGTAAAATTACTTGTTCGTTAATTATACATCCGGTCGTTTAATTACAAGTAATTAATCTTCGGCACCAGTTAATAAATAAACCGAAGAACGTCATTTGAGCATCAATGATGTCTCTTTGTGGCACTTGAGCTGGGGGATCAATCCCCGCATTCCCCAACTGTACAGTTGGTGGTGTTAACGCCCTAGGGCGCATGAAACGGCATGTGGTACCGCCATTAGCTGGCATTGATACCTTATCACATCAATCTGTTACTTTATGACCTAGTTTTCTAGGCGGGCCAAATCGTCTCCGCTGGCCTCCCTATGTCTCCATAGGGTTCAGAGCACCGCATCTTGAATCTTCTCACATAGAATTTTTCCATCTCTTGCTTTCATCTCTTGCTCATAAAGCCAAGGATAATGATTTTTCAAAAGATTGTCTTGAAAACATCTATGACAATCACAATTCAAGTCTTCTCGCTTGCTTCGTTCAGGCTGACATGTGGGTAAATCTTTAAGTTTTATTGGTTCTAACTTACCTTCTTTAGAAATATAAATTGGCCCTTTATCAGAATACCAGGTTGCTCCATATTCCGATGTTTTTGCTAATTCAATCATTTCAAAAATATCCATATCTTGCCCCTTGTTGTCCGTCCACTTTACGCGGCGAGGAGTTCCAAGTCTATCAGAGAAGATTTATACACGGCATGTTCGTTTACCGTGATATAGTTCATTGTTGGCGTAGGAACATAGAGCATCGCAGGCGCAAGCGACTGGAGGATCATTGGCCCTAAATTGCCAGTAGTCGTAATCGACATAAAAACCTAAAATAATAGGTTGATATGACATGACGATCGGTAGACGAGCCTTTTACGTCAGTTTTCGATCATATCGGATAGAAGGTGCGAAGCTTCCTAACGCGAATGCACAATAACGCTTGTGTGGGCGTGATATAAATGATATATTTTTTTTTCATTTTGTAAAAGGATAATTTTAAAATGGAAAGTGAAAAAGAACTTAAACACGTCAACAGAATAATTGATAACCTAAACCAACATTGGCATTCAATCCAATTACTTCTATCATATATAAGTCAGCCTTTGACAGTAGATGATAGAGGACTAGCGCATACATTAAGACATATTTCTGATAAAGTTAGAGAGATGCTCGATGCGATTGAAAAGTTGGATTTAACTCAAACTCTAGGAGAGATTAAATACATAGGAAAACGTTTGAATCAGATCGAATCAACACTAATATCTATCCAAAAAGACGGAATAACTCGAAAAATCAATATAGATGTAACTATGGACGGATATGAAATGGTAAAAAAACCTATTAATTTCATTCCAGAAGAGCTACATCCAAAAATAGAAGATCAGGGCATTATTGACTTATTAAAAACTCTTACAGATAGAGAAGTTAAAGTCATTATTCATCGAGTTGGCTTGCTTGGAGAAAAAGAAAAAACATACGAGCAGATCGGAGCACTTTTTAAAGTGACAAGAGAAAGAGTGAGACAAATCTATGCTAGAGGATTAAAAAAATGCCGACATCCTGCTAGAGAAGCATTGGTGAAAAATATAAATCATGTAAAATTGAGAAAAGAAATCATGGGAGAATGATTGTAGATCATTTTCCTGGCGACAAGAAAATGATCTACAAATACACTAAAATTATATTCTAAGCTGCTTCTGAAGCTCTTTCATCTTCTGATATGCTTGCTTCTTTCCGCCATCACTAAAATCACCCACTTGAGCGTAAGGAGCCGCCCCAACACCGGATGGTTGATAATATGGACTTTTACGGTTAGCATCGATCTTCTCTTGGATAGAAGGTTGTTTTTGTTCCGGTTTATTGATTCCTAGCTCTTTTATGTTCTGATAAACCAGTTTTTGTCTTTCGAATCCTTCAGGCATTCTTAGTATTGTTTCAGCAAGCTTAGGGGCTTTCTGAGCAAATTTCTCTGCATGTTGCAATACATCGTAGAAATCGGGGTTGTTTTCTAGCCAAAGTTCTTGTTTTAGCTCTTCTTTAGCTGCCTGTTTAGCCATCTCCATAGCTTTCTGTATTTCGCTTTGAGTGCTTTGCCCGAACTTATTAAGTGTTTTATTTAGCTTTCTATGATCTACATATGGTTCAGAAGATTCATCATCGTCATCACTTGGTAAGGATTTCTTACTAGCTTCTTCAGCTTTCTTTTCAGCTTCAAGTCTTGCAGCGCGTTCTTGTTCAAGTTGTCTTTGGTATTTCTGCTCTAGAGCACGGAAATTTAGCTCTTTGTCTGTGGGTTTTGCTTCTGTTGTTTGTTGCTGATTTTGATCTGACATGTTATCCTTTGCCTTTTAACGCTGGCGCGATTGGATTTTTTTTGTATTAAACTAAAATTTTAATTATATGGCAATAGAAGAAGAAATTTTAAAACAAGTCATAATTCATTGCATTGGTACTGGAGATCAAAATCTATGGAGTATTTTATATCCTTATATAAAAGAAAAAAATTATATTATAGACAAAAACATAATCAAACATTTTGCGATGCTTTTAAATTCTAAGGGTAGTGACAGTGAAACTCAATCGTCTTGAAACACATGACCGCCTACAGCATCTTAAGAAAGATCAATCAGCAAACATTTTTCAAGGATGTGAAGACTGCCTAAAAAAGAATCCAGATTCTCTAGCCATTCAAGAAAAGTCCCCTTATCTTTACATCTTTGCACATCCTAGAACTGCTGACGATGGGATCACAAAGCGTATGTTGTGGCAACCAAGGCTTTCTAAACCTACGCCTCAAACAAATTCATATCTATTCAGGGCTCTTTCAAACACAGATGTTATCGAAGTAATATGGATGATCCCTCCTAGAGAGCATTGGGAGCAGTATAAGGCAGGAAATGTTACTGATAGCAATATATGCAGATGGTCTATAGATGTATTTCAGAAAAATAGAGAATTGTTGCAACAACCACATGCAGAAGATATGCCTGAAGAACAGGCTAGAATGATAATGCTTTCAATTGTGAATGAGAAGAGACAGCAATTGAGGATGGAAAAACTTTATAGAGAAAAAATGGATTCGGCTTTTTCACCTTAATGAACGGGGATGGCTAGAAGAGAGTTTAAATAAGTTTATCAATGAATATGAAGATTTTGAAATTAACAACTGGTGTGATTCTAATGGATGGTAGGCACAGGTAAGATATTTATACCCTAAAGCCCCCACCTATTCAAAACCTGTAAATGAATGAACTTTATGAAAAAAGAATTAGAAGAATATCTATGGAATGAGATTTGTTCTCCCACTGACGAAAAATGGCATACTGAATATAATCGTTCTCCTAGAGCGGTTATTGAAGAAATGATTAAAAAAGGCTGGATTAATTCTCCAAAACAAGCACATGCCACTATAAATAAATGGATAAAAAAAGGAATTTACGAATATGGCTCTTGTTTTGATTTAGGATGGAAGACTAAGCCACGCCATTCGGAGGAGTCTTCAACTTCTTCAGGCTCAGCTTGACCATTCCTATAGAATCATCACGCATGCGCCCTACCTTCGCTTTAATACCTGTACCGTAATTATCACCCATGCCATACTTAGTAGAAACAACATGAGATTCTTTATTGGATTTAGACTTTTTCATTATCCTAAATCATCATCTTGAAGAGTATTCATTCTACCTTGAGGAAGCACATCAACAGTCTGTTTGGGATTTCCAGTATGACCTACAGGCTGACGATGACCAACACCATAATGCGTTCCTGCATTAACAAAATTACTACTTCTTTGATCATACTGAGGACATCTAAAGTCCCAAGGAGATTTAACACCATCTTCTGGCTGACATTCTTTGTTTTGATCCTTAATGCGAATAGGATCAGCAAACCCAGATTTAGTATTTTTTAAAGTGCTGCGGTTTTTTTCAGCAGCAGTATTTTTATAAGACTGAACGGTCTTTGTGCTTTTCATATATCCTCATGTTTTTGAGCGGCTTTTAACTCCGCTCTACCGCGTCCGGTGAATTAATTTCTATACTGAGGAAGCTTGCCTTGGTGGCCTTTAACTTTCCTTGTTCCTTCTACTTGAGCAGAACGAATAGCTTCAGTTGTGTCTTCATATTTTGGTAAACTTCCAACACCTTCAGCAGAACTTTCCATTTTAACTTTATGAGGTCCATCAGGAAACACGCTAGCGCTTCCTTTGGAGCCAGCCCAGAAAGAATGGTCGTCAATGCGCTGTCCGCCAGATTTAAAGGAGCCTTTTCTTGTATCATCATGTTGCTTCATATAGCCTCCAGGCCATTTGTTATTTTATTTATTTGTACCATTATTTTTATATAAATTCAATAAATGTTTACGCAATTTGCATCGAATTCTGTTGTTGGTTCTGGTTAGACGGTCTTACTGCCATCAATTGCTCAACAAATCGCTTCGAAGCTTCATTTCTTTCTACAGTCTGGCGTGAGTTTTTCTCTGTCTCTTCTTCATCAAGTTTTACTGAATCTAATTGATTAGACTTTAAGAAGGTTTCTACTTCACCGAATTTCTGAATAGTCTCTAGTAATTGAGCCAATGCAGCAACTTTTTCTTTAGTTGCTAATGAATGGTTCTTAGATATCATGCTCATACGCTCTTCAAATAATCCCACATTACTTTCACTTCTAGAATCACGTTCACGAGCCTGAGATAATTGGTTATGAATCTTAGCCATCAGTTCTTTAATCTTCAGCTCTTCAACAGTATGGGCAAGATTCATCTCTTCAGATTGGGCGGCTTGTTGCTGCTGCTCTTGCTGTTGCAAGAACTCTATAATCTCTGATTTTCCACTTAGATTCATCTTAGGAATAATCATTGAAGGCGGGAACACTTCTCTACCAAATGTCTGATTGATATCAATCATGTTTTGGGCTTGTAGATTATTCTGTGTAGGCGTGAGATCGCTTTCCTCAACAAGAACTTGATATTTACAGAATATCTTGCTGTAGAAATGCGGCGTTGGTTCTTCGCCTAGATACAAAGATGCTTTCTCAGCATTCCAATTATTAAGTACAACCTTAAGAAGAACATCTCCTAGCAGTTTGTCTGAGAAATCCCATTGATCAAAATACTTCTGGAAGACCATAAGATTAGCCGCGGTTTTAAGCATTTGTGTGAGAGCGCTAATTTGCTTATCTTGTTGTCCCGCCCAGTTCTCCAAATTAATCCCGCTAGTAGAATAGATGAGATCAGCCATCTGTTGTGCCAATGCAAGATCGGATTCTGGCACAGCGCTAGGTATAATCTTTTCACAGTCTCCGAGTTCATATCCTTCATTAATGATGACATCCCAACCTTGCCCGCTTTTCTTAAGGTTATCTTCATTAGCTACAGCCCCAATCTTTCTTTTCCATCCCGCATTGATGGTGGCTGCAGCGATATCGTTATTCTGTATAATTTTGTAATTATATAGAAACTGAGGATCGCGCATAGTGCGAACAAGCGACCTAACACGTAGATCGTAGTAGTTAATATGAGGCTCATAGTTCCAAAAATAAGGAATAAAAGGACATGAATCAAAGCCAAGTGGGTTGTCTCCTTGAAACATCAATTGATCGTTTAATACAGTAGCAAGTTTCCATGTTGGAACTTCTACTGTGACTTCTTCCATATCAGGGATAGCATATAATATCTGCTCTAGATGTCCATCATCTCCAGCAAAATCAAAGAATTGATTACGAGTGCGACTATATAAGCGTTTCTTTTTCCTCTTCCATTTGTACCACACATAGCTAAGAACCATAAGGTCGTTTCTGGCCATGTTGTAATTTTCCGGCAAGAAATAGAAGGAGCCATATCTTTGCGGGGTTCCCGCCATCGGCGCAATAGCTTCGAGTTTATCAGGGAAACGATTTTCCGCTTCCTTCTTAGAAATATATTCCTGACACCAAACAAACTGCGCATCTGACATATCCGGGCTACGAAAATAAGGATCGACTAGGAATGAGTTGTATTCCCATATCTTAACTTTTAACTCTCCTTGTGCCTGATCATCCCCTGTATAGTCAAGATAAGGTTGAGCAAGCACCATCCCGGAAACAGCCGAAAGTTCTTTAGCTTTTGATTTCTGCTCATGAATACAACCAGCATTTGCGGCATGGGTAATGATACGATTATATTGATCTGTAGTCTTTGGATCAGCGCCTTCTGTTGGGATATAGCTAAAATTCTTTCTATGCTGTCGCTCATACCCAGTGAGCATATTAACAGGCTGCTGTATCAGGTTGAAATAATATTGCTGATAAGATGTACTAGGAGAAAAATTAAAATAACGGTTAACAAAGGTCTGAGATCCGGCATAAAATAGCGTATCTATATTAGATTGATTCCATCGAGATTGTTCAATGGGTTGAAACTTCGAATAAAGATTGTCTAGCCATTGTCTGACGTTGCCCTGATTAGGTTCAAGAGCGTTATTCCAAGGTGGGTAATAGAATGAAATAGCCGCCTCCAAGAGAGATTTTTTGCATGAGGCATACTATATACTAAAGATTTTATTATTACAACATACTAAAGTTTTTAGTTTTCTTCAGAATCTTCTTGGTCCTCCTGAGAATCTGTTTTGCATGTAATCTCCCGGATTATGTGCGCTATCATTCTTTCCAGGTCCGCAGATGAAATGTATTCCAGTAGCAAGCGTTCTAAAAGCATCGGCTCCATGAGATGCCCAGTTGTGAAGCGGACTTGATCGCCAGGATGCTGTTCGTTCATCCCATTCTTTTTTGTATCCATCGAGGCACTTGATGCCTTTTTCGCATTTCTTTTCATCAAACCAACACCTTGAGAGTAAAGCTCTCACTTGATCTATTCCAGGAATGATATCAACCTTAGATACTGGCAAAAGATTTATTCCCATCTTACGCGCAGAAGCTTGCCGTGTCATGCCGGAAGTATATTCATGCACCATGATATCATGCGGCGCTAAATGCTTTTCGTAAGCATAAGGCTTATTCTTTACTATTCCTAGCCAATAAGAAAGAGATTCTCCAGATCCTTCGCAGTAATCAATTAATCTTATCTCTTTTTTGTGTACTTGAAAGAACCATATAGCTGTTGAATCATTAAAACCTAAATCCCAAGCGGTATATACAGGAAGTTGCTCATCATATGGAATGAATCCAATGCGCTTTTCAGTCCGGCACATTGTCATTTGCTTAGCATAATATAAACCCTCGTGTGTGACTTCCCACGCTTCTTCTGGTGTTGAAGGGTATTCTCTGCGCATTCCATCTGTTTGAGTAGACTCACGGGCGATATACCATGCTTTTTGCTCATCATCCAAACGTACGCCCATATCGTACAATTGATCAAAGTAAAGCTTCATATCATCATTAATCGAAAATGTATTACCGATGCGATATGTAGGCTCACCATACCAAGGGAAGAAGTGGAATCGGAAATCTAGTTTAGATAGTTCTCTTTGCTGCTGTTTATCTTGCTGAGCTTTTTTGCATATATCATAAAAATATCCATCACGCCCTTCTGCAGTTGATTCTATGAATACATATTGCCCAGCTGCAACCGTATTAAGTGAGCCTGTAATTATCTCTTGAGCCTTATCTGGGTATTTAGCGCAGATCTTGCCGAATTCGGATATATGTAGATACTGAAATGTGCTAGAGCGTAATGATGTACCCACGCGTATGCTTGAACCGTTTGAGAATTTAAGCATATTTGTGGTATCGTTTTCAGCGGTGATATAATTGCGAACAGTATCAGGGAGATTGTCATAAGCGAATTTGACACGCCTGAACATCTGCTGGGCATCTTCAAGAGTGTGCGCAATAATGCCAGCGCTCATGTTTGGGTTAAACAAGCACCTATCTAAGAACAATAAACAGACAAAAGTGCTTATACCTAATTGACGAGCCTTTAAGATGACATTACAATACCACATATCATTGTAAAGCTGCTTTTGTGCCCAATTTAGAGCAAACTTACGCTTTATACCTTTTTTATCTACTATCCAATAGAGATTGTTGATGCGCCAGAGAGGATCTCGAATGTTCTTTTCGGCTTGTGCAATATCACCCACTAACAAGCTCCTTAGTTTCCCCTTCGCCTTCCATTGCAAAAGCTAACGGGTGTGAAACATCGGTTGTAATCTTTTGTTCTGTTTTGGCTACTATTCCATGACCATGAGACAAAACGAGGGCACACATAGGGTGTCCCATTTTCTTTGTTAAACCGCCTTTGAATATTGCAGAACGTTGTCGCATCTTAAATCTATATAAAGCGGCCGAAAACTTATCGTTAATTCGCGACCATTCATGACAACGATGATCGTCATATCCTCTTTCTAAACAAAAGTCTTCTAAGAAGATATTACCTTGTTTTTTTATCCAATTATCTAAAACATCTGCTTCTTGTTCTATAAATTCC
>Ga0068871_100001525_pt1 | contig 15523 bp, 11 predicted proteins | sample KBSMisM72_FD_72750 | JGI IMG/M metagenome (GOLD analysis project Ga0068871, IMG submission 72750) | Miscanthus rhizosphere microbial communities from Kellogg Biological Station, Michigan, USA - KBS Miscanthus M7-2 | ecosystem: Host-associated > Plants > Roots > Rhizosphere > Soil ... | reverse complement strand
AAATTCGCTGGCCTCGTCACGCTTCTGCATCGCCTGGATCTGATTACCGGACAACTCATCAGTCGCAGTGTGCGAGCCAAAGCGAAAAATCTCTTCAAACTGGTCGACCAACAGCAACAGATTTACATCGCGCTGAAGAGTCAAAGGAGATAGCCGTTGAATAATTGCCGGCGCACCTTCAGCGCGAATAGCACTCATCAATTTAGTGGCGTCACTGTCAGATGCGTCAGGGTCACGAGCTTTCTGCACAGCCAGAGCGAGGTTGTACAAAGGTGAATCACCCGGGCGCATCACGGCAATGTGCCATTGGTCGCGATCAGCTTCCGTTTCTTCGCGTGCAACTGAGGTCTTACCTTCCTGATAGCGCCGTCGGTCTACAAGAAAACCCGCCTTCAGCTTGGGTATCAGCCCGGCTCGGATCAGTGAAGACTTTCCGCTTCCTGAACTGCCGATTACGGCCAGAAATCGACTGACACTCAGCTGTTGCAGCAGCTCGATCGTCTGTTCACGGCGACCAAAAAACAGTACGTCCTCATCGCTTTCAAACGGTCGTAGGCCCACGAAGGGATTCGGCGGCAAGCCAACGATTTCGGGTGGCTCGATAAGGCCGCCACCTACCGACGCATTTATTCCATTAACTAAGCTAATTAATTCTGCGTTCGGTTCCATACTCATGAGTTAGCCAACGAACTAAAAACAGAACTCAAAATCTTGGGATCGTCGAACCAAAAAATCGGAATTGAAACGGGTAGTAGACCAAACTTCAGGTGGCGTTTTGGAACATCATCTTGCTTATCCGGCAGATACACACCACAGACCTTGAGAGAACGGTGCTCCGTGGCTGCGGCCAACTTGAAGGCCTCCTTGATTCTTGCCGTTACCCAGTCCTCTGCCACACGACCAAACACAATGATGAACAAGCTGACTTGTTGCAGGAGATCCTCAAATCCTTCAATGTTCTTACCGGGGTCATCGTCTCCCGATGTAATCAATGCCTGTACATGATTCGCCGCCAATACGCTGCTTAGCTGCCATGCGAAGCTCTGGTCTTTTATGTGGCTGTCGACGAGAGCCGCGGTAATACCAACCGGAGGCGGCGGCGGTTTTAGAATCAAATCCAGTTCAGCAAAAACTTCCCGCGTGACTGAGCTTTGGGGTCCACGTACCAGACGATACGCGCTTTTGGTTCCCTGGAGCTTATCGAGGCCTTGTAGAAATTTTCCGTACCTGTCGTTCGGAACCGTATCTGTATTCAGAGTCTCAGGAATCCAGATGAACTGCTTGCCTGGTTGTCTAAGTCGCAAATCGGCTTGCCGTTGTGGATAAAAGTCCTCCACCGCTCCCGGTAGTTTGCCGCCGGGATTCTCATCGAGGAGGTGAATACTGAGGTCCGCTTTCGCCACCGCGGTTAACAAATCTGCGTCGTGTTCCTCCGTTTCATACCGAGGGGGAATATCGGTAATCACTTGCGCACCGTTTCGGCGGAGGTCGTTAGCGAGTCGGGCTTTAGTTGTATAGGTGAGCGTATCGGCGGTATGGGCGAGATAAACAGTTAGTGATTGATACTTCGTCGATGTAGTTTCAACCTCGTCAGGCAAACGCTTCAACAGAACCTTAAACTCCTGGAGAGTTTTGAAGATATCAGCTGCCAGCTTACGCACCTGGATTCGATAACGAGGGTCTGTAGGTTCGATTGGGTAACCTGGGTCGTCCCGTTCGACGGCATCGTTACAGCTGATTCCGGCTGTGCCTTCAAACTCTTTCGGCCACTCTGTTCTTTGTACGTTATTGATGAGGAAGTTGAAGACGCGGCCGCGTGTGCCGATCTGTTTTCCAAAGCGGTCCGTCGTCATCTTCTGACCAAACCAAGCGAGTTCCTTCAGGCAATAGCTCTCGGGATTCAAATACCCACGAGAATTGCACGCCAGAAAAAGCGCGGAGTCATTAATGGTATTCTGAATCTCTTCGTCGAAATATTGGTTCCCACCCAATTCGCGTTCATCACGCCAAATATCAATCACACCAACCCGGCCGATGAGCTCTGAAATCTCAATCATCAGATCATTCCGCAACTGGTCGACCCATCCAAGCGATGCCCCTTTCTTCTGGTTGTTAACCCGGGCATAGCTAAGAAAGATGTCGTGCTTGAACTCTGGTTCCAGATAGCTCATCGAATCGCACTTACCTATTATGCAAGTGTTTACCTATTTCGTTTCGTTGCTGGCTTTGTCAGACTGGCTTGAAAAGTGCGTGGTGCATATTACACCAGCACAGAGAGTGCCTGGAGATTTTGAGCACGGCCTCGGTCTGTTCGTGCGGGTAGGATAGTACTAACCTTCGCCGTTTTCAATAGGTGGACTCCTGGGTCCAAGGGGCTTTCCCTGAAAGTCGGACGTCGGGTTTACCCATCCGCCACCGCGGTGTAGCGACAGCTATAAACTCTGGCCGAGCCGCGACCAACCCATGTATTGCGGTATCATCTCCGCATGGCTGACACGCTGCAGTTCCTCGTCCAGCATGGTTACGTCGTGCTCTTCGTCTCCGTGCTGTTACAACAACTCGGACTGCCACTGCCCTCTACACCTTTCATCATCGCAGCGGGCGCGCTCGCACATTCGGGTCAGCTCAGTTTTACTGCCGTGCTCTTGATCGCCTGCAGCGCGGCGCTGATTGCCGATCTTGTGTGGTTCGAGATTGGCAGGCGACGCGGCACTCGCGTACTTCAGTTCCTTTGCCGCATCTCACTCGAGCCGGACTACTGTGTGCGACGCACCGAGAACTCGTTCGCGCGTCACGGCGCGCAGACTCTCGTCATTGGCAAACTCGTTCCAGGTGTGAGCGTCCTCGCCACACCGATGGCAGGCGTTTACGGCTTCTCACACGCACGTTTCGTCTTCTTTGACGGACTGGGCATTTTGCTCTGGATTGGCACGTTCGAATTGCTCGGCTACTTGTTCAGCGATCAGTTAGAGGATGTTGTCGGCTATGCGTCTCGCTTCGGAGGTTTGCTATTCCTGCTTCTCGCGGGCGGTCTGGTGAGTTTTGTCGCGTGGAAATATTTTCAGCGACGCAGGTTTCTTCGTTCGTTGCGTGTGGCGCGTATTACACCAGAGCAGTTGAAGGAACAGTTGGACACGGGCGCAGATCTCTTAATTGTCGATCTTCGACACGCGATGGAAGACGAAACCGAACCGCGGATGCTCCCCGGTGCGATGCGACTACCTGCCGAGAAACTTGAAGAACGAGGAGAAGAGCTACCGCGCGGTAAGACGCTGGTCCTTTACTGCTCTTGACCAAACGAAGCAACGAGCGCCCGTGTGGCGCTGGCACTCAAGCGACAAGGAATCACGAACGTGCGACCTCTCGCCGGCGGACTGCAAGGATGGCTCGAACGCGGTTACCCTCTCGTCTCGCAACCGCGTTGAGCTTCAGTTAACAAACCCCGCGTGTTTGAGCTCCACCATCACATACCGCTGGTTTGACAATCAGCCAGGTAGTAACGGCGCCCGCCGCTACTCCACCTAGAATCAGCCACGTCTTTGTAGAAATGCCACTACTAGCCTTACTTACGCTGACTACTTCGGAATAATTGATTGACTGTAATTTTCCGTCCTTCGGATCTCTTAGAGTAAACGAGACCGGCTCAACAGTGACGATGTAGCCCTTGGCCTTCGTCTTATCGCTGAACTTCACTTCAACTTGCGAGTCCTTGCCGGCTGAAAGAATTTGCACTTGCGCCCTGATCTTCTCGCCGTCATTCGACTGGGCCATTACGGTCGAAGGCAAACCCAAACTTACTGCTGTAATGATGAGGGAAAGCGCTATTGCTAAAGGTGTCTTAATCACTAAGTAATCTCCTGTCATTCGAAAACTCACTCAGTGCTTGGCAAGCGCAATACCAAAAGCATTTGGGCGGAGAGAATCGAAAACAGGCGGGGTTTATGGGAAGACTAGCTATAAAAACGTTTCACCTGAATGCTAATTCTGTCGATTGAGGTGCTGCCCAAGCAGACTGAGAGCCTGCGAAGCAGACTGAGAGCCTGCGAAGCAGGCGGAAAGCATAAAGCCTGGGGCGCAAGCCCCAGGATCGATAATAAAAACAGCACCGAACCCGCGAAGCGGGCGACAGCCCATGGACATAAGGACTGTCACCCGTTTCACGGGCTCTGTGCCTATTCTTTTTATCGCTCCTGGGGCTTGCGCCCCAGGCTTTATGCTTCCGCCTGCTTCGCAGGCTAAAGAGCCTACTCTTGCAAACTCAGGTGGTGAGCGGGTTCACTGTTTCAAGTAACGTAGCGCAACACATCCGGATTTAAAAATCTTTGACTCAACAAGTCTTAGTTGCAATCTCTCCGGTAGACTAACATCTTCGAGCAACCGTCTTCCTTCTCCTACAACGATTGGCCCAACGACAAAACGATACTCATCAACCAGGCCAAGTTCTATCAGTTGTGAAGGAATATCTACACCACCGACTAAAATGTTTTTCCCCTGTTCTTGCTTCAATTTAAGTATTTCGTCGTGAAGACCCGTACGAACAATTCTCGTATTTCTATCATCAGCGGCGTCTAACGTTCGTGAAAAAACAATCTTCGGGATGGAATCGAACGTTCGGGCAAATTCGTTCGATGCTTTTGTCATGGACTGACTTTTTGCGACTTCAGGCCAGAAAGGAACCATCAACTCATAGGTCTTACGCCCAAACACGAGCAGGTCCACATCTCCCATGAGCTGCGTAAAGTATTCATGTGTTTCGTCATCAGCAACTTGCTTCGTGTGGTCGCAGCAGCCATCCAGCGTAATGTTGATTGCGTAGATTAAATTTCTCATCGATACTCAATGCTCATCATCCGGAAAGAGCGATTTTTTAGGACGCTCCTCCAACACACCTTGCGCCAGTTTCAACTGCGCCATCATCCGTATCTCACGCCGCTCGAACAGCGACGATAAGGTAACCGCTCGGTCAAAGTCGTACAACGCAAAGTAGGCAGCGTTTTGGGCCAGCCCGGTCAGGAGCGATCCGACGCCTCCTTCGGCTGTCATATTCCATTCACCATTACGAAGGTAGGAATTATCGAAGCCATCAAGTTTTGTCGCAGCGGAAACAAGCTCATTCATCTTTCGAATGATTGGCTCCGCCATGGTAAAACAACGATCGCTTTTCACCTGGCAGTATCTCACCGTGATTCCGATCTGATACTGCATCTTCCATCTTTGCGGCGGAATTTTCTCTAATAACTCACTTGCGCGGTCCAGTAGTTTCACTGTTGTTTGCGGATTCTTTGTACCAATCTGGGTAGCGACGCGAAATAACTGGTGGAAGGTTTCGCTTTCATCGCGCAGCCCTTCGGCCTCTTTTAGTATTTTCGCCGATGTATCTTCATTCACTATTCGCTGGGCGTCATCCAGCTCTTTCAAAACCTCCTGTTTGCTCGCTGGCGCCCAGTTAAACTCGTTCGCAAATTTCCGAGCTCTTTCAAAGTCTCCGGCTTCGATAAGTTCTCTAATTACCAAACCCTGACCGAAATTGCGAAAATGCGGGTACCTCGGAATCAGCGCAATAAGATCCTCAACCGAACCATTCTGATAGACGTCATCATATTCAGTTAGCGGCGGTTCCCATTCATATGGAAACCCGCCTGTGCGCGCGAGATGTTTCAATGGCGCCACTCGCCTCGGATCAACTTTTTCCATTAGAGGAACTACCAACCCCAGCCGATAGCAAAAGGCCATGGTATCCGTATCCGGCAGTTTCTTGTTGTCGCACCCGGACTGAAGTGCGAGCTCAGTAAAATAGTTCATCAGATCACGAAAGGCCGGATCGTGTCCGAGGTATGGTTCAACTAATCTGGCGAGCTTGAAGTAAATCTGTTCTCTGTCCATCGCGTGCCTTATGTTTTGGTTGGGAGCTATCTTTACTATTTCCGCCAGGAGTGCTGATGCATGAGGGCGAGACTTCTTGGTGAGTTCGTAAATCAGGCCCAACTGAAACGGTGAAACACCGTGCTGGAGAGTTTCGCGGCCGAGCTTTAGCGCCAGGTCGGGATTCTTTCGCACAAACAGGACTGCGAGTTGTAAGTTCAATTCGCTCTGAACGACATCGCTAATACGGACGTCCACGGGCTTGGTCTCTTCCAGAAATCGCAGTGCCCACTCCGGGTCAAACATGCCGATTCGCAGTGCGGTGTCTTCTCGTAGTTTTATGAAATTTGGCCTGGCGAGATATCGATTATAATCTTTATCGTCGGGCTGCAATCCCGCTTTGATCTCTTTCGTGACTGTCGCAAACATCTCCCTCGCCTTCGCTTCATTATGCGGCCAGAGAGACATCGCGATGTTCGAACCCATGCGCGCGCGATTCTCGCCAGACTGAAGTGAGCCAATCTGCTCAGCGAGTGACTCGAGCAACTTGTAGGCTTTCTGACGTACGGCCTCATCGGCACGCTTGTCATTGAGTTGTTGGGAGAATGTTGTGACGGGGATGAGCGCGACGGCAATGAGAAGAAGGAATAGTAAGGATCGTTTCATTGGCGTTTGAGTTTCGAATTCGCCGAAGGTTCACTACGAAATACGCCGCAGGCGTTCGCTAATTTCAGCCCAGGATTCGAGCATCGCGAGAACCCTGGGATCTAAATACCAAATCGCGTTCAACCCTGAAAGGGTTCGCCGCAAGAGGAACCCTTTCAGGGTTTAGTGCGTCTTTTTTAATCGAATCCCAAGGTTGTCGCTGCGCTCCAACCTTGGGCTGAAATTAGCGAACGCCTGCGGCGTATCTTTCAACTGGACCAGTTGCTCCGAAAACCTTGAAACGTGGTTAGAGCTTGAGATGACGAAACTTCGCTACAGCTTCAAGGACGAACTTCGCGTCCGCTGCCGTGTCGATAGACAAAGCACTCAGCGCCGGATCGTGGACGTAAAACTTATACATCGCCTCGAGGATCGATTTCTGAAGGTCGTTGAGTGGAACTGCGCTCGGATCGACCTGCGTCATCATTGCTTCGTTAAGCGTCGAAGTTGGTCCTGGATAGACCGGCCAATCAGGAAATGTGTCCAGACTACGTGAGGTAGAACTAAACACTTCGGTAAATGGAGGTGCAGTGGTCTGACGTGGACCGAGCGATGTCAGTCCCCACTTTTGTTGCATGGTCTGCAAAAAAGAGCAGTGGTGCATCGGAGAGTTCACGATCGTGTTCGCGGCGATGTTCGCAGACACCATCACCATCGGCACACGAACGCCGAGTCGATCGAATCCGAAACCGTCCTGCCCTTTTCCGCCGTTGTTGAATTGGCTCGTGTCGGGCGGAGTAGCAGATCCTGGAGCAACATGATCGTAGCAGCCACCGTGTTCGTCAAAAGTGATAATCAGCAAAGTATTCTGCCAGTTATTTCCACTGGCGGATTGTGAATTTCGAATCGCCTGATAGACCTTCCAAACAATCTGATCTCCGAGCAACACACTTCCGGGGCCACCATCCGAATAGAGCGGCGAGTCAAAAGAAGATGGATGCATGTCGTCGTGCCACACTACGTCGTCGAGGAAGTTAATGAAGTGCGGCTCGACGAAAGAGTACTTCGGCAGATTGCCTGCGGCGCAGTCATCGAAAAAATTCTTAAAGAAAGGACTGCTGAACTCGAAATACCGGAAGTAGTCTTCTCCAGACTTGTCTTTCAAGTCGCCCCAATGGACCAGCTTAGTAAAAGGTACGGGCAGGTCCTCGTAAACTCGCCAGCTACAGACTCCAAATTTCGTCTCGAGCAAATCGAATAGAGTTGGCGTGCTGCTATATTCTGCCCACTTGTCGAGGTTCCAAGTATCACCAGAAAGCTTTGGATTATTGACCCAGCCCCAGGAAGTCGCCGCATGCCAGAACGCACGATTGCACCACGTCTGACTCGGCACCGCGCAAAACCACTGATCAAAAACTGCGAACTGCGTTGCAAGGGCACTAAGCACGGGAATAGAGCTCGGCTCAAAGCACTGCATGATTACTTTGCTTTGATCGGCGGGCGAACCGCACCACTTGGTCAGCTGGGAAAGGACGCTGAAATAGTTCTTAACAAATCCCTGCATGCCCGGCGTACTTGTAGCCGGACCGGAGAAGAGCTGCGCAGTGATGTCCTTAAATATCTCGCCCGGATCGGGATATGGTTGGTGGAAGTCAGTTCCGACAGATACTGGAACCGGATTGCCGTTCTCATCCGGGTTCGTCAAGTTTTTGCCCGCGACACCGTCAAACTGGGTTCCGGCGGGATAAAGATAGCCGAGAATGTTATCGAACGAACGATTCTCCAGCATTAGAACTACAACATAGTCGAAGGTATCTAGGGGATTTACCATCGTCTCTCCTTTTCTATCCACAGATTACACCGATTTCTATAAATAAATCTGTGTAATCTGTGGATAGAGCCAGATCGACGTCAAGCAGTCACTTCTCTTCGGCGACCGCCAAAGAGGAAGGTGAGAATCAGGCCGGCCACGAAACCGCCGATGTGGGCCATGTACGCCACGCCACCAGTTTCAGCCGACTGTGTGATCGACCCGACTCCGTTGATGAACTGTAAGACGATCCACAATCCGATCACTACCAATGCAGGCATTGGGACCACGCCTCGGCCCATGAGCACCTTGACCTGTCCCCTCGGAAATAGAATTAGATAAGCTGCCAGGACTCCGGCAATTGCTCCGGACGCACCCAGGTTCGGCACGTTTGACCCGGCACTGAAAAGAACTTGTGCGACGGTGGCTGCGATACCACATAGCAAGTAAAACAAAATGAACTTCGCGTGCCCGAATCGATCCTCAACATTGTCGCCGAAGATCCAGAGGTAGAGCATGTTGCCGCCCAGGTGCAGCCAGCCGCCATGCATAAACATGGAGGTGAAGACTGTTATGAAATCCCCGCCCGGATTTGCGATCAGACGCCGCGGTACAACCGACCATCGCTCGATGAAAAGCTCACCACCACTTAACTCCACAAAGAAGAAAAGGACGTTCAGCGCGATCAACAGGTAGGTAACGATCGGAACCGACCGTTCCGACGAATCATCATCGCCAATCGGAAACATAGTTGACCTCCATGCAGAAAGACAGCACTGGGCCAATTCAAAAATCGTGCCTCTTTGCGAAGTAGCTATTGTTTGAGGAAGATCCTGCGTGTGGTCCTAATTAATTGATCTCTAACAATACTGAATTGAATAGGCGGCGTTCCTATTTAGTACGCAGTCGCACACTCATTCAGTTATTTAGAATTGGACTGGTTGTGACTCGCATGCCTGCCCGTATCGGAGGAAAGCTAATTCGTTTCTCTGGTTCAGAACCGTAGTCGATGTAGCTGTCATGATTACGCTTGTCGATGGACCTAATTACAAGGGCGACGGCAGTTTGTCTGCGAACAGAAGTGATCTGAATATATTGGGGGAGATTGAATTGCTCACCCGCAAACCTCAACAACATATTCTTTCTTAGCCCATGAATGCCACCAATGTTGATCGCAACTGGGGTGAGTGAGCTTTCCTGCAAGAGATTGCCAAACAAGACGCCGTCCATCCCATATTCTTTTACGATTCGTCGCTTCCCAATGGAAACTATGCGACCGGTAATAGGTGGTCTCATAAACTGCTGGTATTCGTCCGGAACCAAAACTTCAGCGACGCCTGACGGGAGTGCTGCGGCTCGTACTGGCGACACGAAAAAGGGATCGAACTCACAACATGGACCATTGAAGTCGTTATATTGGCGCAGCCCCGCCACGAACTCACCAAAATCCTTCATCTCGTCCTTCGGAATCATGAATTTCAAATGGCGCGAGTTGGCTGCTACCCAAATCAACGGGGTATTAAGCTTTTTATCCCGAAAGGTTTCCCTCATCTCTCGCTCAGGAATGAATCGTATTTCGGTCGGCGTTTGCTTAACCTTGCCGTAACTAAAGTCGATGATACTTAGCCCCTCCGAATGATAAACGTAGACGAAGCCAGCGCGCGGCGCCCAACGCAGCAGCCAGCCATTGTATCCGGACTTCTGATACATGCCCGCCGGACCATTAGTGATGCCCTGCGTTTCATTGCCAATACGGTCCCATCGATCGAGCAACTCACGCACTTCCGGATTCTGCCGATCGACTTCGATTCGAAAAGGCTCAACGGGAGACCAATACTGTGATTCAGAAACCTGGCCCTTCGTGACGGCGAAGAGCGCAACCGTCACAATCGATATCAGAGTAGTTCGCCGAGTAATGGACTTCATTTTGGACCAGAATAACATTGAGCGCCGTGGCACGTACTGTAGGGGCGGCCCTCCGTGGCCGCCCTCGGTTGCACACGAGATTCAAATTGCAACAGCCTCGGGTTTCGCGAACACGATTTAAACCGAGGGCGGCCACGGAGGGCCGCCCCTACAGTACGTGCCGCGGCGTCAGTTAATATCCCTGATCGCCGTGTTTCTCACATTTGATCTTTCCCATCGCTTCGAAGCATATCTCCCCCTAGTAGTTCTGACAGTAGGTAACTCCTCTAAGACGCATTGATACTCAAGCCATTTGGCGAGCCTGTGCTCTGGATGGAGTTTTATATGTCGAAACACCCTGCAGACTTAAAGCTCTTTATTATAGTCGCGTTCACCACAATGATGCTGTTAGCGAGTTCTGCACTCGGACAGACTGGTCCAACTCCTCCGGCTAAACTCCCGGACGAACCGAAACCGAAAGACCTCGAAACCGAGGTCGCGAACCTGAAGGCGGAGAACGCAGCAGTTCGAGAACAACTCCGCAAGATGGAGGAACAGCAGAAGGTAATTCTCGAACAGTTCGAACGTTTGCAGCGACGCCTCGAGGGCGCCGTGATCGCTGAGGTACAACCCACTCCAGCAGCACCAACACAACCCGCCGCTGACACAGCGCCAAACGCGGCTGACACGCAACCGGCGCCAGCTCCCATTCAAGAGCCGAAGGGCGGCCACTACAACGATGGCATCATCATCTGGGAAACATCCGAGGACGCTCCGATTCCCTTTCAATTGAAGTTCACAAACACTACTCAAGTCAGATACCTGAACACGCTTTCCGCCAACGACACTTTCACCGACCATCTTGGCGTTGTTCGTGAAGTTCATAAACGTAACGACATCACCGTGAACCGTTCGATGTTCGTCTTCAATGGCTACATGTTCGACAAGAGAGCGCGTTATAACCTCACCGTGTGGACGTCCGCTGGCGCCGCCTCGATCGTTGTTGCGGGGAACATCGGCTGGCAATTCAACAAGGCACTCACGATCACCGGAGGTTACACGGGTGTTCCAGGCAGCCGTTCGTTGGTCAACACGTTTCCGTTTTTTACGGCAACTGACAGGACTCTGGCTGACAACTTCTTCCGACCAAGTTTCACTCAGGGAGTCTGGGCCAACGGAGAGCCGATTAAGGGATTGAACTATCTGGTGTTCGTCGGAAACGGTCTCAATACTCTGAATATCTCCGCGACGAAGATCGATACGAACCTGGCTGTGTCCGGCAGTGTCTGGTGGGAACCGCTTGGAGACTACGGCCCTGCCAGCCGATCGCGTAACATGTACGACGATTACTTTGCCTCGGACAAAGTTCGCATCCGCCTCGGAACGTCTTATACGCGATCACGTGAAGACCGTTTTTCAAATCTCGATCAATCAAGCCCTGAGAACACTTCGCTTCACAATTCAGACGGCGTGCTTACCTTCTCGACTGGCGCGTTCGCGCCGGGCGTCACAGTCGACAAAGCTACCTACCGCATGTGGGCCATCGACGGCGGCGTGAAATGGAATGGATTTGCGATCAACGGTCAATACTACTTCCGCTGGTTGGACGACTTCGTAGCCGACGGTCCGCTTCCTCTTACAGCCACATTCGATCACGGCTTCGAGTTGTCAGCAGGCAAGTTTGTCGTTCCTAAAAAGCTGATGGTCTACGTACGCGGGTCGGCGGTCTTCGGCGAATTTCGCGACTCTCATGAGTATGCCGCCGGCGTGAAGTGGCATTTCCTTCCGACGGAGCGTTTGTGGCTCAACGCCGAGGTGATGCGCGTTGAGAGAGTTCCTTACAGCGGAGGATTTACTCCGTATACAGCAGGCATGACCGGGTGGGTACCGATGATCCAAACGGTACTCGCGTTTTGACCCTAAAGCAATCCGTTGACGTCTTCATTCTTTTCCCGAATGCAACCCGGTAAACAACTCTCGCCTCCAAGTCCTAAGTTCTGTTCAAGCGCCACAACTTTGAGCCAGAGTCTCTAAACAGCTGTGATATTCTGCGGTGGCTCAACGAAATCCTCAAGTCATGAGGTTGAACTATGAGACGTATCCGCCTCGCCTCGAGCACCAAAATCGTCCTCTCCTGCATCTTCTTAACACTGTTCCTTCACGCACCGGCGGGCGCAGCAACGCGTTCCAAAGTCCCAGGCGATTTGATCCGAATCTGGATTGTCGGGTCGCCTCATACCGGTGAATTGCCGCCGCCAGTCGTGCCTCTCGAACTCAAACAACGCACCGAGAGGCTCGGGTACACCATCGACGTCGAGAGTTTCCGGGCCAGCGGCTTCGCTGCGACATTTCGTCAGGCGCTTCAGGACCATACCGAACCTGAGATTCTCGCGTTCGATAATTTCGGTGTGATTATCGGAATTCAGACTCGTTTGGGTTGGTTCGAGGGTATCGACTCCGATCGCCAGGTGGCTTCGTCTCTGGCGATGGTTCACGAGACGATGACTTCGCTCCAGCCGCGAGGGTGGGTCATGCTGATGCGTTCGGCCGTCAATTACGAAGCAGCACGGGCTTTGTCCATGCAACCGGCCGACTGTGAGGCGTCAGAGACGATCGATCCGGCTCTGCTGCAAGCTCAGGAGAAAGCCGTCTCCGCAACGCGCGCATATCTCAATTGCGATCAGTCCACACTTTCGGAGATTTCAGATGAAGCTCGCCTGCTCCAGCAGTGCATGTTGCCTCAGAGTGATACGAAGGTCTTATCGGTGAAGGTTTGTAGAGTATCTGGCAACGACAAACTTGCATTTTTCTCACTCACAGGCGGCTTCTCGGCAGAGACACGCGATCCGAACACAATTTTCCGGGTACGACATGGAATGGACCTGGGCCAACACTCGATTCTGGCCGTGCTTAGAAATCAGAATGGGACGTGGCGGTTGTTGGCGATTACTCACGATCCAGTAAATACCTGGGCCCCGATTTCTTTGACGACTCCCAACACGTTCGTGAACTCGTTACAGCACGGAGAACCAAGTGTAATCACGCCTCAACCAGGCCGGCCACTCACACCGGATGGCATATATCCCAGGCCCCAAAGAGGCCAACGATTCGGTGACTTCATTTGGGAACCAAGCCAGAGCACAGACGTGATCGGACAAGTCGTCGAATTCACATGGGGAAAAGGCACTAACTGGGGACTGACACGACTGTTCTTCCTGCCGGCGAGGGAAAACAAAGTCTCGAGCGGCCTCTTGATGAGTGGAGGAACACAGGTCTGGCGAGTGTGGACAGTCAGCAAGTCCGGCGATGTAGCTTTTTCAGAGCAGCACTCTTTCGTGCATTGAAAGCTCGTATGCTTGTAGCGCGCTCGATAATATGCGTCGTAGTCATTTTAAGTGGACTGGCCTACGAGCGGAGCGCGGTCGCCCAAGAACTTTCGCAACTCTCCCCCGCTATCTTGCAGATCATCCCGGGCGTCGCGGAGAAATTGCACTCCCCGGATATCAATGAACGAATCAGTGTGCTGGACCAGTTAGTGACGGCCAACAAAGGCAGTCACGTACTTCGGCTTCGGCTTCTTTTCCCTTATCCCCTGCCCGCTTCAGATTATGCAGTTGTCGTCCAAAGCATACTCGCTGGAAATTTGGACCAGGTTGATGAGAAACATGCCGGGTCGACATGGTCGAGACTCACCTACGTTATCGAGACACTTAAACTGCGGGAGCTGGTTAAACCCCTCACCCAGTACTTACCTAAAAGTGCACCTCCGATCCAACTAGCGATTCTCCGGACGGTAAGTGAGCTGCACGCGAGCGAGAGCGCGGCGCAGATCGCGACGTTGCTGAATTCCCCAAACGAGAAGATTCGGCATGAAGCCCTGAGAACACTCGTGACGTTACGCGCAAAGGAAGCGATCGCGCCTCTAGTCACGCTCCTGCATGACAAAGACGAGCAATGGCGCTTCTACGCGTTGAATAGTTTGGTGGAGATCAACGCCAAAGAGACCGCGCCTGATGTCGTGAAAATTCTTGAAGACCCGCAGGAAGACCTTCGCCACTGGGCGCTCGATGCATTGGTTAAGTTCAATGCACGCGAATACGCGCCGGCAATATGGAAACTCACCGAAGCCGGCCATCGCCCGCAGACGCAGATGTATGCCCTGGCAGCGTTAGTCTCTTTCGGCGACACACGCGCGATTCCTCTGGCTGTTGAGAAAGCGACATACGGCAGCCGCCGGACTGAGATGTTTGAATTTCTCGTAACACTAAAAGCGACCGCTATTGTACCCGCCCTTGTCGCTGTGCTCGAAAGTAGCACCGTACTCGGTGGTAGCACTTACGACGTGGGCACAGACAGTAATATTCGCCGCGAGATCATGAAGTATCTTGGCCAGCTCGAAGCACGCGAGGCGATCCCAGTGCTGAGAGCGTACGCGCGTGGCAGAGATTCGAGTTCGTTTCTACAGAGGGGAGCGGTCGAGACGCTCGGTATCCTCCACGCTAAAGAAAGCGTAAACGATCTGCTGGCGCTGTTGGACCAACCGGTGACCGACGAGTCCGCGACCGCGGAAGTTGGCCTGGCTCTTGCGCAAATTGGCGAGCGCACAACATGGCGAAAGTTGATCGACCTCGCTGCTCGTCCGGCTTGTCCTTATCGCAGCGAGATCATCAGCGAACTCAATCGACAATTGGACCATGAGTTCTGGGAACGCATTCACACGCTGCGAGTTCCCAGCCAGGGCATACAATCAGTAAAGACTACGGTTGAGGCATTCGCTCGTGAGAGCGGCATTCGGATTGTGTTGGATTACCAACCGAGCAAAGACTCAATACCGCGCGAAACAGTAGCGGGCGATGGCTATCCGTGGGCGAATACCGGCGGTATCGACATGACTCTGAGCTACGGTCTGCAGCAGATCATCGAGGGCTTGAGCAACTACCGCACCCCACGCGCCTATACTTTTATTCTCGACGACAAACAGGTTCGCATCGTATCGGTTGAACAAGCCATCGAATGGTGGAGAAAAAGACTCTGATCACCTGCACTTTGTCTCCAGATCACCCACGCGCTTTGCGTCAAGAGTCCGACACCACGCTTGGATCGGGTCAGTACAGGGAGCGGTAGCGACCTGGTCAGTCATCAGCATGCGACATTCTTAATGATTCTTGATCCTATGGTTTAACCAGGTCGCTACGCTATATATGAAAGGGCGCCCCAGGGATGTAAGCTTGGAGTTGTTCGAAGACTTCAAGTTGGCATCAGAAGGAGAGCCCTATGAGAACGTATTATGTTGGCATGGAC
>Ga0068871_100001521_pt1 | contig 15534 bp, 11 predicted proteins | sample KBSMisM72_FD_72750 | JGI IMG/M metagenome (GOLD analysis project Ga0068871, IMG submission 72750) | Miscanthus rhizosphere microbial communities from Kellogg Biological Station, Michigan, USA - KBS Miscanthus M7-2 | ecosystem: Host-associated > Plants > Roots > Rhizosphere > Soil ... | reverse complement strand
ACCACAAACATTAAGTTACCTGGATTACCCCATTCACTTACTTTTCTTAATACGGTTTCATATAAAAATTCTTTTTTGCTGCCTTCAGAATATTGTAATTGTTCAAAATCCTTACTGCCTTCATTGCTGGTTAATCCCAATACGATGGCCCATTTGTTTTCAAATTGCAAAAATGGTTTCACACTGTCTTCGCCCATGTATGGTGCTACGGTGATGGAATCAAACGGTAATGCTTTAAAAAATGCTTTAGCATATTGAGTGGAAGTATTTCCGATATCACCTCTTTTGGCATCTGCAATTTTAAAATGATCATTGCCGATGTACTGCACTGTTTTTTCCATTGCTTCCCATCCTTTCAATCCCATTGCTTCATAAAAAGCAGTATTGATCTTGTAGGCCACACAAAGATCTTTGGTGGCATCAATGATAGCTTTGTTGAATTCAAAAACTGCATCCCGGTGCTGCTGCAGGTGTGCAGGTATTTTGGCAAGATCAGTATCTAAACCTACACATAAATAAGATTTCTTTTCTTGTACCTGTTGTACCAGTTCTTGTCTTGTCATAATATCTTTATAAACGTTTGATCATTTCCGCAGCGATCATTTTTGAATTTTCGTCAGGTCTTTTCTGTAATGCTTCGATAATATTTTTTTTGCTTTGCTCATCTCTGTTCTGGCTCAGCTTAAATACATTTTCCATGCTTTCCACTTCAATCGAAAAAGCAATGATGGCCTTTAACATAGCAGCAATATAGTCTTCATCCATTTTGTGAAAGGCTGCTGCTGTTTCCTTCCCTTCATATTTTTCTGTAATATTTTTGATGGCTTCATAGGTAGCAGTTTCATCCAGTAAACTGATCTTGCCTTTTACATGCACCGTCATGTAATTCCAGGTGGAGGCTGTTTGGGGAGCGGTGTACCAACTGGCACTTACATAACTATGCGGACCTGTAAACAACACCAGCACATTTTCATTTTTTTCAAATGCTTTGTGATGATCCGTCTTTCTCATAATATGTCCAGACAGTAAAATTTTTCCATCTTCATTTATGTCAATGAACAATGGAACTTGTGTGGCAACGGGATGAGTTTCACCAATAGCAGTAATTATGGCAAATGAATTCTCTTTCATAAAGGTTACTACTGTGTTGGTATCATTCTCTGTAAAATAGGGGAATTTATACATGTTTATTCTTCTATCAATTGACGTAAAATATCGGCAAAAATAAATATTTCTTCAAAGCTATTGTACAAAGGTACCGGTGCTACCCTAATTACATTTGGTTCCCGCCAGTCTGCAAAGATGCCCAGCGGTAATAAAGTCTCGAATATTGCCCGGGCATTTTTGTTTACGGAGATGGACACCTGGCAACCTCGTTCATCAGCATTGCGTGGCGTGATGATGGAGAATTTTTCATTGTTTGGATTGATATGATCCAGCACAAAAAATAAATAATTGCTGAGCGCTTTGCTCTTTTCAACAAGATTATCAAATCCCGCTACTTCAAAAATATCCAGAGATGCTTTATGTGCCGCCAGTAGCAGCATGGGAGGTGTGCTCATACTCCAGCTTTCTGCAGTTGCAGCAGGGTTAAAAGTCGGTTCCATTTTAAAACGGTTGCCTGCGTCATTGCCCCACCAGCCTTTTAGTTTTTTTAAATTTTGATCTTTTAAATGGCGCTGGTGTACAAAGGCACCTGCAACAGAACCGGGTCCGCTGTTTAAATATTTGTAATTACACCAGCAGGCAAAATCAACACCCCAGTCGTGCAACTGTAATATAATATTGCCTGCAGCATGCGCCAGATCAAAACCCACTTTTGCACCGGCTTTGTGGGCAGCAACGGTGATGGCGTTCATATCGAAGACCTGACCTGTATAGTAATTGATGCCACTAAACACTACCAGCGCAATACTGTCTTTGTGTTGTTGGATGGTTGATAAAATATCTTCTGTTGTAATGATTTCAGTTCCTTCTTTGGGGTGCACTTCCACAATAGCATCGGCAGTATCAAAACCATGCAGCCAGGCCTGCGACTGCAATGCGTACTGATCAGAAGGAAAGGCTTTTGCTTCGCAAATGATTTTATAACGATGCGGCGTGGGATTATAAAACGAGATCATCAGCAGGTGAAGGTTTACCGTGAGATGATTCATGGCAACGACCTCTTCCGGCAATGCACCAACGATCTTGCTAATGAGGGGAGCAATTTTTTTATGGTAATCAATCCATGGATCGCCACCGAGAAAAAAACCTTCTACACCGAGGTTTGCCCAGCCTTGCATCACATTTTGGATGGCTTCCTGCGTGGTAATGGGTTGCAATCCGAGGGAGTTGCCTAAAAAATAAACGGCTCTTTTACCCCGAAAGACCGGTGCAATAAACTGCTCCCGGAAGTGTTGCAGGGTATCCCTGTCATCCAGGGCTTTGGCATACGCCATTGAAAAGCGGTGTTGCATAGTTATTCGTTAAACAAGTTTGGATAATCAGAAATAATGCCATCTACACCCAGCTTTTGCAACGCCGTTATTGCTTCTTTTTCATTGACCGTCCATGGAATTACTTTAATCTTTTGCTGATGACATTTTTGTAGCAATTCTTCATTTACCAAAGAATAATGCGGACTGTAAACCGTGGGAATAAAACCCAATGCTTTCAACTGTACATCTAAAGTTCTTTTATCAAAATCTTCTATCAGCAGTACCGTGGGAATGGAAGGATAATGTTGATGCAGGTATTGTAATGTTCTTGGGTCGAATGACTGGATCATTACGTAGGGTTCCATTTGTTTTTCTTTGATCACCTTCATCAGCAAATCCACAAAGGCTGCAGGTGCAGGATGATATACGTTATCAGAAAGGGGGTTTGTTTTGGTTTCAATATTAAAATAAGGGAAAGGTCTTTTGCTTTGTTGCATGTACGCTTTTACACTGTCGAACATAGCGCCAAGACTGGGCTTATGTACAGCTATTTTTTGCTGCTGCGGAAAATGGGGATGTGGTTTCAGTCCTACGTCGTATTGCTGCGTTTCCGCAAAGGTCATTTTAAAAATGTTGAAAGTCTTTTCTTCGGTTGCTTCAATCAACCTTCCATCCGGTTGGGTAGTGATGTCATGATTAAAGAACGGTTCATGCGACAGGATGGCCACGCTGTCTTTTGTAAACACCACATCCATTTCTAATGTAGTTACGCCAATATCCAGTGCATGCAGCATGGCGGGAATAGTATTCTCCGGCATCAGCCCCCGGCAGCCGCGATGACCTTCTTTGTCGAAAGATGAATTCATTTGCCCCATGCTGTTTATTGTAAAAGCATTACAAACTATAACAAACAGTAATAAAAAAATAGGTTTATTTTTATTAAAATGCATGCGGTGAAGATAAATAAAAGCATGCACAACCATTAGCTTTTACTCATGCATGCACCCGGCTGCAATGTCTCTGGAGTGACTGCATCCAGTGACCGTTTTACCGTAATCCCTCTTATCCAGATTGAGCCCAAACACTATTTGTATGCAAGTTGTCTGCTGGATACATAGCAAAACACCCGTTTGAGTATCTACCCGGCGCCGGGTACCTAGTAAACATCCGTTTACATCACTTGTTTCAGCAAGGGAATAAAAATAAAAAAGCACTTCCCGCAAGAAGTGCTTCATTCAATAATATGCAAAGACTTTAAACTTTAGACCTCAAACTTTAGACATCTATACTCCTACTTCCACAATCTGCGTCGGCGCCATATTCGCATTCCTCATTGCAATACCCCTGGCAGCATTACCCGCAAAATCCATAAATGCTTTTTTCGTGATCTCATCGTCGCCTGCCATAGCCGGGATACCTGCGTCGCCGCCTTCCCGAATGCTTTGTACAATTGGTATCTGGCCAAGGAAAGGAATGTCAAATTCATCCGCCAGGTTCTTGCCCCCGTTTTTTCCAAAAATGTAGTATTTATTGTCGGGCAACTCGGCAGGCGTGAAGTAACTCATATTTTCCACCAGGCCAATCACTGGTACTTTCAGTTGCGCCTGTCCAAACATCGCAATACCTTTTTTGGCATCTGCCAGCGCCACTAGCTGCGGTGTGGTTACTACAATTACCCCTGTTACAGGAATGGTTTGCACCACGGTTAAATGAATATCGCCGGTGCCGGGCGGCATGTCAAGGATCAGGTAATCCAGTTCTCCCCAGTCCACGTCCGTTACAAACTGCCTGATGGCACTGCTCACCATAGGCCCACGCCAAACTACGGCCTGTTTTTCATCCACCAGCAAACCAATGCTCATCATTTTGATACCAAACTTTTCAATAGGCATAATCATGCCCTTGCCATTCACCTCATTCATTAATGGTCTTTCACCCCTTACGCCAAACATAATGTGCTGGCTGGGGCCGTAAATATCTGCGTCCATCAGTCCCACCGAGGCACCACCCTGGGCCAGTGAAAGTGCAAGATTGGCAGACACCGTACTTTTACCAACACCACCTTTTCCACTCACCACCGCGATGATATTTCTTACCCCCGTAAGCACCGTTTTAGCATCTTTTCTATTGCTGCTGGTGTTACTGGTAAAATTCACGGTTACCTGGGCTTCCTTATTCACTAGTATCTTTATTGCATTGATGCAGGCATTCATTATCATATCTTTAAGCGGACAGGCAGGGGTGGTAAGCACAACAGTAAAAGACACTTTATTGCCGTCAATTACAATATCCTTTACCATATTCAGTGTCACTAAATCCTTTCCCAGGTCAGGTTCCTGCACATTGCTGAGGGCCTTCACTATATCTTCGTTGGTCATGGTTCAATTATTTGTTAAAAAAAGCTTGTGTCAGGCAAAATTAACCATCGCTGGCCTTACTTTGTTTATTAATTGAGAAATGATATTATTTTTGGAACAAGCTGAAAAACTTTAACCATCATCCTTGTGTCACTCACTTGTACTTATATATCTTTGAGCGGCACAATAAAAACTGAATAAGCACTGATAAGTGCAAATCATGAGACAATTTTTACAATATTTATTGATCATAGTTTTAGTATTTCCGCTTGCAACCCAGGCCCAGGAGCGTGAGGGCTACAAAGATTCCGTGATACAGTTTTACGGAGTAGTAATGACGGCTGACAGCTTACAGGCGTTACCCTCAGTAAGTGTGTCGGTAAAAGGCAGGAACCAGGGAACTATTACCAGCAGCCAGGGAGTGTTTAGCATCCCGCTATTAAAAGGTGATGTGATTGAATTTACCTGCGTGGGTTTTAAACCCAAAACAGTCACTATTCCAAGAAATATTGAAGGTACCCAGTATAGTATTATCCAGTTGATGGTAACTGATACAGTATACCTTGCAGCAACTATCATCAAGCCAAGACCCTCCCGTGAGCAATTCGAGAGGGACTTTGTAAAGACCCAATTTCCTGATGACGACCTGGAGACAGCAAGAAAAAATAATTCCGAGGAATCCCGCCGTGCATTATTGGCTACGCTCCCCCGTGATGGAAGAGAAGCTGCCAGCAACTATCTAAATACACAAGCAGCTAAAAACTATTATACTGGCCAGATCCCTCCACAAAATATATTTAATCCCTTTGCATGGGCAGAATTCGTAAAAGCCTGGAAAAGGGGGGACTTTAAAAAGAAGAAATAACCATAACCAGCCGGGTACAAAAAAAAATCAACAAACCCCTGTTACTTTTTTCTTATTAATTAAAGCTATCTATTTTCCAACTATAGTTTTTTCTTTTGTACTTTTAATGCTCTTAATAACCTTAATAGTACATTGATCGATGCTTTTTTTTCTCATAGGATTCATGGGGAGTGGGAAATCTCACTGGGGGAAACTATGGGCTGCTGAGTACAAGATCGGTTTTATTGACATGGATGCGGAAATTGAGATAGCGGAAAGGAAAACAGTAAGTGAAATTTTCGATAGCAAAGGGGAAGAATATTTTCGCTCTGTGGAAGCTGAACTATTAAGGAGTTATGTTGATCTTGATAGCTCCATTATTGCCTGCGGAGGAGGTACACCTTGTTTTCATAAGAATATGAAATGGATGAATGATCATGGGCTTACCATTTACCTCTCTGCAACGCCGGAGGAAATTCTCCGGAGGTTAATGAAAGCCCAACAACAAAATCAGCGCCCCTTAATCAGTAAACTCAACCAGGCTGAATTACTTTTTTTTATTCAAAAAAAGATGAAAGAAAGGGAGCCTTTTTATGGCCAGGCAAATATTATACTGGATAGCTTCTCTGTTACGGAACATACTTTTGAGGAAAAAGTGCTTCCATATTAATTATCATTATGCAAAAGAAAATTCTCATTACTGCCTCTTTGTTGGGAGCGCTTTCTGTGATGCTGGGTGCTTTTGCTGCACACCAGTTAAAGTCAGTGGTTTCAGCTGATGTATTGCAGGTATTTGAAACAGCTGTCAAATATCAAATGTATCATGTGTTGGCCTTGCTCGCTACAGGAATTTTATTGCAACAATTCCCGGTAAAACAATTGAAGTGGGCAGCTAATCTTTTTGTAGCCGGAATTATTTTATTCAGCGGTTCCTTATACCTGTTGTGTTATATAAAGTATCAGCAAATTCCTGCAACCTGGGTGGGGGCTGTTACGCCGTTTGGTGGTGTTTGTTTTATTGCAGGCTGGATATTCCTGGCTATTGGTATTGGTAGCAAAACTACCACTGCATAGGATAATGCAATGTTATTAAAGTTCCGTTATTGTTTTCAATACTGAACTGTATATTCATCTCATCCATTCTCTTTTTCATATTTTTCAAACCATTTCCAAAGCGCCTTACCTTTTCAAGATTTATACCCATTCCATTATCCTGTACATATAGGGAAAGCCCTCCCTGCACTTTGGTTAGGGTAATGGTAACCTCGGTAGCTTTTGAATGTTTTAAAATATTATTGAGCGTTTCTTTTATCACTAAAAAAACATTCTTTCTAAATTCTCCCCATACCACAATGTCTGGTAATCCCTCCATGATATTGATTTTACATTTGATGCCGGTGTTTTCAAAATATTCCTGTGAATAGCTGCGGATATAAGCTACCATATTTTCCAGTGAATCGTTGTTGCTGCTCATTGCCCAGATGATGGCGTTCATATTAGTAAGCAATTCATTGGCAGAATCAGAAATTTTTTCAATTTCCGGCATTACTTCTTTTTCTGTTTTGCTTTTAGCCAGTTCACTGTACAGGCGAATGGCAGTAATACCTGCACCCAGTTCATCATGCATGTCGGCGCTTATCCTGTTTCTTTCCTTTTGTTTTGCATTTAATACTGCCAGCTTAGTTTCATAGGATTGCTTTTCTATGTCTAATTTTGATGATTCCTGTTCTTTTATTTTACTAATTAACTCGATCCTGTTTTTGTAAGTTAATCCCAGTAAGAAAAACATTAACTCTCCGGCGATACCGAATTCATAATAAAAAATGGCGCTGGAAAAAACGGATTTTCTTCCCATTGGGTGAAACAGGATGTAGAAAGAAATAATAGAACCGGTAATGAGTACGAGGCTACCAATAGCCAGGTAATTAAGCAGGCGGTTTTTTTGGGTTAAAGAGAATACAATATATACGATGCCAATGAGCAGCGCTGTTACTTTCATTAAATTTTCCAGCAAATTTTGCAGTTGAAAATTCCCGGTGAAAAAGTGTAAAAAACTAAAGGAAAGTATGATAATAAACACTCCCCATTCTTCCCACACAAAGATCTTATTAAGTATGGGATAATATTGTTTGGTGTCTAAAAACTTCCTTGTAAAAGCAATATAAAAAATAGTGCCTACCGCCAGTAAAATAAAAGCAGCATAACTGGCAAAAAAACTTGCCAGCACTCCAGATTGTCTTTCAAAATAGGTAGTTAGAAAAATTAGCAAAAACATACAGCCCGTATAGCAAGCATTAAATAAAAATTCTTTCTTCAGGCTAAGCAGGTAATTAACCAGGGAGAAAAAGAACATCATCAATAAAATGCCGCTAAACAGGTAACCAACTGTTTGTTGACTGGCATATTTATAATAGTGAATCTCCTGGAATTTTTGAATAAATTCTTTTCGTATAATCAAAGGTTTTAAATTATTAAAAATAGTTTTGGCTGACTGGAGGGTCACAATAAAAGTCTGCTTGCCGCCGGCGTTAATTGTTAATGGCTGGTAACCGTCCTCCCTGCTAAGGTCCATTACCTGGTTCAGTTGATGGTTACCTGAAACAGCAAATGTTTTTATGCTGCTGTACATCAGGCCGGGATGTAAATAAACCGTATCAATGGTTTTTCCAGGGTTGAAGAGGTTGATCTGCAGGTATATTTTTTTGGTGATCCAGTTTTTTGGGATAACGTTTTTTATATTTAAATCTGAAAGCGTTTTCCAGTTTTTTTGAAGTGTTGCAACAGGCGAAGTGTTATTGTTACTGTCGATAAATACCAAACAATTTTTTAAAAATGTAGAATCCCGGATAGCAGTGATATCGCTGAAAATGCTGTCAGGAGATGTTTGGGCTTGAGAAGAAAAAATTGCACCAGAAAGTAAGAAAGTAAAAAGTAATGATTTCATTGCTTTCATAATATAAACGTACATTATTTAGTTCATATAGCATATAACTAAATCCATATAAAAGCGGGGTACATTCAATATGGTTTTTTTATCTTTGTCTGCAATGGCTAAGAAAGTGAAATCAACAAAAGCTGGCTCGTCCGGTAAGGAAGATGTTTTAAAAAATGATGTGGAGCAGGAGATTGAAGTAAGGCAGTTGCTGAAAGATGAACGTACACATAAAATCGCCGGCACTATATTATTATTAATCGCTTTTTTATTGTTTACCGCCTTTACCTCTTATCTCTTTACCTGGGAAGAAGACCAGGATAAGGTTTTTAGTGCAGGCAATAACTTGTTTTGGGGGAGCGATGTAAAAGTGAATAACCTCCTGGGTACGCTGGGTGCTTTCCTTTCTCATTTTTTTATTTACAAAGGATTTGGTATTGCCTCTTATTTTATATGCACCTTCTTTTTTGTAGCAGGGGCTAACCTGTTTTTTGGCAAAAAAGTATTTTCCATCAGCAGGAATATTAAATACGTTCTTACCGGGCTTATTATATTAAGTGTTGCCTTTGCAGTGATTTTTAATGGCAAGTCATTTCCATGGGGTGGGGCTGTAGGCAAAATGATCAAGAACTGGATGTATCAAACAATTGGCCAGCTTGGCACATTGGGCGTGCTGGCTGCAGCCATATTGAGTTACATTATCTGGCAATTCAATCCTGTATTTAGATTACCTGCAAAAAAACCTGTTGATGACAGCAATAACCCGGCCATCGAAGAAGCGGATCGTATTATCATCCCGGGAAATAACGCAGAAGATGCCGATATTAAAACAAGAGTAAAATCAGGTAATCAATTAAAAGGTGATGGTGTTATGGTGCCAGCACCACCACAAATAAATGAAATTCCTGCACATGACTTCCAGATGGTAGAAAAGGAAATCCCATTGTTGGTAAATGACCTTCCGTTGGTAGAACCGGTTAAGCCCGTTACACCTAAAAGCGAAGTTTTTGAAACAACTGTAGGTAAGCCTTCCCCGAAAGTTGGTAACACAATGCCACTGGAACTGGAAATAAAATCAGCCCCGGAAAAGAACGAAGACGAAGAGAAAATAGCTGAAAAGATCAGGCAGCCAAAATTAGATACTCCTTATGATCCCATTTTGGATTTGAGAGACTATGTTTATCCAAACCTGGATCTGCTGGAAGCATATGGTAATGAAAAAATAGTGCAGGATGCTTCAGAATTGCAGGCTAACAAGGACCAGATCATCAACACGCTGAAGAATTATGACATCAGCATACAAAAAATTTCGGCAACCGTAGGGCCTACTGTAACACTGTATGAAATCATTCCTGCAGCCGGTGTGCGTATTTCAAGAATTAAAAACCTGGAAGATGATATTGCATTAAGTCTTGCAGCCCTTGGTATACGTATTATTGCACCAATACCTGGTAAGGGTACTATTGGTATTGAAGTGCCCAACGCAAAGAAGACAATCGTGAGTATGAAAACCTTATTGGCTTCAGAAAAATTTCAGAACAATAAATTTTCTCTACCGATAGCGTTAGGGAAAAAGATCGATAATGAGAATTTTATCGTTGACCTGGCGAGTATGCCGCATTTACTGATGGCCGGTGCCACCGGTCAGGGAAAATCTGTGGGATTAAATGCCATCCTGGTTTCATTGCTATATAAGAAACATCCATCTCAATTAAAATTTGTATTAGTTGATCCCAAGAAAGTAGAGTTAAGTATTTACAAGACAATCGAAAAGCATTTTCTTGCAAAACTACCTGGTGAAGAGGATGCTATCATCACTGATACGAAGAAAGTGGTGCATACATTAAATGCATTGTGTATTGAAATGGATAACCGTTACGACTTGCTGAAAGAAGCTGGGTGTCGTAACATCAGGGAGTACAATGAAAAATTTGTAGCCCGCAAGTTAAATCCTGAAAAAGGCCACCAGTTCCTGCCTTTTATTGTATTGGTAGTGGATGAATTTGCTGACCTGATCATGACAGCGGGTAAAGAGGTGGAAATGCCGATTGCCCGTTTGGCACAGTTGGCAAGAGCAGTGGGTGTTCATTTGATCATTGCTACCCAGCGGCCAAGTGTAAATATTATCACCGGAACTATTAAGGCAAACTTCCCGGCACGTATTGCATTTAAGGTGAGCAGTAAAATAGATAGCCGTACCATTTTGGATGCAGGCGGTGCTGAACAATTGATCGGGAAAGGGGATATGCTGGTGAGCTACAATGGAGAATTAGTTCGTTTGCAATGTGCTTTTGTTGATACACCCGAGGTAGATAGGATCACTGATTTTATTGGCGAACAGCGTGGATATGCACAGGCATTTTTATTGCCAGAATATGTGGATGAAAAGGAAATGGAGAAAGGCGAATTTGATATCAATGATAAAGATGCATTATTTGAAGATGCAGCCAGGTTAATTGTTGCCAGCCAGAGCGGAAGTACTTCTTTACTGCAACGCAAAATGAAACTGGGCTATAATCGGGCCGGTAGACTGATGGATCAATTAGAAGCGGCTGGTGTGGTGGGGCCAAACCAGGGAAGCAAGGTAAGAGACGTGCTGATAAAAACGGAATCAGAATTACTGATGCATTTAGAGAACCTATAACTACTCTAACACTTTTTCCATTTGCATACTACGGGATCCTTTTACCAGTAGCAGACTGTTCTTAAAATGTTGTTGTTGTAGCCATTCCTTCGCTTCAAGAGATGTTTTGAAATTGATATAAGGGTGTTTTATTTTATCAAAATCACCTCCCACCAACACCACTTTTTTCCATTGGTACTGCTCAATCAATTTTACTATACCTGTATGTTCAGCTAAGCTTTCTTCTCCCATTTCCATCATCCCGCCTAATAATAATATTTTGTCTTCTCCCTGCATTCCTGCAAAATTTTCTATGGCAGCTTTCATGCTGGTAGGGTTGGCATTGTAGGCATCAAGGATTATTTTATTGCCATCTCTTTCTATTAATTGCGAGCGGCTGTTGGAAGGGATATAATTTTCTAAAGCCGTTTTAATTTTGTCGTCAGGGACATTAAAATATTTACCGACAGTTACTGCTACCAGTACATTTGGTAAGTTATAAGATCCTACTAAATGAGTTTTGATGCGCTCTATGGTGGTGCCCTTTAGCATAGTAACCTCCAGTAATTCCCCAGTTTTATCAGCTACTCCCACGATGTCTGCGTCAGTAGTTCCATATGTTTTAATAGCTGCGATTCCTTTGCTCATTTCCAGCAAATAATCATAATCCTTCATTAAAAAGACGGTACCATTATTGGCTCTTAAAAAATCATACAATTCTCCTTTTCCTTTTCTTACGCCTTCGGCCCCGCCAAATCCTTCCAGGTGAGCTTTGCCGCAATTAGTAATGATGCCATGTGTTGGCAAGGTATAAGTACAATAACTTTCAATTTCTTTTTGATGATTGGCACCCATTTCTATTACCGCCATTGCGGCGTCTTTTTTTACCGATAAGATTGTAAGAGGAATACCGATATGGTTATTCAAATTTCCTTTGGTGGTATAAGTAATATAAGTGCTTTTTAATACTTCATGTACCAGCTCTTTAGTGGTGGTTTTACCATTGCTTCCGGTTATAGCTATAAAAGGAATATTAAATTGCTGGCGATGGTATTTAGCCAATTGCTGTAAGGTGTATAATACATCGGTTGTTTCAATCAGCCTGTCATCAAAAAAATCCACAGGCTCATCAATTACCGCATAGGCAGCGCCTGCGGCTAATGCCTGTTTTGCAAATTGGTTACCATTAAAATTGGGGCCTTTCAGCGCAAAAAATAAATCCCCTGACTGTAGCTTCCTTGAGTCTGTTTGAATGGATGGATGCTCTGAGTATATCCTGTATAAATCTTGTATTTGCATCTGTCAAAAATAGGAAGAAGCAATTATGTTTCAATAAAGCCTAGAACTCAAATTTGTGGTTTCATGCTTGGTTATTTGCAATAAAAAACCCTTCAATTTTTGTTGAAGGGTTTTAGTATAGAAAAATTTTAGGTTTTATTTCTTTCTTGAATTCTGCCTGCGTTTTCCGAAGATATTACCTTCTTTAAAGCCAGGTCCTTCAGGAGATCCCATATAAGTTTGAGCACACCTGAAACCAATGGTACTTGAAGACTGATCTTCTTCTAAGAACCTGCGGGCGCCGGGAGAAAGCCAGTAAGCTCTGTCATTCCAGCTACCACCTTTAAATACTTTTGCTTTATCACTTATTAAAGTGGTAACACCATATTGGTAAGTAGCCTGGCTTGCAGAATCACCATCCAAATGATTTAAAGCGTAGTTATGCTGGTAGTTACGACGGTTTTTAGTTTCTTCGTCATTTACATCAATCTTTTTCAAACGACCAAGTGAATCTCTTTCGAATTCGCCGGAACCATTCTTGTAGTATTTTTGAAATTTATTTCCACGGAAGTAGTTAAAGTCCTCACCATCTGCAGAAGTCAAAGGCCTGTAAGTATCCTGTACCCATTCAGAAACGTTACCACTCATATTATACAAACCAAAAGAGTTAGGGTAGAATGATTTTACATTACCAGGTATTGCAGACCTGTCATTCAAACCTCCAGCTACACCCATGTTATCACCACTTCCACGCTTAAAGTTTGCCAGGAATTTACCCTGCCAGCTACCTCTGCGGTTATCACGGATACCATTAGGGTTTTTGCTCCAGGAATATATTTGCTGGTTAGATATTAATTCTTCACCACTTCCACTTTCCTTTTTTCTTGGGCTTGGGTTTTGATCTAACAAACCATACGCTGCATATTCCCATTCGGCTTCTGTTGGCAATCGATAACCCATATTCAGGATACCGTCTTCCATTTTAACAGTAGATCTTGGCTTGCCATTTACATCCTTAAATTCTGATTTCTTTGGTTTTGCTCTACCCTTTATAAATTCGGGATTCAGTAAATATGATTCTGTATTAAATGAACCTTCAGCGCCACCGCCTTTCAATTCTTTTTTAACGAAGTCCTTTTTTAAATATCCTTTTTCTATCAGGTTCAGTTCATTAACCCTGTCAGTTCTCCAGGCACAAAAATCATGGGCCTGCTGCCAGGTAACACCTACTACAGGATAAAAATTATATGCAGGATAGCGGAAATAATATTCTACATAAGGCTCATTGTAAGCCAACTCTTCACGCCAGCATAAGGTATCAGGTAATGCCTTTGCCATGATAGCAGTATCACCGCTAAAAGTATTTTCCAACCAATAGATATATTCACGATAGTGAACATTGGCTACTTCAGTTTCATCAATAAAAAACGAAGGAACAGTTACACGGCGGGGAATATTATTCCAGTCGCCCATTACATCCTCATCTTTTGCACCCATCACAAAAGTACCACCCTGTACGAATACAAGACCGGGACCAGCTTTTGGATATTTCATCTTATTGACATGGTAGTTACCCATGTTTTTGTCATCATAGTTCCAGCCAGTGACTGATGACTTACCGCTCTTGCCGGACTTACCGCCACTTTTACAGGATGCGATGGAGAAGGTTACTGCTGTCAGGAGTACCAGATTCTTAAAACAAATTATTTTTTGCATGTGCGTTCGTTTTGCAAAGTTTTAAACGAAAGGTTTTCTTTTATATTGTATGGAGGTATACAGTTGCGAATATAATTACTTTACCCCATAATGATAATATTAACGTTATTCTATTTAAAAAATTGGCTAAAGCTTAGCATTTTTTAAGGATATTGTTAAGGGAGACGGCACATATAATGCCAATTTATATAAGGCATTGCTTTTTTCGTAAGTCGATCGGTTCCGGCAGCTAATTGCCGGTTGCGAAGCATCATCTCCCCTGTTTATTTGCCATGTTGCTAATACCTGTTTAACCCAGGGAATTATGAACTTAAGCCATCACTTTATCTGTTTCTTTTTGGTCTCCTTCGGGCTGTTTTTCCTTTCGAGGTAGTATTGTTCCCCGAAGAAGAGCTAAGAAAACCAAAAGAAAAGCATCCGAATTACCCAGGCTATGGATGAGGTATTTATAAGTATAAATCGCCTTGTACAGGAAAAGCTTAACGGTTAATATCTGTTTTCAAAATGAAGGTCTATAAAAAAGCAATAACTGTACAGAAAGTTTCGTTACAGTAAGGATATTGCTGAGTTTAATTCACTAATGGAATAGATTAGTTGGTACGCAATAGGAGTATTTTAAATTGGCAAAAACCCTTTTTTATTTTTAACCAGATGATTTGTGGATTGATGGTGTTTTTAAACAAAACCCTTACTTTTACACCTTCACCTAAAGAAATTGTTCCTTTATCGACCCAAGTCTACCTAATCAAGACGAAAAAAAGCATGAAAAAAGTTTCTATTAAACTGTCTGCCCTGGTTTTAATTCTGGGGTGTTTTTCTAATGTAGTAAATGGACAGTCTTCAGATAACAAAATAAATGTGGTAACGACTGCGGTTCCTTTTTTAAGAATTTCGCCGGATGCCCGAAGTGGTGGTATGGGAGATGCGGGTGTTGCAACAGCGCCGGATGCAAACGCGGCTTTTTGGAATTTGGCTAAATATCCTTTTAACACCAACCAAGGAGGTTTATCTCTTACTTATACTCCCTGGCTAAAAGATCTTGGTTTAAACGACGTGTATCTTATTTCGGGTGCAGGGTATTATAAACTCAGCGAAGACGAGGCTATCTCAAGCTCTTTAAGATATTTTAGTTTAGGTAATATACAGTTTACAGATAATTTTGGTAATGACTTAAGTTCTTATCGCCCCCGTGAATTTGCTATTGATGCAGGATATTCAAGAAAGCTTTCTGAAAAATTATCACTCGGTATTGCTTTAAGATATATCAATTCTAATCTTGCTAGTGGTACGATCAATAATGTTTCCTATAAAGCAGGGACGTCTGTAGCAGCCGACCTTACCATGTTTCACACCAATCTTAAAGC
>Ga0068871_100001519_pt1 | contig 15541 bp, 11 predicted proteins | sample KBSMisM72_FD_72750 | JGI IMG/M metagenome (GOLD analysis project Ga0068871, IMG submission 72750) | Miscanthus rhizosphere microbial communities from Kellogg Biological Station, Michigan, USA - KBS Miscanthus M7-2 | ecosystem: Host-associated > Plants > Roots > Rhizosphere > Soil ... | reverse complement strand
GACCGCAATCCTGGGCAGTTTTGACCCAGAATTTTTGGTTCTGCCGCAAGAAGTCCTGGTCACGGTAATGCGAGACCACCAAAAATATTTCGCTGTTGAAGACACGCAGGAAAAGCTGCTGCCGCACTTCCTGGCGGTGCTCAACACCGACGGCGACCCGCAAGGCATTATTCGTCACGGCCACGAGCGTGTTCTGCGGGCTCGCTTTAACGATGCCCGTTTCTTCTGGGAGACGGACCAGAAACATCCACTGCGGGAGCGCGCGCTCTGGCTAAAGAACGTCACGTTTCAGAAAGACCTGGGCAGCTACCACCAGAAGATGCTGCGTGTGCAACGGCTATGTAGCTGGATTTCAGAAGGACTGCGCCAGCGCGGAACTGCTGTCCGCCCCGGCGTGATTCACAAAGCGGCCTTGCTCTCAAAGGCGGACCTCACCACGGAGTTGGTGAAAGAATTCACCGAATTGCAGGGCATCGTCGGCGGCCTTTACGCTTGTGTTCAGGATCTCGACAGGGGTATGCCCGATGCTACGCGGCAAGCCATTGCCGATGCGGTCTACGACCATTACAAACCCGAGTCCATGGAAGATTCTGTGCCCAGAAGCGTCGAAGGTGCAGTTCTTTCCATTGCAGACAAAGCCGACAACATTGCCGGTATGTTCGCGCTTGGATTGCAGCCCACGGGATCGAAAGATCCTTTCGCGCTGCGCCGCCAGGCCAATGGCATCGTCAAGACCATCGCCGAACACAAGCTGCCACTAAGTATCACGCAACTGTTCGGCGATGCGCGGGAAACATACCGCGGCTCGCCCGCCGAGAAGAAATTCGTCGCCAAAGATTCAGCCGCAGCTATCCGCGACTTTCTCCGGGAGCGCCTGGAGTTTTATCTGCGGGAGGCACTAGGCTTTCAGTACGACGTGGTAACGGCAGTCCTCGGCGTGGGCTCCGACGACGCGGTCGACGCGGTTTCCCGTGCCGAAGCGGTCCAGGAAGTGCTTGAGGTTCCCGAATTCCGCGCTATTGCCGCTGCCTCCAAGCGTATTCGTAATATCTTGAAGCAGGCTGTAGACAAGAAGCTTCGCATCTCCGAACAATTCGCACCCTTGTCCGATTCCTCGAACGAGGAAAATGCGCTGGCTGGCTATTTGGAAAGCAATGCGCCTAAGATTGAATCGTTCCGGCAAAAGAAGGACTACAAAGCAGCATTGCAGCTGCTTTCCACGGCCCAGGCGCCGGTCGACAGCTTTTTCGACAAAGTGATGGTAATGACTGATGACGAGCGCGTGCGCGCCAATCGTTTGGCACTTTTGCAGTCATTGTTAAAGGAATTCTCCACCATAGCCGATTTCTCTGAAATCGTGACCGAAGGCACAAAAGAATCTTAAACAGCAAAGGAAACAGACCATGGCCACTAGCACCCTCGCAGAAACTGAAGTTCCGGCAAAAGCAGGCACTAAATACGTTTACTCGTTCGGCGGCGGCAAGGCCGACGGCGACGGCAAAATGAAAGATGTGTTGGGCGGCAAAGGCGCTGGCTTGGCCGAAATGACCAACGCCGGGCTCCCCGTGCCTCCGGGTTTCACAATTCAGACCGAGGCCTGTCGCGAATACATGCGCAGCAACGGTGTCTCGAAAGCCGTAGACCAGCAAATGGATGCCGCCCTCAACCAACTGGAAGACCTTCAGGGACAGCAACTCGGTCAGGGGGAAAATCCGCTGCTGGTGAGCGTTCGCTCGGGCGCCAAATTCTCTATGCCCGGCATGATGGATACGATTCTTAATCTCGGCCTCAACGACCAGAGCGTCGAAGCGTTGGCCAAGCGTAGCAACAATCCCCGATTCGCCTACGACTCCTATCGCCGTCTGATTCAAATGTTCGGCAGCGTGGTGCTCGAAATTCCCAAGTCAGCCTTCGAAGAAGTTTTCGACCAGAAGAAACATCAGAAGAAAGCCAAGCTCGATACCGACCTCGATGCCAAGGCCCTGAAGGAAGTGATTGAGGAATACAAGAAGCTCGTAAAAAAGCACACCAAGAAAGATTTCCCGCAGGACCCGCACGATCAGCTGGTGATGTCACGCGATGCCGTCTTCCGCTCGTGGGGTAATGATCGCGCCAAGCACTACCGGCGCATCAACAACATTGACGACATGCTGGGTACGGCGGTCAACGTCCAAGCCATGGTCTACGGCAACCTGGGCGACACCAGCGGTACCGGCGTAGGCTTCACGCGCAACCCCGCTCTTGGGGACAACGAGTTTTATGGGGAGTTCCTTATGAATGCCCAGGGCGAAGATGTAGTGGCTGGTATTCGTACCCCGGTTCCGATTCTTGAGCTCAAGAAAATCATGCCCGACGTCTTTAACCAGTTGCGCGAGATCACAACGCGCCTGGAAAAGCATTACCGCGACATGCAGGACTTCGAGTTCACCATCCAGGACGGCAAGCTCTACATGCTGCAAACCCGCAACGGCAAGCGCACCGGACGTGCCGCGGTGCGGGTCGCGATCCACATGGTGGAAGAAGGACTCATCACCAAAGAAGAAGCGATCTTCCGAGTCGAGCCTAACCAGTTGTACGACTTCCTGGTCCCACGTCTCGATGAAAAGAAAGCCAAAGTCGAAGTACTGGCCACCGGCCTACCCGCTTCGCCCGGCGCCGCCGTCGGACAAATCGTGTTCACCGCGGACGAAGCCGTGCAAAAGGCTGGACATGGAGCCATCAAACATCCGGTCATCCTGGTGCGTGCCGAAACTACTCCGGAAGATATTCATGGCATGGAAGTGGCGGCAGGGATTCTCACTTCTCGAGGCGGCATGACCAGTCATGCTGCGGTTGTTACGCGCGGCATGGGTAAGTGTTGCGTGGCAGGCGCGGGGGACATCCATGTCGATGAGAAGAAGCGCGAGATGACCGCCAAAGGTCAGGTCTTCAAAGCCGGCGACTGGATTTCGCTCGACGGCACCACCGGACGCGTAATCAAAGGCAAGCTCAACACGCTGGAAGCTTCGCCGGACGATCCGGAACTGCAGAAACTCATGGGATGGTCGGAACCGTTCCGTACCATGAAAGTCCGCGCCAATGCCGATATTCCACGGGATGCCATCCAGGCCCGAGCGTTCGGCGCAGAAGGCATTGGACTTTGCCGCACCGAGCACATGTTCTTCGGCGAAGATAAGCTCCCTCACATGCGGGCCATGATCCTGGCCGGCAATGAGAAAGACCGTCGTGCGGCGTTGAAAAAGCTGTTGCCTCTGCAGCGCAAAGACTTCATCGGTGTTTTCAAGGCGATGGACGGATTCCCGGTCACCATTCGCACCTTGGATCCGCCGCTTCACGAGTTCTTGCCCCGTCGCGAAGACCTGATGGTGGAAATCGCGGTTCTCGAAGCTACCAAACCGAAATCACCGAAGCTGAAAGATCTTCGCATTCTGTTGCGGCGTGTCGAAGAGCTTCACGAGTTCAACCCCATGCTCGGACATCGCGGCTGCCGTCTCGGCATCACCTATCCAGAAATCACCGAGATGCAGGCGCGGGCCATCTTCGAAGCCGCGGTCGAAGTCTCGAAGAACGGAGTGAAGGTCCTGCCTGAAGTTATGATTCCGCTGACGGCCACTCTGAAAGAAATGGCCAACCAGGCCGCCATCGTGCGCCGGGTTGCGGAAGAAGTCTTCAAAGAAAAAGGTAAGAAAATTGACTACATGGTTGGCACCATGATCGAGTTGCCGCGAGCCGCGCTGGTGGCCGATGAAATTGCCAAGGAAGCTGAGTTCTTTTCGTTCGGTACCAACGACCTAACGCAGACCACCTTCGGGTTCTCCCGCGACGACATCAACAAGGTGTTGCCGACGTATCTTGGAGAAGGCATCCTGAAACAGGATCCGTTCGCGGTCCTCGATCAGGAAGGTGTGGGGCAGTTGGTAAAAATGGCCACCGAACGCGGCCGCAAGACCCGCCCAAATCTAAAAGTCGGCATCTGCGGAGAGCACGGAGGCGAACCGCAATCGGTCGAGTTCTGCTACAAGACCGGACTGAACTACGTCTCCTGTTCACCCTTCCGTGTGCTGACGGCGCGGTTGGCAGCAGCGCAAGCGGCAGCCGCTGACAAACTGAAAGTCGAGGGCGGACGGACTAAATAGAATCCCAAGCGAAACCCGGGGGCGCAAGCCGAAATGCCGCGCTCCCGGGACAAAAGCTGCCGGGTAACTACAAACTCACAACTTCTGCCCGAACCGAGCTTGATTGATTTCGCAGAATAACTGAATTCGTCTGCCTTCTCTACTCCTTCACGTCTTGGGTCTGTCACCGTCGTCATCAATCCGGAAATGTGCTGCTTATCTACGGTCAGTGTTACGTAACCGTGCTGCAAGTCATTGGCCGCCATGAGGCCGCGGACGAACCTGCCCTTGATAAAGCGTGGTTTGCATAATTCTCCTCAATTTGTCATTTCGAGCGCTAGCTAGATTGAGGGAAGAGGTTTTAACGGTCCGAGGCAGTAAAATACTCGCGGCACGGCGCGAAAGCGAGCACGTTTTCCGTTGAGCGATTGGCCAGCCGCACGGGGATAGACTCATCGCGTCAGCGAGAGGCCTTCATTGCACTTTTTGCAATCGGGAGATTAGTTTCTGGGCGAAGTTCTCTTCCGATTCTGACCACAACAGCCGGGCATTTGCGCCGGAGTTCTTCTCGAGGTTGTTGGTGAAGTCCACCAGCTTCTTCACATTGGATTTGACCCGGCCCTCGGCTTCGGGCGTCATCTCGACTTCTTCCTGCAAGAACGGAGAATCGAGCCCAAGTTCAATCTTGATATGTCCTTCCTGCTCGTATACGCCTTCGTCGAACTGCGGCCCGTGCACAATGAACTTCACCCGCACCGGACGCTGAGCCGATTCCTGCCCGCCTTCGCTGGCGAACCAAAGGTCCCAGGACGCCTCGAAGAGGTAGGCATAGTCGTCGTGCAGCAAATCGGCAGCCGCCAGTACCGCTTGCTCCGGCGGGATGCCGGGGTTATATCGTTGTTCGAGAATGCTGGGCTCGCTCCAGCTCACCGGCTGGATCGCGATGTAGCCGACGCCAGGATACTGCGCCGAAAAAGGGAACTGCCGCAACACCGCGAGCGCACGCGGGAGGGCATCGTCCAGTTGAAGATTAGGAAACCAAATACTCAAATAGAGAGGATCTGCCATACAATATGGATGCTCGACCCCGGCTCCAGGACTGACGGAATTGGGGCCCGGTTCACGCACTATAAAATTTAATTTCCATCGCTGAGCTTGAGCAATTCAAAGGCCTCCGGTTGATCTTCGAAGCTTAGTGGTTCTTGTTCAACCGCTATCTCCTGGCGGATTTTGTGTATGCCATACCAGGCGAGTCCTGAAAGCGCCGGCAGCAGTAACATTCGCGCCAGACCGGCCAGCAGCCAGTGCGCGAGATTGGACGAAACAACCGTGTATGCGATAAATCCAAGTATGCAAATCAGAACAGAGACGATTGCCGAATCCCGGAACGGCGGATAGGGACAGGTAAACGGAATCTTCCGCAATCGCAACAGTAAAATTTCTGTCAGAAACGCACCGGCCAGACAAACAAATAGCGTGTGCCCTAAGCCGATTGCGATTCCCCAGACACGAAGATAGGCGGGGAAGACCAGACCAAGGCTACCCAACAGGCAAACGGTCACCATCATCTTTCTGGCCAGCGGAACCACATCGGTAGAGTTCCGGTCTAGTGAAAGCTTGAAGATCCAGTTGGCTCGCAGTTCCACGGGAATCTCAAACGCCACTCTCAATCCCAAGAGAATCCAATAGCTCAGTATGAGCGGAATCGAAAGCATGTCCACAGAAGGCAGAGTTTGGATCACCCCCGCAACTTCGTTTGTGGCGCTAAACGCGGTCTGCGAGGCGATCACGATCCCCAACCCCATAAAGCCGCCGAGGACCAATCCCGGCCGTTGATTGCGCAGCAACGTCTTTATCACGAATCGATATCCCGCCCGTTGTAGGGGAGTAAGCAAAACAATCCCGTCAAGAGCCGAGAACACTCCGCCCATCAGTCCTCCGCGGCGTCCTGTGTCAATCTCGGGAGCCGCGGAGATTCTCGAGAAAACTCTTCCATAGCTGAGCGCCCAGGTCGCAAGCGCTACCACGAAGACGCAACCCAGGGTGATGAGCGCCCGATGACCCATTAGGGTCAAGGAAGGGTCTGCCCGCTGACGCAGTATTTGGCAAAGACCCAGGAACCAAACCGGCGGCAGAAATCGCACGGCTGAGTGGGATGCTCCCCAAGATGTCCGGCGACCGCAGACACGGCGAAACTGGTCGAGAGCAGACTGAGAAGGCCCAAAATGAGGACGATTCGTGCCGGCAACGAAATCTGGCGAAAGACTGCATAGGGCAGAGCCAACAACAAGCTTCCCACCACCGCGAAGACGCTGAGAAAGCTGAACATGCTTGCCAGCACTACCACCAGAGCATGCACGGCGGCAAAGCGAACCAGGTAGGTGAGCGACTGTTGCGCTCCCGCCGCCACCACCGGAAACAGCACCGACGAGGCGGCATTTACGTCGAGCGCAAATAGAACGGCCAGAAACAGAATCGCCGTCAGGTTGGCCATGAAAATCCTGCGGGTCGAAAGCGGAAGCGGCACCAGATTCAGGTAGTCTCTACGGTCGAGAAAGATCGTATCCCACCACCACACTGCGACTGCCCCGGTAACCACCATGGAAAGCACGATGAAGAAATACTCATCCGGGAGCGCCGCGGCATACGAATCAAAATCGCGCGCGCCTCTGAAGAATTGAAGAAGAGAGCTGTATTTGTCGAACAGGAGAATGGAAACGACTGCCCCAGGCAACGCCAGCAACGCCAGAATGAGCCCGATACCGAAATCCAGTTGTTCGGTGCCGGGCTTGCCTCCACTGTCGAAGGTACGCGCAATGAATAGACTTACTAACCGAAAGAAGGGAAGTTCGAGCGTCGATGCCATTCTCTCGTGTAGCCCGCGTCGCACCGCTACGATCACTTCGAACTCACCACCGCAGCGATTTGACGGGCTGTATCCTCGACATCCGCCTCCGCGGTGAGGTGCATAAATGTGTGCTCGAGGGAGGACTGCCCGATTTCCCGTTGGATGTCCTCGCTTCTGCCATAGGCGATCACATTGCCTTGGCGAAGAATTAACAGATGGGAGCAGACCTTCTCCACCACCTCAAGCACGTGGGAGCAATAGAAAATGGCCTTTTTCTGTTGTCCTAACTCTTTGATCAGGTTCTTGATCACCAGCGCGGAAGTGGCATCTAAGCCGGAAAGAGGTTCGTCCAAAATGAGCACGTCCGGGTTGTCCATCAAGGCTGAGATCAGCAGAATGCGCTGTCGCATGCCTTTGGAATAAGAAGCCAGCGATGCATGGCGGTGCGAAAAGAGCTTGAAGAGATCGAGCAACGCCTCAATTTTGCCGATCAGATGAGATTTGGGGATACCTCGAAGCGTGCCGACTAATTCAAGGTATTCGTATCCGCTGAGATGCGAATACAGATTCGGTTCTTCGGGAACATATCCCAGGCGCTTGCGATAGCCGACGAGGTCGTCGCGGATGTCCCTGCCGTGCAGAAAGACTTTCCCCGCGGTTGGATCGAGCAGTCCGGTCAACATCTTCACCGTTGTGCTTTTTCCCGATCCGTTCGGACCAAGACAGCCCAGCACCTGCCCTGCAAGGAGACAGAAATCTACATTCTGGACTGCAGGCACCGACGCGTAGCGCTTGGTAAGGCCTTTGGCTTCGAGCAACCTTACTCCTTATTGGTTGGCGATTTACGGGCCCGAGACACACTGTTTGGTTAGACACCTCCGGAGAAGAGAATGTTCCCCGCCCTGCATCTCGAGTCTCGGGGGTGTATTTGCGTTATCATCGAAGCCATCCCGCAGCGTCTCCACCCAGAAGCGCTGCGCTCACAGGACGAACAATGCCGAAATTGCGCAGTCAGGAATGGTTTGGCAAGAGGAACCGCGACGGCTTTCTCCACCGAAGTTGGATCAAGAACCAGGGATATCCTCAGGATTTGTTTGAAGGACGCCCCGTAATCGGCATCTGCAACACCTGGTCGGAGTTGACCTCTTGCAACGGCCATTTTCGCGAGCTTGCGGAATGGGTGAAGCGTGGCGTTTGGGAGGCTGGCGGTTTTCCATTGGAATTTCCTGTCATGTCGTTGGGGGAGAATCTGCTACGCCCTACGGCGATGCTCTTCCGCAATCTCGCCAGCATGGATGTTGAAGAGTCGATTCGCGGCAATCCACTGGATGGTGTGGTGCTGCTCATGGGCTGCGACAAGACGACTCCTTCGTTACTGATGGGTGCGTCGTCGGTGGGATTGCCGACCATCGGGCTCTCGGGTGGTCCGATGCTGACCGGAAAATTCAAAGGTCAGGATTTAGGCTCGGGCACGGGCGTCTGGAAGATGTCGGAAGACGTGCGCTCCGGCAAGATGCCAATCGAGGAATTCTTCGAAGCTGAAAGTTGTATGCATCGTTCCAAAGGCCATTGCATGACTATGGGCACGGCCTCCACCATGGCCAACATGGTGGAAGCGCTGGGCATGAGCTTGCCGGGAAATGCTGCGATTCCCGCAGTCGACGCGCGCCGTTATACGCTGGCGCAGCTGACGGGCCGGCGCGCCGTCCAGATGGTGAAAGACGATTTACAGATTTCCCAGATCCTCAAGCGGGAAAATTTTGAAAATGCGATCAAAGCCAATGCTGCCGTTGGTGGCTCAACCAATGCGGTCATCCATCTGCTGGCTCTGGCCGGGCGCATCGGTGTTCCCCTATGCCTCGACGACTTCGACCGGCTTGCCTCTGAGTTGCCATGCCTGGTCAACCTACAGCCTTCCGGCAAATACCTGATGGAGGATTACTACTATGCCGGGGGCTTGCCCGCGGTGCTGCGGGAGATGGGCGAAAACGGCGCATTACATCGTGATGCCACTACAGCGAATGGGAAATCCATTTGGGAGAACGTCAAGGAAGCGCCGTGCTGGAATCGTGAAGTCATTTTTACCTACAAAGAACCATTCAAACCGAAGGCCGGGATCACCGTGCTGCGCGGCAATCTGGCGCCCGATGGCGCGGTGATCAAGTTGTCGGCGGCGAGTCCGCACCTGCTTCAGCATCGCGGACGCGCAGTGGTCTTCGAATCGATCGAAGAATTTCACACCCGCATCGAAGACGAGAATCTCGAGATCGATGAAAATTGCGTGATGGTGCTGAAGAATTGCGGACCGCGCGGATACCCCGGCATGGCGGAGGTAGGTAATATGCCTTTGCCGCCGAAGGTGCTGCGTAAGGGCATCACGGACATGGTCCGAATTTCCGATGCTCGCATGAGCGGAACGGCGTACGGGACCGTGGTGTTGCACGCCTGTCCGGAAGCCGCAGCTGGCGGCCCGTTAGCGCTGGTGCAGACCGGGGACATGATTACGCTCGACGTGGCCAATCGCTCGGTGAATCTCGAAGTGGACGATGCGACGCTGACCAAGCGCCGAGCGGGTTGGAAAGCGCCTGCCTCTGCGGATCGAGGCTACGTGAAGCTCTATGTTGAGCACGTGCAGCAGGCGAACAAGGGGGCGGATCTGGACTTCCTGGTAGGCAAGAGCGGAGCCGTTGTGCCACGGGATTCCCACTAAGACTTGTGTAGAGATGTAGCTCCGCTAGGTCCGTGAGGCAGAATTTTCTTTGGCCAAAAGTTACGCGTTGCGGCCTCAACTCCACCAATTAGAAAAATGGCTACGAAATCTCTTTACCAAGTGAATCCGATGCCACGCGGCGCCCTAGTCGCGATCTTGCTGGTCAGCGCGCTGGCGGTGGCATTCCTGCTGTGGCTGCTTTACGTCCACCAGGCGCCGGCGGAATTTTCCCGTAGGCTTACCTTCTTACCGGCGATGAATGCGTTGTTCAACGCGATGAGTGCGATGGCCCTGTGCACTGGTTACTACTTCATTCGCAAGAGCAATCCCCAGGCCCACCGCAACAGTATGATTACAGCATTCTGCTTGTCGTCGCTATTTCTGGTGAGCTACATCGTCAACCACGCCCTGCACGGCGATACCCACTACCCTGGCCACGGGATAGTGCGCGGAATCTATCTGTCCATCCTTGCCAGTCACATTATTCTGTCCGTGGTTGCTCTCCCGTTAGTGTTGATCACCTTTTTTCTTTCCCTTACCCGTAGATTCCCCATTCATCGGAAGGTGGCACGATACACCTTTCCAATCTGGCTCTATGTGTCGATTACGGGAGTCGTCGTATTCGCGATGCTGCGAGTTGCGTTCTGAGAAAAGCGTCAAGCCCGCTACTCAGAAATAGCAAAACGGCCCGTAATTTCCGGGCCGTTCTGTGTATTAGCAAGATCGAGCTTCTGTTTGACTGGAGGCTATGGTTGTGAGGACGCGTCCCTCTGTTGGCTGACCAGCGCTCCTGCATCGGAGATGTTGCCGGTCATGAGATGGGTTTCTACCTTCATCTTTTGCCGGGCCAGCAAGTTGACCGTCGTCTCAAACGGCTGATATCCAGGTAACGCAATGCGGATCTTGTGTTCGCCCGGAGTCAGCAAAATTCCCTGTCCGACGCTATTGAATTCGTCCACATGTCCGGTGAACTGTTCGTCGACGAAGACTGCAGCCCGTTCCGGATAGGCAACAATTCTAAGTTGCGCAGCGTCTTGCGGAGCCTGTACCGCTTCTTTGTGCATGTCGAGCTTGATGGTGTAGGTAACGCCGGGATTGAGCATTACTTCCTGGCGATGTTCCGTATACCAAGCCTGTTTCACGACAATTTCATGTTTACCTGGCAGCAGCAGGAGTTTTTTCTCGTGCTTCAACTCTTTCACGAACCCGACGTATTGACCGTCCACCCAGACACCGGCGGTCTTCTCCTCGCCGCTGGCTCCTTCGAATTGGATCCGCGCCAAGATTTCGTTCTTTTCTGCCAGCGACACGATGGGAAGCAGGCAGACCGCTGCAGTTGCGAGAACCAAGATTTTGCGTAAGGGCACTTCGCACCTCCGTTAGTCCCCACTATATTCAAAATTTCCGCCCTGTCCCGTCAAACCTTAGTAGCGAACGGGGTGCCGGGTCCTAGACTTTGGTAACTTCGAAGCCACTCGGAAGGTGAAGTTACCGATCCTAGGTGGACTGCATCTTGTTAAATCAAAGTCGCTTAGCGACTCAAAAGGATTTCTTTACTCCAACGCACCGGGAGACGAGAATTTAGTTCAGCGTGCCAGATACCAGGTTCTGGCAGGCGCCGCCAGTTTCCCCCAAGTCATTACAAAGAAAAGGGATCAGCGTCATGGAACAGGTCGCTACGGCAGTCCGTCGTTTGGGTCCGGATGTGATGGTGAGTTATTCCAGCAAGGACCGTCCCCAGGTTCTGCAGTTGGTGCAGCGGCTGCGGGCGGCGGGGGTAGCTGCTTGGATTGACCACGGAGGAATTGACGGCGCTCAGCGTTGGGGGGAAGAAATTGTCAATGCCATTGAGGCATGCAAGACGGTGATACTGATGGTTTCGCAGTCTTCGGTGCAATCCGACAATATCGCCAAAGAAGTGGCCCTCGCCTGGGAGAGCGGCAAACACTTTCTGCCACTGTATCTGGAAGACGCAAAGATTCCCAAGAGCATGCAGTATCAGTTGGCGGGGATTCAGCACATCCGCCTGTTCGACGGAGACCTCGAGGCTAAGTTTGTCTCCGTGCTGCGCTCCTTGATGCGGTTGAATGTTCGCATCTCGGCTTACTCAACCGCGTTAGTTAGCGCTGACTCGGGCGATAAAGAGCACGCTTTCGAGTGGTTGAACCGGGCCGCGGATCAGCGTTCCGGCTCTTTGGCGCGACTGGAGACCGAACCGCGTTTCGCCATTTTGCGAAACGACCAGCGCTATGGGGAGCTGGTGAAGCGGGTACAGTCGATGAACCTGGAAGCGGAAGATTCTTCCGCCGACATGCCGGCACTGATGCCGCAGGTTGTTCCGGACCGCATGGCTTCTGTGGGACCGGTCCCGCTGTGGAAGCGATTCTTATGGCCTGACATTTTCAACGACACCACGGCACGTTTAGCGGCCGCGCAAGGAGTTTGGGCGTGCGCTTTCATTGTCGGGGCTACGATTCTGGCATCGATCCTCACTTCGACGGCGGGGCGAATTGCGGTGCTCAGTTTGGGTTGGAATGAACCCATCGTAGTGGCCTTGATTTTTGGGTCGATTGCTTTTGGAATTCTGAAGATGGGGCGTCCGGCGGCGATCTTTGCTCTGGTGTTATGCTCGTTGGGAGCCTTCGCCAACCTTGGTGTGTTGCGTGCTTCCGGGGCCGCGGTGGATGGCTACAACAATATTCCCGTGCAGTATCGCGGGCAGTATTCCGATCCTTATCCAGCGTATTACTACGCCTGGTTTTCGCTCGCTATTTCTCTGGCGTGTGTAGCTGCTTTTACCAATGCGACGCGAGGAACCTACGCATACCGGCAGCTTGTGTCTGCAGGACGGGCGCGGGATAAGCAGAACGCGATCACACGTGGGGAGTGGGAGGTCATCAAGGCCCGGGCGCTGGCGAAATTGCGCGGAATGAAGCCGCGAATGACAACGCCGGTGGCCGCAGTGTCGCAAAGTGCTCAGGCAAGCTCAACGCCCCGCAGAAACCAGCGTCCCTGACGGTAGAGGAACCGAAGGCCGCAGTTCCTTTTGTGAGCACGCCGACCAATGTCGTGGTTATGCCGCCGGTTCCTACTCCCCCATCAGTGCGGGCTGAGGAAGGATTTGCCGCGCTGATTGGGGTGGCAGGGAAGAAGCTCAACTGGAGAAGGGCCATACTCTTTCTTGCAGCTAACGTGATCGCATCGCTCCTGTACTTTGCTGCCTTGTCATCGACGACTATGCTTCCGGTTGCCGGGGGATACTGGCTCTTGGCAGTCTGGCAGGGATTGGCTATGAGCATTGCGGCGGTGGCAGCCTTCCGGTTGATCAAGAATCCCTGGGTCGCGTCGGCGGTAGCCTCGGTTGTGACAACTCTGCTCATCTTGCCGATTTATGGGGCACTACCCAATTTCGTTTGGGCAGACATCATGTATCGGGAGCAGTTTCAGCAATTCGTGCTGCTGCCGCTGGTGTACAGCTTTCTGTTCCTGGCGGCATCGGCTCTGCTTACTTCGAGGCTACAGCCGTTAGCGCTTGCTATCTGGCTGGGAGCCATGAGCGCTGAGATCGGTACGCCCCTGTTTGCCGCCCTGCTTCGCGGGTTGGGGGCTAAGCAGCCGCCGGATGCAGTCTTGGCGGGAGGTTCGCTGGTGTCTGCCATATGCCGCAGTCTGGTATTTACCGCAATCATTGGGGCAGGTTTGGTGTATTTCTCGAGGAGGAACCGGGCGGTTGCTGTGGCGTAGGAAGATGGGGGAAGACGACAAAGGGATTTTTACGACCTCTGAAGTCTAGCGGGCTGTAGCTTTAAACACCATTTCTGCCTTGCTGCTTTTCAAGCTGCGGAAGGCGGCATCCAGGATTGCCTGATTTTGCCAGCCTTCTTCGCCGGGAACCGGGAATTTGGATTTTCCCTCTACTGCGGCCGCAAAGGCGTCGACCTGATGGGCATACGCCAAGTGGTTGGAAATGGTTTCGCTTTCCACGATCTTCCCGCCCCGCCGCAATTCCAACTGTACCGGCCGGTCCACGGTGAGACCGTCGTTTGCAAACAGGGTTCCGCCTTCGCCAACAAATTCCATCGGTGTGCGGTATTCGGGAATGTAAGAGACCAAGACCGTTCCCAAGGTTCCGCGAGTAAAACCCAAGGTCATTATCGCCGCTAAGTCCACTCCGTTGGAGCCTTCTGTGATCCCACTGGTCGTTACCCGCACCACTTCGTCCTGCAGAATGTAACGCAGGGCATCAATGCAATGGACGCCCACGTCTGCGATTGCGCCGCCGCCGGCAATAACCGGGTCTCTCAGCCATTTGCGGGCGTGTTCGCGCGAGCCGGGAAAAGAAAATTCCGAACGGGCAAAGACCGGCTTGCCAATTTGTCCTTCGACGATGCGATCTCGCAAGCGGGCGGTGCTCTCTTCGAAGCGGAAGACCTGGGCGATGCCTAAAAGGACGTTTGCCTTCTTGGCAGCCTCGACCATCTGGGCGGCTTCTTCCGCATTCATGGCCATCGGCTTCTCGCACAAGACATGTTTGCCGCATTCGATGGCCTGCAAAGTGTCGCGCAGGTGAAGCGAGTTCGGCGAACAAACGAAGACCGCATCCACCTCGGGAGAACTGCACAGTGCTTCTCCTGAATCAAAGGCGAGAGGAATATCAAATTGCCGTGCCGATTCCTGAGCTTTTCTGAGTTCGCGACGAGAAAGAGCGGTGACGCGGGATTCCCTTGCCAGGGCGAAGCCTGGCATCACGCGCTTTACGGCGTGAAGACCAAATCCGAGGATGCCGAATCGAACCATGGAAAAGAGATTGTACAGGAGCGTGGCCGTGTGCCTCGTATTGTAGGGACGGGACGAAGCACCGTCCTATACGATTTATTTAGCCAGGGAGAGTGAGGTTGGGGCGGAGTCTGCTGTTACCGAGACGCCTCCGTTGGCCAGGGCTCCGGTGGTGGCATCGATCGTATACTCGCTGATGGTTTTGGCGGATTGGCTGCCGATCAAAAAATACTTTCCTGACGGGGCCAATGTGAGGAAGGTTGGGTTGGCGGGGCCACTGAATGGAGATTTTTCGATTTCAGTCAGCTTTCCGGTGGTGCTATCGACCGAATACGCAGAGATGTTGGTGGAAAGAAGATTTGCCGCATAAAGGAAACCGCCGGTGCTATCAAATGCCAAAGCAAAAGGGGCAGTGCCGGTGTCGATAGGAGTGTCTGGAATTGTTGTCAGCGCGCCCGTGCTGCCATTGATCGCAAGTCCGGTAACCGTGCTGTCGAGCGAATTGGCAACATAGAGAAAATGCTCACCGGAATCAACGATCAGGGCGGTGGGACCTCTTCCTACCACAAAGGGCGAACCCGCGACGGCACTTAGAACTCCAGAAGAAACCGAATAGGCAGAGACGAGACCGAGATTGCTGTTGGCAACGTAGAGGAATTTCCCGGAAGGAGTAAGAGTGAGGCCTGCGGGGCTGGTGGAAGTGGCAAAGGGAGATCCGGAGACTTCGCTGAGAGCACCGCTGCCGGCGTCAATCGAGAAAGCGGAAATGCTATTGGAGGAGCGATTCGCGACAAACAGAAACCCGCCATTCGCATCCATTGTCATCCTGGCAGGAGTAACTCCGGCCGGCGTCCGCGGGGTGATCTCGGTGAGCACCCCGGTGCTGGATTCGATATTGAAAAGCGAGATGGTGTTTTCGCTCTGGTTGGTAGCGTATAGAAATTTATTGGAGGGATGCACCACTACCGAAGACGGAGAGGTGCCCGCAGCAAAAGGCGAGTCGAATATCTTGAGCAGCGCACCGGAGTCGTCGTTAACGCGATATGCGCCCACAGCATTCGATAATGGCAACGCAACGTACGCGACGTGACT
>Ga0068871_100001517_pt1 | contig 15555 bp, 13 predicted proteins | sample KBSMisM72_FD_72750 | JGI IMG/M metagenome (GOLD analysis project Ga0068871, IMG submission 72750) | Miscanthus rhizosphere microbial communities from Kellogg Biological Station, Michigan, USA - KBS Miscanthus M7-2 | ecosystem: Host-associated > Plants > Roots > Rhizosphere > Soil ... | reverse complement strand
GGTCGATTCACTGGACCAGGCTCCTCAAGCGACGCATGAGCTTCCCCTGAATCCGACGCAGTCCAACCACGATGCTGGCGTCGGGTTCCTTGCGCTCGGTAAGGCGCCGAACGACGACCTCAGCCGGGCACGGAAGCCCAGTTAGCGGGTCGAAATAGCGCGGGTAGAGAAGCAGCGTGGCGGCGACGAGGTCGTCGATGGAGCGGTTCGACGTACGTCGGTTCGGAACCGCCCCGAGATCCGTCGTCAGGCCCCACCCCGCATAGAAAGGCACGCCATGGGTCGTGACCGGCTTTTCGCGGAGCAGCGCCTCAAAGCCGGCCAGCGACGTGTTGACGTGGACCTCATCAACCATCGCGATAAGCGAGCTGATCGGCACGTCTCCGACGATCTCGTCGGCATATTCAAGGCACGAGGATTGCGGAATCGACCCGCGCCGGTGGCCAGCGACGACATCCGGATGCGGCTTGTAGAGGACGTACGCGTGCGGAGCGCGATTGCGGACCCGGTGCAGCAATTCGACGTTGGAAACCAGGCCGCAGCCGCCAAGCGTGACAGCGCGGTCATCCTCGACCTGCCCAGGTACCAGGATGTGGCAGCGTCCGCCCGCGGGGCGGTCGAGAACCGACTGTCCTCGATCATATTTCCCGAGGCCCGCGGCGACGATCAGCTTTCTGAGTTCGCGCGCACGCTGGAGCAGCGGCTGGTCGAACGTCGCTGTCTCCAGAATTCTTTCAAGCTCGCTTGGGCGCGACGGATCGAAATAGGCGCCGCGCCTGTCGACGGTGATCGACAGCGGAGGGACGCAGTCGGCGCCTAGCCCGCGCGATCGGAGGAAGCCGTCCTCGACCTCAATTGGCACTGCTCCCGATTTCTCGAGCTCTACCGCAGTCTCTTGCGGCACCTTGGACCGCCATACTGCAACGCGGTTACCCGCGCGGACGCTGTTGGCGTTGCGAAGGAACTTGAATGGCTCGCCGCCACCCCAAAGCAAGGGTGCGACGTGCCTTTGCTTCCAAAAGGCAAAGCCTAACCCGCCGACAATTTCGCGGTTGGAATCGATCAGGCCACGCCAGAACCCGCACAGCCGAATGGCTTCGATCGCACCCATCGCTTCACCCGTGAAGGGGTTCTCAAATAGGCCACCGAACTCCTGCGCCAGCACCTCGAGCAAGTCGGATTTAGGAGGCCGGCCCTCCCTCGTAGCGCCATCGACCTCGATCCGCGGGCAGCCGAGCAGCGCTGCGACAAGGTGCAACTCGTCGCCGGCTTCAGCGACCAGCTCCGACGCGTTCGCAAGCATGTGCCACGGATCGACTTCACCATCGCATAAGACGACGGACCGGCCGTTAGAAATTCGGTTTGCGTGCTCAAGTACGCGGTCAGACGCCGCCAGCACGTAATAGGCGGGCAGTGGAGGCTGTGCTTCCCAATAGCTTCCCCCGACCCGCAGCCGCTTCAACTCCGCGGCGACAACATCGACCTCCGCGGGTGGGCCGCTCATTCTGTCGAAATACTTCGGAGTCGCGCCAGGAAACGGCGGAATTCGTAAGAACGGCCGATCAAAGAGCGGTGTGGTGTGAGGCGTCGGCGCAGACGCGATTACTGCGTCAACGACGGAGCTTCCGCCCTTCCCATCCCGAATTTCTTCTTTGCCTGGCAAAAGGATAGACGCTGAGCCCGAAAACACAAAACACCCCCAGCCGAGCATTGCCTTCCTATCGAGCGATAAGGGTCAGTCAAGCCAAGTTCGCTCCGGCTCGGGCGCTTACACTGATGAATAGTGCAATTACCTAAAAGTAAACGCAGTTTGTGGCCTTGGGGCAACAACCAGTAGTCTCAGTAAACCTGGAAAATTATTGCGGGAGTGTTCCAATCCACGAATCCACAGTGTTGAAATGAGCCCTCCAGTCGGGCGCGCGATAGCCCGCAATCCGCTGCAAATGCCGGTCGTGCTCAGGAGACTCAGCCAACGCTCGGATGGCGCGCTCCCAGGCGGGATCGTCCAGCGGGTCGAGATAGATTGGAAGATCAGCTGAAAACTCCCGGAAAACCGCGAGGTCGCTCGCGATAACCGGCGTACCGAGTTGAAGCGCCTCCATCACCGGAAGCCCGAACCCTTCGGCGAATGATGGCATGAGAAGCGCCCGCGCTCCGGCAATGATGGCGGCAAGCTCATCATCAGCGCATTCGCCGAGCTCAACCACAGGACCTTTGAGGTCCGGTGCATGATCGAGCATGTCGATCGCAGCTTCAGCTTCCCAACCGCGCTGCCCGACGATCACCAGGATCGGAACGTTGGACCCGCCTTCGGCAGCGAGCCGCCTCCAAAGGTTCAGCAGCAGGACGTGATTCTTTCGTCCTTCGATGGTGCCGACGGTGACGAAGTGCGGGCGGTCGAAACGCCGGGGCAAAATGTTCGATGGGACCTCTGGAGCGCCCAGCAACGCCACGGCAGTCGACGGCACTGCAAGCCCACGCCTGCTTGCAAATGCGTGAATGTCGCGAGACGTCGCCTCCGAATTTGCAATAAGTCCAGCAGCGCTACTGAGGACATTCTTCATCCGTCGCTCGTGCTTCGCCTGCTCGCCCGGGCGACAAAACTCAGGATGCAGCAGGGGAATCAAATCATGGATCAGGAAGATGGCCCGAACGCGCGCTTCGGCGATCCACCGGCTGAGCGAGGGATCGTCGAGGCCAGTGTGCCCGACGTTCAGATAGATCAGGCCCTCTTGTTCGGGTGTCCGACGCGCCGCTGAAAATGCGCGCAGGCCTAGTTGAACCATGCGGCGGCGGAATCCGTCTGGTCCGCTGGCAAGCAAGTCGAACAGCCAATCTGAGTGGCCCTCGTTGAGCACGAAATAGCGCCCCTTGCGCTGCACGACTGCGCGCGAACGGCGGCGGTAATGGTGGAGATAAGCCAGGCAGACGCGGTCCACTCCTGTCGGTAATCGACCACGCCACAGCCGCCAGATCAGACGCGACACATCCAGGAGAATATCACGCTCGGACATTGAACATGGGCGCCTAGCCCAGGCTGTGACGAGGTGTCACGCGAGCCGCCGGAGCATTTCCAGAGCGAACGCAAATCGGCCACGACGAAGCGCCCAGCCAAGCAGCTCCCACCGTTCGCTCCTTGCCAGCAGCTCGGGCTCGAGGCTTCGGATCAGTCGCAATGCCTGGTCTGCGGGAAGGAGCCTCACGAGGTTGAAGGAGCCATGGAAGCCAAATTCGTCGCCCCGAGGCGGCATCCTCTCGTAGGAGAACCGGCTAGCGACGGCTTCAGGGGCGAAGCGAATCCCCTGTCGCTCGAGATCCGGACGACAGCGACGACAGATGATCACGTCCTCAATCAGCGGCGGATCGAGCGGCAGCTCGCGCGATGCCTCGAGCACTCGGCGGGAACGCAGCGAAAAGCCACCGTTGCCCACGTTATGGTCGTCATGAAAGTGAGGCCACGAAGCGCCGACATAATCATATTCAAGGAAGGCAGGATCCCAGGCACTGCCGTCGAGGACATACCCGTCCCATTGTACGCACAGTGCGTGCGGTGTCCTGATATGCTCGACCAAACCTCGCAGCATGAAGCGCGAATAATCGTCGCGCGACCTGATCGGCTCGATCTGTCGCCAGCTGATCCCTGGCTCCTTGGAGGGGGGCGGCCGATCGCTGAGGAGAAGTACCTCGGCGAAGTCCGCTTGCGCCAGCGATGCTCGCAGCGCCTCGAGGGTGGCAGCAAGCGCAACGCCCGTCACGGCCACCAGCGTGACGGCGGGAAGCTGAGGTCGCGTTTGCAGCAAGCTCAAACCGTTTCTTGCGCGATGCTCCGCAGGTAGCGTGCATAATCGGACTTGCCGAGACGCTCTGTCGCCACGGCCAATTGCGCATCGTCGATGAAGCCCATCCTGAAGGCGATCTCTTCGGGGCAGGCAATCTTGGTACCCTGTCGCCTTTCCAGCGTGCCAACAAAATTGGAAGCTTCGAGCAGGCTATCGGGCGTCCCCGTATCCAACCACGCATAGCCACGACCCATCAGCTCCACGTTGAGCTGACCGCGGCTCAGATAGGCCTTGTTGACGTCCGTAATCTCGAGCTCGCCACGCCAGGACGGCTGAATGTTCGCGGCAATGTCGACCACCTGTTCATCGTAGAAATATAAGCCGGTCACAGCCCAGTTTGACTTTGGCTCTGCGGGCTTCTCCTCGATGCTGAGGGCGCGCATCCGGTCATCGAAATCGACAACTCCGTAACGCTGTGGATCGGCCACCTGGTACGCGAAGACCGTTGCCCCGGAGGCGCGCGCTCTGGCGTTCCTCATCGTCTCGGACAGGCCATGGCCGAAGAAAATGTTGTCGCCAAGCACGAGGCACGAGGGACCCCCAGCGACGAAATCTGCGCCGATCGTAAAAGCTTGAGCCAGGCCCTTCGGCTCCGGCTGAACGGCGTAGGATATGCTCATCCCCCACTGTGAACCATCGCTAAGAAGCTGCTGAAAGAGCGGCGAGTCATGCGGGGTGGTAATCACCAGGACCTCGCGGATCCCGGCGAGCATGAGCGTGGTCAGGGGGTAATAGACGAGCGGCTTGTCGTAGACCGGAAGCAGCTGCTTCGAGACGGTGAGCGTCATCGGATAGAGCCGCGTACCGCTGCCGCCTGCGAGAATGATTCCCTTCATTGGTTTGCAGCTCCTGGCGCGCCGAACCGGACGAGACGTTCGACCACGATCTTCAGGGATTCGCGCCAGTCCGGCAAGCGAAGGCCGTAGACTTCCTCCAACCTGCAGCAATCCAGTCGCGAGTTCGCAGGTCGCTTCGCCGCCGTCGGAAAATCGGCAGTGGAGATCCGATTCACATGAGCCGACGGCCCACCCGCCGCAGCGGACGCCTCGAAAATTGCCTGCGCAAAGTCCGCCCAGCTCGCCTCACCCGAAGCAGTCATGTGGAACACACCCCTAAGCTCGGGCTCGTTTCGCTCGACCAGGTTAATGGCAAGGAAAAGCGCGGCATCGGCGATGTCGAGCGCACAGGTCGGGTTGCCGCGCTGATCGGCAACGACCGAGACCTCGTCGCGGGTTTCCGCGAGCCGCAGCATCGTCTTCACGAAGTTCGCGCCGAATGGGCTGTAGACCCACGCGGTTCGAAGAACGGAACTGTTCTCATGCTCGGCGAGCACCGCCTTCTCGCCCGCAAGCTTCGATGCTCCGTAAACGCCTGCCGGTGCCGTCACGTCGTCCTCGACGTAGGGCTCCCTCTTCGAGCCGTCGAACACATAATCCGTCGATAGATGGACGAGGGGCACACCCAGCTTAGCCGCGGCGCGCGCAACGGCTCGAGCTCCGCTCTCATTCACCGCGAAGGCCATAGCGGACTCGCTCTCCGCCTTATCGACTTGTGTGTAGGCCGCGGCGGAGATAATTGCGTCGGGGCGCGCCGCTTCGATCGCAGCGACGATCGCATCTGAAGGCCCCGCGAGATCGATTTCCGGCCGACCCAGCGTCGACAGTTCGATGCCGCGCCTCGGTGCGCGCTCGGCCAGGGATAGGGCAACCTGCCCTTCACGTCCGGTGACGAGAATCCGCATTGCGGCTCAGCCCTTAGCGGAACCGAGCAGGCCCAGCCGCTCTCCGGCGTAACGCTCACGCAACGGGCGCCACCACCAGTCGTTTTCGAGATACCAGCGGACCGTCTTTTCGATGCCGGTGTCGAAATTCTCCTGCGCACGCCAGCCGAGCTCGGTTTCGAGCTTCGTCGCGTCAATCGCGTATCGCGCGTCGTGGCCGGGCCGGTCAGTCACGAACTCGATCAACTCCTCGCGGGGCCCGTTTGACGGCGCGAACTCGTCGAGCACCGAGCAGATGCGCCGCACCACATCGATATTGCGGCGCTCGTTGCGCCCACCGACGTTGTAGGTCTCCCCCACCCTGCCCCGGTCGACGATCAGGTCGAGTGCGCGCGCATGATCCTCGACGTAAAGCCAGTCACGGATGTTCTCCCCCTGGCCGTAGACCGGCAGTCGCTCACCCGCGAGCGCGTTGAGGATTGTCAGCGGGATCAGCTTCTCTGGGAAGTGGTAAGGCCCGTAATTGTTCGAGCAGTTGGAGACAACGACGGGCAAGCCGTAGGTGCGCCGCCACGCCTGGGCTAGGTGGTCGGACGACGCCTTCGACGCAGAATAAGGCGAGCTCGGGTCGTACGGTGTGTCCTCGCTGAACAGTCCATCGTCGCCGAGGGAACCGTAGACCTCATCGGTGGAGACGTGGAGGAACCGGAACGCGTCCTTTGCCGCAACGTCCAGGTTCGACCAGTAACCGCGCGCCGTCTCGAGCAACGTGAAAGTACCAATAACGTTCGTCTCGATGAAGTCCGCCGCGCCAGTGATCGAGCGGTCGACGTGGCTCTCCGCCGCAAGGTGCATAACGCGGTCTGGGCGGAACCCAGCGAACGCTCCCTCCATCGCCGCGCGATCGCAGATATTGGCATGGAGGAAGCGATAATTGGGCTTGCTCTCGACGACCGACAGCGACGCGAGATTGCCCGCATAAGTCAGCGCATCGACGTTCAGGACCTCATAGCCCCTCTCGAGCACCAGGTGCCGTACCAGCGCCGAGCCGATGAACCCCGCACCGCCAGTGACGATCACGCGCATCAGCGATCACTCAGCGAGAAATAGGCCGGCAGGTCGGCAAGATGCGGCTGCTGTCTATCCTTCGTGGAAAGGGTCTCGGGATCTGCCATCGGTGGCCAATCAACCGCTATGTCGGGATCGTCCCAAGCAACCCCCTTGTCGTTTTCGGGGCTGTAATATTCGGTTACTCGGTAGCTGATGACAGTATTGGGCTCCAGTGTGCAGAAGCCATGGCCGAAGCCAACCGGGATCCATAGCTGGTTATTCTCTTCGGGCGAGAGTGTCTGTGCAATCCAGCTGCCATAGGTCGGCGAACCGTGGCGCAGGTCGACAGCGACATCGAACAGTTTCCCGGCGAGGCAGCGGACTAGCTTGCCCTGCGCGGCGGGTTTGGTCTGGAAATGGAGCCCGCGGACCGTGCCCGGACGCACGCTTAGCGACTGGTTTTCCTGGACGAATTCGACGCCAGGCACGCGCTCCGAGAAGGCATTCAGCCGGAATATCTCCGAGAAATAGCCGCGCTCGTCCTCGATTATGCGCGGCCTGATTTCAAACAGGCCGTCAATTTCAAACTCACGAAATTCCAAGCGTTTTACCCCTACACTCGACCCGGCACCCAGCGCTTAGCCGACCCGCGTCATCGTTCAAGATGAAGATTATCGGGTGACGGCGCGCGCCGTAGCGACCGGGACGAACAACTGGCTCAGCAGCTGAACGAACTTGGTCGGCTGATTGGCCTTCGCGTTGCCGATGTAGAGCACATCCTGGTCATGCATGCGGAACCGTTGCGACAGCAGGTAGGCGCCGGCACGCATCATGTTCAGATGATAGACCGTCGGCATCTCGCCTCCGTCGGGCTGGCGCACATAGCGGAACACGAACACCGCAGCCGCGTCCCCCGCGTTCGGATTGGCGCCTCCAGCAAGAGCCACCGCCTCGGCGAGCGTCAGGTTTGGCCGCGGAAAGACAACTTCGTCAGCCTTGTTGGGCGCGCCAAGGATAGAGAAACTCTGGGGTCGGCTGATGACCGTGATCCGGTCGCCGGGGGCGACCTGGACATCCTCCTGCGGCATGTCGAGCAGGTCGCTCAGCCGGATCTCGAAACTCTGGCCGTCACGCTGAATGCGGGCCACTGCGTCCTTCGCATTGCCCCGGTAACCGCCGGCCAGCGCGATCGCATCGACGAGAGATTCCCTATTGGTCGCCAGCACCAGGCGACCCGGCTTCGACACTTCGCCGGCGAGGATCACGCTGTTCGTGATCGACTGGTCGATAGAAACCATGACCTGCGGATCCTGAGACATGCCCCGGAGGCCGCTCTGGATCATCGCCTGGAGCTCGGCAGCTGTGTGCCCCGCAGCCCTGACGCGGCCAATAAACGGCACCTTGATGAAGCCATAGTCATCGACCCGGACGGCGGGCAGTCGCTCAGCGGTCGAACTCGTATCGACGGCGCCCCCACCAGCAGCAACGGCCGAGCGCAGGTTGGAGTTGCCGAACAAGGCGACGCCGGCTTCATAGATGGTGATGTTGAGCACATCTCCCGGACCGAGCAGGTCAGTCGGGCGCGGCAACGCATCGGCGAGCGTCTTCGCCGGAAGAGACGGAGCCGGCGGGACCTGCGCGTTGCTTTCGAGCTCGACCAGAGCGAACGGGAATTGGGCCTGCTCCGCACGGGCGGCGTGCTTGATGTCGGATCCCGTGGGGCCGCTGACTGGCAGGCTCGCGCAGCCGGACAGCATCATTGCGGCAGCGGAAACAACTATAGCGCCGCCGAGCCGCCCGCTCCGCCGCGGTACGCAAATCGTCAACATCAATTGAAATATCCCGGTGTCGGTCAGAACAATCCCCAGCGCCCTACCATCTCAAACCAATCGAAATCAACGCGCAGTTTTGGCTAGCGACGGCGGAATTCCTTGTTATTGTGGGGACTTGCCTGAACCCCGCCAAAATGCCTAGCGCCCTTCGCGCCGCAGTTGAGCCAATAGCCAGTGATCTTTTGGGAATATTTCGTGCGCTTGCTCCCTCGCAAGCCGTTGCCGGCCCTTGGGGCGCTGTATTGGCATCTCAGCCGGAGGCGGCTTAGGGCCCTCAATCGGGTGCGCGCAGCGAGTGCGAGCCTGTCATTCGCTTACGAGATGTGGATCAAGCGCATTGAGCGGAACGAGGAGGCGGCCTCAGCCCTTTGCGCGGCGCGGCCGAGCTGGCGGTTCCAGCCCCTCTTTTCGGTCCTCTTGTACTCACCAGAAGATTGCGACGCCGCGCGCATCGAACGCTCGACGCGGTCAGTCGAGTGGCAGTTGTACCCGTCCTGGAATATTATTCACACGAGAATGGATGCAATTGGTGCGGCCATTGCTGACGTGGACGGGGACTATGTCGTGCCGCTGCTCGCCGGCGACATGCTGTCCGAGGTGGCGCTTCTACGTTTCGCCGAGGCGCTTCAATCAGAGGCCGACGCGAGCATATTGTACGGCGACGAGGATGAGCTGGATGAACGGGGCCGTGTCCGCCCGTGGTTCAAGCCGGGCTGGAATGCCGAGATGTTTCTTGCTCAGGATTATCTCTCGCGAGCGTCGGCAATAGTAGCGCACGTCGCTCGATCCGCGGCCGAAACGAGCGACGGGAGTATTACCGAACTAGTGCTCGCGGCGACGTCGCTGGCGAACGGAAACATCGTCCATGTTCCCCACGTACTGGTACATGCCGATCCAAGCGCAAGGATTTCCGACGAGGAAGAGAGACTGAAGGCTGTCGGTCGGCACGTCCACCCATATGGCGGGAGCTGCGAGGCCGGGCCGTTTGGAACGGTGAAGATCAAGTGGCCGCTGCCCGCCGCGCTGCCGCTGGTCAGCATCATTATTCCCACCAAGGACAAGGTCGAGCTGCTCAAAGCCTGTACTGAAAGCCTGATCCAAAGAACCGATTACGCTCCATTCGAAATCCTGATCGTCGACAATGCTAGTGTCGAGCAGGAAACGGCCTACTTCCTGGCTGAGTTGGGGAAACACCCGGAGGTCCGGGTGCTATCGTATCCAGGGCGATACAATTTCTCTGCGATCAACAATTTCGCGGCGAAGCACGCCCGCGGCACATTCCTGTGCCTGCTGAACAACGATACCGAAGTGCTCACGCCTGAATGGCTGAGCGAAATGATGCGGTATGCGGTCCGCACGGATGTCGGAGCCGTCGGCGCCAAGCTGCTTTATGACGATAGAACGATCCAGCATGCCGGAGTTATCATCGGCATCGGCGGTGCCGCGGGGCACGCACATCGATCCCTGCGTGCGAACGATCCGGGATATTTTCGGCAGGCGCACATCGCGCAGTTTGTGAGCGCGGTTACGGCAGCCTGTCTGGTGGTCGACAAGGCCAAGTATGAGCAGGTCGGCGGGCTCGACGAGCAGTGGCTTGCTGTGGCGTTCAATGACGTCGACCTGTGCCTCAAGCTCGAGAAAGCCGGCTGGCGGAACGTCTATGTTCCGCATGCCGAATTGATTCATCACGAGTCCAAATCCCGGGGAAACGACATTTCACCCCGGAACATCGATCGCTATCGCAGAGAGCTGAGCGTCCTTCAGGATCGGTGGGGTACGAAGGGGTACAGTGACCCCCTGCACAATCCGAACCTCGACCGCGCCAACGAGGCATTTGTTATTCGATTATAGTCGCAGACCGTCGCCCTCGTTAAAGACCGGCGTAGACCTCCAGTCCCTCGTTGACGTCGGCATAAATCTTAGCTTGGCCTTGATTGAGAACCACTGCGCGATCGCAGAACTCGCGTATCGTTTCTGGGCTGTGGGATGCGAGTACGAGGGCCCGGTCTCGCCGCTTCTCGAATAGCTCGTGATGACACTTCTTATGAAAATTCGCGTCGCCGACCATGATGATTTCATCGATCAGGTAACAATCGAATTCGATTGCTAGCGACAACGCGAAGGCAAGCCTCGCTCGCATGCCCGATGAATAGGTCTTCACCGGCATTTTCAGTTGCGGTCCCAGCTCGGTGAAGTCCTCGACGAAGTCACGGATTTCCTTGTACTCGTGCCCGTAGATACGGGCGATGAAGCGAGCGTTGTCGTAACCGGTGAGGCTACCTTGAAAGCCGCCACCAAAACCCAACGGCCAGGACACACTCATATGACGGTGGATCCTGCCAGATGTCGGCATTTCCACGCCCCCGATCAGCTTGATCAGCGTCGTTTTACCTGCGCCATTGCGGCCTAGAAAGCCCACATGTTCTCCGGGCTCAATTTGAAGGTCGACTCCGCGAAGGACCTGCTTTCGACCGGATCCCATCGGATAAGACTTCGTCAGGCGCTCGCACGAAATCATTCGACGACCAGATGGCGGCGGATACGTCGGCAGAGCCCCAACCCAATTAGCGCCGACACGAGCGAAGCAGCAAGCGGGACCGCGACGTCGTAATGCGCGTCCACTCGGCTCCCGAAGATTCCTTGCCGCATCAACTCCATCGCATGGACAAAGGGCGAATAATACATCGCGTTCTGAGCCTCAGGCGTAAGCCACGAGACCATTGCGAAAGTCCCTGAGAACGGGATCATGATGTAAATGGTCACTGGCATGAACTTTTCCAGCACGTCCGACATTTCGGACAAGGGCGCCAACACCAGGCAGAGGGAGAAGCTGAAGAGGCAGTAGAGGAACCAACCGGTGAAGAATGCTCCGAGGTCGGCGGGGACGGGAAACTCGTTCAAGAGGATTAGCAAAGTCCCAATGAACAAGTAGGCCATCATCGCGCCGATCATCTCGATCAGAAACCGCACGAAGATGAAATCGAGCACCTTGATCTGCCGGTGGTACATCAAGCTTCCGTTGACGCTGAATACACGCACCGAACGACCGACGGCGTTTCGGAAAAGCGTCAGCGGAATGTAGCCACTGGCAACGAAGGCAACAACGCTGACCCCATGTTCCTCCGGCCCCTTCATGAAACGCCAGACGATGCCGACCAGCACAGCAAACAGCAGGGGCTCAACCATGATCCACAAGAAACCGATATTCTCGCGGCCAAAGCGCGTGACCAACTCGCGAATCATCAAGGCGCTGATGACACGCCGCTGAATCCGCCAGCCTGCTGCAAGCTTGTCCAATGGTCAGTCCTCTGGGGCGTGCTCGAGAATGCCAACGACGAGCATCCAGCCGATGAAATAGAGGCACACCGACGCGGCAAAAACCGTCAGGATCCGCTTGAGACGGTGCGGCAGAGTGGATTCATCGGGCTTGTTCGGTTCCACAACCCGCTCGAGATAGAATTGCTGCTTCTGAGCATCGGAGCGCGCCGTCTCGAGAGCAGTCTGTGCCGCTGTCAGCATTTGAGTGGCAAATTCCTGCTCGACCTGCAGTTTTTCGAAATTCCCCATTTTGGAAGCAATGCCGGTGGGTGTTCCCACGGCGCGGCCATTCTGGGCAGCGATCTCGCGGCCGACCGCCGCTATTCGGTTTCTAAGCGCCGGGATCGCCGGGTTGCGTGGTGCGACGCGAAGCATCAGGTCGAGCTGCGCCTGGAGCGAAGCCTGCTCCGACACCAGCTTGTTGGAAACATCGAGAACGCCAGCCGCTTGTTTTGCGGGGTCGATCAAATCCTGTTGATTCCGAAAAACGCTTAGCGTCACACGGGCATTACGGACTCGGGCCTCTGCCTGGGCGACGCGCTGTTCCGCCTCCTCGATTGCGCGTCCCTCTGCTCGCACGTTCAATCGATTGACCAGGAGCTCGCTTAGATCGAGGAGCTTCGCGTTGGTGTCGTACGCGTCTTCGGGCGTGAACGCGCGTACCTCGAGGATAGCCAAGCCGCTCTCGGAATCAGTGTCCGCGCCGACCATTGAGCCGTAATATCGGTAGAGGCTCTCGAAGGACGCGTCATGGAACGGCTGCGGAAATCGGCTCAGGAAGTCGGCGCCTCGGCTTGAAAATTGCGCCCGCACATCGGTGCGTGCCTGCAAGTCACGCAGTGCATTGCGCGACCGAATATATTGAAGGACCTCCTTTGTCTGCTCCTGGCCGGCGGAAAGCCCGGTGCTCTGGACCAAATTAGCCAGCGACAAAGTGGGGACCGCCTTTTGGCCGGGTGTCTTGATCACAAAGCTGGACTGCGAGACATAGACCGGCGAGGCGATCAGCCCATAATAAAGGGTGGCGAGGAGGGTCGGGAGGCCGACGAACAACGCCAGCCAGCGATGGCGGTACAACCGTTCCTTCGCTTTCGACCTGCGCACGACAGCCCGGAGGGCTTCGTGTTCAATAGTCGTGATGTTCATTTAACCCTCTGCTCGGTGTGAGATAGCTCTGGAGCGGCGCTGCTCGCGATCGACAAGAGCCCGATTGCGCGACGTAGCCGCTCGTTGGAATGATCTATGGACGCGCATCGATCTCAAGCTGCCGATGCAAAAGAACGCACGATCCCGGCTGCAGCCACGAACTCCCGCCCAAGCTGGTCGTCTTCGGGCATTCTGGCGATGAACTCATAGCCCTTCGCCCGCCGCTCAGACAAAGCTTCGGAATCTTCCAAGAGCTCTTCGCATGCCGCTCGCATACTTTCCGGGGTACCATCGCAGTAGCGAACGAAACTGTTCCCACTGAAATTGACTTCGGAGAATTTGACGTCGACGTCGACGAGGCCAACGCCGCAGGCCACCATCTCATAACCGAGCTGGCTCGGATTGGTTGGAGAGTAACAGATGCCGACCTTGGCGCGATGATAAAGTCCGGCGAGTTCGCCAAGATCGGAAATAGATCCGAAGTTGACTATTTCGATGCCGATATCGTCATATTCATCTTCCCCGAAAAACCCGATGCGCAGGTTCGGGTTTCTCGTTTTGAGATCGATCAGGCCCTCGACGATTAGTTCGAAGCATCGCCGGTCCTGACTTGGACGGGCGAACAGAAGAACGTCGATGTCGCGCTCGCTTTCGACGGACGGTGGGCGGTAGACCTGATGGTCTATGGTGAATGGGATGAACTTCGGGGAGAGTCCCAGTTCGTCTTTGAGCTTTGCAGCAACCCATTCGCCGTAACAGATCATGTCGAAATCGAGCCGGTAGGATACAAGAGCCCGCATGTAGTCAGAACCAACAGGGTGAAACATCGGCTCGAAGTCTTGGACGAAATTGATTACCCTGCCCCGAAAATCGATCTTCCGGAAATCATAGACCGTCTTCCACTGCGTACATATTACGTGACTATGTGCGTCAACCACACCCCTGAAGATTGCAACATCCGCTTCAAACTCACCGAAGAACCGACCAATATCACGCTTAATGACTTTCGGGGCTCGATTAGTGTAGAAATACAGTTTGACGCGCTTTCCAATGCGCTCCAATTCCGCGCAGATATTGAAAATCTTGCGATGTCCACCTGAAGGCCCTGAAAAATCGGGTAGGATCACGCCGATATCAGCTAGTTTCTGTGAAGTTGCGGCTGAAGCGGTCGGCCTGCCGCCGCGGCGACCTAGGAAATCTTCGTAGGCGTCCAGCGCCTCGTCGGCGGCAAAGCGCTGCGCGTACTCGTATCTGACTACGTCGAAGGCAATGCGGGCGCGGTTCAGTGCAAAGGCATAGTTGCCATAGATTTCCCGGAACGATTGCAGCCAATCCTCCGTGCTTGTCGCAAGATGCGCAAGGCGGCCCTTCTGCGTCGCTTCGGTGAACGTTCGCGTTGAAGATGCAATGACGGGGCATTGAGCGAGAGAGGCTTCAAAAAACTTGAGTTCGCTCTTTGCCTCGCAAAAGGGATTACCGACCTCGAGAGGGGCGATGATCAAGTCGCAGCTGAGTTGGTCACGGACCATAGCGTCGTGCGGCATCAAACCGACGCTCGTCACTCGCGGCAGGTCGCCTGGTCGATGAATGTGCTGCCAGGCGGCCAGCTCCGGATAATCGTCGAGGTCGAAATCGCCGACGAGACGGAAAACGACGTCTGGATTTTCGCGCATGAACTGGCTCAGCGCAGGAGCAGCCACGGCGAAGTCTGCCTGATGAGTCCGAGTGCCGGAATAATAGCCCACGACGAACGGCGAAGGCCGGCCTTTCCTGCGATATCCGATACGCTCGAAAAACTCGATATTCTCGCTGCTTATTGCATTCCGTACCCGATACGCCGGCTTGCCGAGCTTCCGCATTTCATCGACGAGGAAACTGGTCGTCGACGTGCACATGTCGGCATGAAGAATGAATTCGCGGTATGCGCGCGTACCCCGAATGAAGCCGTCTTTGTTTTCTTCCGACAGGTAGCGAAAGCCGTCGATGTAGGGGATGAGGGTCTCATCGAAGATAAGATCATCGACGTCAAAGACGATGATCGCCCCGGCGCCTCGCATTTTATTGACGAATTCGATGAATGGCGACCAGTAAGGCGCACGGTGAATGACGACGACGCGCGCGCGAATATGTTCATTGATCAACTGTGGGAGGTCTTCGCCTTTCGCGCAGCGGACCTTCCATCCCTCGAACCGGAGGCCGTTAGCGATCCGATGGACGCGATAGGGTGTTGACGATGTTCCATTCGTCCCATCGATGAAGAGCGCGTCCAGATCGACGTCACTGAAAAGGGGCGCGATCGGCCTTTGATCTTGATGCGGCTCGGGGAGACCCTCCCCTAGCCATTGCGGCGCACTCGCCGGTGGTAGCGGACTCCGCCCCAGCGTAGCTCCTATCCATAGGAAATGTTCGGCCGGATCGAGTCCGGACGCGGCCACATCCGGATAGGCATTGCAGTACCACTGCGGGTCGAACTGGCCGGAGTTCTTGAGCGCAAGAACGTCCTCTTCACGTATTTTTGCCATTGCTTGATTAGGCTTCCTGCATCGTTAGGTCGAACGCGAACGGCCTTCGTGCATACCGTGCCGCAAATAATGCTCGAGAGGATCTATCCGGGCGTCCGCAACGTCTTGATAGCGTTCGAGATAGGCGG
>Ga0068871_100001506_pt1 | contig 15616 bp, 16 predicted proteins | sample KBSMisM72_FD_72750 | JGI IMG/M metagenome (GOLD analysis project Ga0068871, IMG submission 72750) | Miscanthus rhizosphere microbial communities from Kellogg Biological Station, Michigan, USA - KBS Miscanthus M7-2 | ecosystem: Host-associated > Plants > Roots > Rhizosphere > Soil ... | reverse complement strand
GCCATCTTCTCCAGCGCGGCGCGGCCGATGAAGTCGTGGTCGAACTTGATGAACGAGCCGTAACCCATCTCGTAGGGCGTGACGTAGTAGTCCTCGATGTTCTTCGAGACGAAGCTGCCGCCGATGGAGCCGGTGGCTTCGTAGCTGTTGGCGGGGAGCCATTCGCGGTACTTCTTCATCTTCTCGCCGGTGTAGACGGCGGGCAGCGGCGAGGGGATCCAGCCCGACTCGCAGGTGTTGGTGGCATAGGCGCGCGAGCCGACTTCCTTCAGCCCGAACTCCTTGCCGGCGGCGACGATCGCGGCGCGGATTTCCTCGCGCTCTGCGTAGGGCCCCCAGATCTCCAGGCCCGGCGCGCCCGCCATGCCGTGGCGCAGCGTGCGCACCTTGCGTCCGGCGAGGTTCATGGTGCCCATGTGGAAGAACTTGACCTCGGGCATCGGCCCGCCGTTCAGCTTCTCGATCACTTTCCAGGCGTTCGGCCCCTGGATCTGGAAGCGGTAGTTGGTGCGGTTGATGGCGAGGCCCTTGGTGTTGCCGGGCGAGCGGTCATCCTTCCGCGTCTTCACGTTGAAGCCGCCGGTCTCGGCGTGGAACTGGATCCAGCTCGCGGCCGGGGCGCGGCCGACGAATACCATGTGGTTCTCTTCGAGGTGGAACAGGATGCCGTCGCCGATGATGAAGCCGTCGTAGTTCGTCGGCGCGAGCTGCTTGGCGCGGTTCACCGGGAAGTTGGCGAAGCTGTTCATGCCCAGGTGGCTGAAGAGCTTCAGCGTGTCCGGGCCCTGCACGTACTGCTCGACCATGTGGTGCGACTGGTCGAAGAGCACCGCGCTCCTGGCCCAGGCGGCCTGCTCGTCGCGCCAGTTCGAGAACTCCGAGGGCACGACCGGATATACGTAGGCGCCGATCTGCGAATTGCGCAGCATGTCGACGGTGTTGCCTGCCGCCTTGAGGACGTCCTCGAGGTTACGCATCGTTTGCCTCCTCCAATGGGGAGGGCTACTCTAGCGCAATGATTGGATCCAATCCAGAGCCTTTTGGCCCGTTCCTTGGGCCAAAGCCCACATGATTGGATACAAAAACGTCGCCCTCAGGCTGAGGGAAATGATCCTCAGGGGGGAGCTCGCCCCGGGCGAGCGGCTGGCCGAAATCGCCCTGGCGGAGCGCCTTGGCGTGTCGCGCACGCCCATCCGCCAGGCGCTGCCCGCGCTGGCGCGCGAAGGACTGCTCGCCGCCGCCGGCCGGCGCGGCTTCGTGGTGCGCTCCTTCAGCCCGGACGATGTCCTCGACGCGATCGAGACGCGCGGGGTGCTCGAGGGGCTCGCCGCGCGGCGCATCGCGGAGCGGGGCGCTTCGACCGAGCTCCTGGGTCAACTGAAGGAATGCCTGAAGCAGGGCGACACGATCCTCGCCAAGCGGCGCTTCGAGAGCGCCGACGAAGCCCGCTACAGCGACATGAACGGCCGCTTCCACACGCTCATCGTCGAGGGCGCCGCCAGCCGGATCGTCGCCGACACGCTCGCACACAACGACCACGTGCCATTCGCCTCCGCGCGCGCGGTGGCGTTCAGCCGTGATCCTGCGGTGCTGCTACCGGTGCTGAACTACGCGCACCGGCAGCATCACGCGATCGTGCAGGCTTTGGAGAACCGCGAGGCTGCCAGGGTCGAGGCTCTCATGCGAGAGCATGCGACCCCGGTGAAGGAAGTCCTGAACCTGAAGCTTTAGGCGGCTTCTTTGAGCGCCAATGCTTTGTTGGTCGCTTCCCAGGTGAACTCGGGCTCTTCGCGCCCGAAGTGGCCGTAGGCGGCGGTCTTCTCGTAGATCGGGCGCAGCAGGTCGAGCATCTGGATGATGCCTTTCGGGCGCAGGTCGAAGTTCGCCTGCACCAGCTTCGCCAGCTTGTCGTCGGAGATCTTGCCGGTGCCGTGCGTGGTGACCATCACGCTCGTGGGCTTCGCCACGCCGATGGCGTAGGAAACCTGCACCAGGCACTTCGAGGCGAGGCCGGCGGCGACGATGTTCTTCGCCACGTAGCGCGCCGCATACGCGGCGGAGCGGTCCACCTTCGACGGGTCCTTGCCCGAGAACGCGCCGCCGCCGTGCGGCGCCGAGCCGCCGTAGGTGTCGACGATGATCTTGCGGCCGGTCAGGCCGCAGTCGCCTTTGGGCCCGCCGATCTCGAACGCGCCGGTCGGGTTGACGAGGTAGTTGATCTTGCCCTTCACCATGTTCTTCGGCAGCACCGGCTTGATGATCTGCTCGATCACCGCCTCCTCGATCTGCTTGTGCGTGAGGCCGGGCGCGTGCTGCGTCGACAGCACCACCGTCTCGATGCCTTCCGGCCGGCCGTTGGCGTAGCGCAGCGTGACCTGCGACTTGGCGTCCGGGCGCAGCCACGCCAGGCGGCCGTCGCGGCGCACTTCCGACTGGCGCTCGACCAGGCGGTGCGAAAGATAGATCGGCATCGGCATCAGCCCGGGCGTCTCGTCGCAGGCGTAGCCGAACATCAGGCCCTGGTCGCCGGCGCCCTGGTCGAGGTCGAGGCCCTTGCCTTCGTCCACGCCCTGCGCGATGTCGCGCGATTGCTCGCCGTAGGCGACCACGACCGTGCAGCCGTCGCAGTCGAAGCCGATCTTCGGATCGGTGTAGCCGATGCGCCGGATCGTCTTGCGCGCGATGTGCTGGTAGTCGATGTCGGCGTTGGTGGTGATCTCGCCCGCGAGCACGACCAGGTTGTCCTTGACCAGCGTCTCGGCGGCGACGCGCGAGCGGGGGTCCTGGGCTAGAATCGCATCGAGCACCGCATCCGAGATCTGGTCCGCGACCTTGTCGGGATGGCCTTCGGAAACGGATTCGGAAGTAAAGAGAAAATCGCTCATTGTTTTACGGTCTCGGGGAAAGATCGGAAGAGACCGCAAGGATATCAAATAATCTTGCACCGATTCCCCCGCTTTCTGCTCGGCCTGCTTGCGAAGCTTCCCCTTCGCGCGCTGCACGCGGTGGGAACGGTCCTCGGCTGGCTGGTTTATGGGATCTCACCCACGTATCGCAGGCACCTGCGAGAAAACCTCGCGCAGGCGGGCCTCGACGACGCGCAGACCCGGCGCGAGGCCATTGCCGCCTCCGGGCAGATGATCGCGGAGCTTCCGGTGCTCTGGTTCCGGCCGCAGCATGAGGTCGCCGCCCTGGTGAAGCAGGTCGGCGGCGCGGCCGACGAGGCGCTCGCCGCGGCCGCGGCGCGCCGACCGGTGCTGTTTCTCGCGCCGCACATGGGCGCATTCGAAGTCACGGCACAGTACGCCGCACAGCACACGCCGATCACGGTCCTCTATCGCCCGCCGAAGATCGCCTGGCTCGAGCCCGCGATGCGCGAAGGCCGCGCGCGCGGCGCCGTGCGCCTAGCGCCCGCCGATGTGAGCGGCGTGCGCGAGCTTTTCGCCGCGTTGAAGCGCGGCGAAGCCGCGGGTTTCCTGCCCGACCAGGTGCCGGGCGAAGGCGAAGGCGAATGGGCCGACTTCTTCGGCCGCGCCGCCTACACCATGACGCTCGCCGCCAAGCTGATGGAGCGCAGCGGCATCGAGGCTTTTTTCGCCTACGCCAGGCGCCTGCCGCGCGGCGCCGGCTACGAGATCATCGTGCGGCGGGTCCCCGACAAGATCGCGGGCGAGAGCGCGACCCGGCGGCTCAACCGCGGCATCGAGGCGCTGGTGGGCGAATGCCCCGGGCAGTACCTCTGGGGCTATAACCGCTACAAGGCGCCGCGAGGCGCGAAGCCGCGCGCATGACTCGCATCGCGCTCGCCTTCGTATGGCTGCTGAGGCTCCTGCCCTTGCGCGTGATCGCTGCGGTGGGCAGCTTCGTCGGCATCGTCTTCTATTGGCTGATCGCGGAGCGGCGCCGCGTGACGCGCATCAATCTCGCCAAGTGCTTCCCGCACATGCCCGCGCGCGAGCGCGAGCGCCTCTCGCGCGCGCATTTCCGCGCCTTGTGCCACGCCCTCATGGACCACGGCATCCTGTGGTGGTCGCGGCGCGAGCGCATCGAGCGCCTCGTGAAGCTGGAAGGCATCGAGCACCTGCGCGCGCTCGACGGCAAGCCGGTCATCCTCTTCGCGCCCCACTTCGTCGGCCTGGACGCCACGCTGCAGCGCCTGTCGCTCGATTTTCCGGTCGCCATGATGTACGCAAGGCAGAAGAACCCGGTGATGGAGCGCACCTTGTACAAGGGGCGCACGCGCTTCGGCGGCCACATGTACCTGCGCACGGCCGGCATCGAGGAAGGCCTGCGTGCGATCGCGGCGCTCGAGCGCTTCTATTACCTGCCCGACCTCGACTACGGCCGCAAGCGCGCGATCTTCGTGCCGTTTTTCGGCGTGCCCGCCGCCACCGTCACCGGGCTGTCGTATATTGCTCGCACGAGCGGGGCGGCGGTGGTGCCCTGCGTGACGCGCTTGCTCCCCGGCGGCGGCTACGTAGCGCGGTTCTGGCCGGCGTGGACCGATTTTCCCGGGGCGAGCGACGAGGCCGGTACGCGCCGCATGGTCGCCTTCATCGAGGAGCGCGTGCTGGAGATGCCCGAGCAGTACTGGTGGCTGCACAAGCGCTTCAAGACCCGGCCGGAAGGCGAGGCGAGGTTCTATTGAAAAAAGTACGCGTCGCCGTCGTCGGCGCCGGCCACATGGGGCGCTATCACGCCCAGAAGTTCGCGGCGTGCGAGGGCGCCGAGCTTGCTGCGATCGTCGACGCGGATGCTTCGCGCGCGGCGGCGTTTCCCGGAGTCGCGTTCTTCGGCGATTACCGCGAGGTCCTGGACCTCGTCGATGCGGTCGTGATCGCCGTTCCCACCGATCGGCATTTTGCGATCGCGCGTGCGTGCATCGAGCGCGGCCTGCACGTCCTCATCGAGAAGCCCATCGCCGCCACGCTCGCGCAGGCCGACGCGCTGATCCGCGTCGCGAAGAAGCGCAAGGTCGTGCTGCAGGTCGGCCACGTCGAGCGCTTCAACCGCGGCTTCGCCGCGATCAGCTCGCGCATCGACCGGCCGATGTACATCGAGACCGAGCGCCTTGCGCCGTTCAAGAGCCGCGGCGTCGAAGTCGACGTGGTGCTGGACCTGATGATCCACGACCTCGACCTGATGGTGGCGCTGGCGCGATCCGAGGTGAAGCATGTGAGCGCGAGCGGCTTCCGCGTCCTGACGCGTGACATCGACATCGCCACCGCCAACATCGAATTCGCGAGCGGCTGCGTGGCCAACCTGTCGGCGAGCCGCGTCAGCCAGGCGGCCGTGCGCAAGCTGCGCATGTTCCAGCACGGCGTTTACCTGTCGGCGGACCTGCAGTCGGGCGCGGTGCGCTTCATTACCCAGGAAGGCGGAGAAGTGCGGCAGGCCGATGAAAACTATTCCGGCGGCGACGCGCTCGCCGAGCAGGCGAAGAGTTTCGTTCTCGCCATTTCCCGGAAAAAACCGGCGGTGGTCAGCGGCGAGGACGGCCGGCGCGCGCTCAAGCTCGCGCTCGACGTCGGACGGCTGGTACGCGAGCGCCTGAAGCGATTCGAGAGCAGTGCCAGGAGAAAAGCAGGATGACTCCCATCCAGATGGTCAATCCGGCGGCCGAGTACCGCCTGATGCAGGCGGAGCTCGATGCGGCCGTGCTCGGCGTGCTGTCCTCCGGCCGCTACATCCTCGGCCCCGAAGGCGAGGCGCTGGAGAAGGAGCTCGCGGCCTACCTCGGCGCGGCGCACGCCGTGGGCTGCAACTCGGGCACCGACGCGCTGCACCTGCCGCTCGTCGCCGCGGGCGTCGGTCCGGGGGACGAGGTCGTGGTGCCGGCCTTCACCTTCTTCGCCACCGCGGAGGCGGTGTCGTATACGGGCGCGAAACCAGTGTTTGCCGACGTCGACGCGGATACGTTCAATCTGTCGGTCGAATCTCTGAAGAAGTGCGTGACCGCGAAGACGAAGGCGGTCATCGCGGTGCACCTGTTCGGCCAGTGCGCGGCGCTCGATGAGATTTCGAGAGTGTGCAAGGACCGGAACGCCGTGCTGGTCGAGGACTGCGCCCAGGCCATCGGGGCGGATTACGACGGGCGGCGCGCGGGAAGCTGGGGCGATTTCGGCGGCTTTTCCTTCTACCCGACGAAGAATCTCGGCGCGGCCGGCGACGCCGGCCTGATGACGGCGAAGAGCGCCGAGCACGACAAGGTGCTGCGCTCGCTCCGCCACCATGGCTCCAAACAGACTTACCTGCACGACCGCGTGGGCTGGAACAGCCGCCTCGATGAGCTGCAGGCGGCGGTCCTGCGCGTGAAGCTGCGCCATCTTGAGCGCTTCACCGAGGCGCGGCGCAAGGTCGCTGCGGGTTATCGCGCGCGCCTCGCCGGCAGCAACGTGACGCTCCCCGCCGAGCACGGCCGCGGCCGGCATGTGTACCACCAGTTCACGATCCGCAGCGCGAGGCGCGACGCGATCCGCGATGCACTGGCGAAGGAGAGCATTGCGAGCTCGGTGTTCTATCCCGTGGCGCTCCACCAGCAGCCGGTCTATGCGTCGGCAAACACGGGCGTGTCGCTGCCCCAGGCCGAGAACGCCGCGAAGACGGTGCTCTCGCTCCCCATCAATCCGACGCTCGACGACGCTTCGCTCGACCGCATCTGCGCCGTGATCCGGAAGGCATGAAGCTTCCATTCACCAAGATGCACGGCGCCGGGAATGATTTCGTGGTGCTCGATTTCACGCGGCAAAACTTCTTTCTTTCCAAAGAACAACTGCAAAACATCGCCGATCGCCACCGCGGCATCGGCGCCGACCAGATCCTGGTGGTGGAAAGGCCGGGGAAGGCGGGCGTCGACTTCCGCTATCGCATCTTCAATTCCGACGGCGGGGAGGTCGAGCAGTGCGGCAATGGCGCGCGCTGCTTCGTCAAGTTCGTGCGCGCGCGAGGCCTCACCGACAAGCGCGAGATCCGCGTCGAGACCCTCGGCGGCACTATCGCCCCGCGCCTGGAAGCCGATGGCGAGGTGAGCGTGGACATGGGGCCGCCGTCGATCGAAATGCCTTTGCTTCAACGAATCGAGGTGCAAAAGCAAATGGTGGAAGTCACCATCCTGTCGATGGGCAATCCGCATGCCGTGCAGCTCGTGGCCGACGCGGAAAAGGCGCCGGTCATCACGCAGGGGCCGCTCATCGAGCACCATCCGCGCTTCCCGAACCGCGTCAATGCGGGCTACATGCAGATCCTAGACCGTGGCCGCATCGCGCTGCGCGTCTGGGAGCGGGGCGCCGGCGAGACGCTGTCGTGCGGCACCGGCGCCTGCGCGGCGGTCGTGGCCGGCATCGCGCGCAAGCTCCTCGACTCGCCGGTGCGCGTGCAGACGCACGGCGGAGCGTTGACCATCTCTTGGGCGGGCGGCCACAATGCGGTGTGGATGAAGGGCCCGGCCGAAACGGCGTACGAAGGTACCATCGACCTCTAGAACAAGAATGAGCCCCGACGACGTCGCGCGATTCCTGCGCACCCATCCGCAGTTCTTCGAGCAGCATCCCGAGCTCCTCGACACCATTCGCGTCTCCCACCCCTACGGCGGGCGAGCCATCCCGCTCGCCGAGCGCCAGACGGTCGCGCTGCGCGAGAAAGCCCGCCAGCTGGAGGGCAAGCTCGGCCAGCTGATCCAGTTCGGCGAGGAAAACGACGCGATCAGCGAGAAGGTCCATCGCCTGTCGACGGCGCTGGTCGGCGCCGCCGATTTTCCCGCGCTCGTCCACGCGCTGTATTTCCACCTGCGCGAGGATTTCGCCGTGCCGCACGTCGCGCTGCGGGTCTGGGGCAAGAGCGTGCCGGCGGACTTTGACGAAGCAGGAGCGGTGAACGAAGCCCAGCGCACCCACGCCGCGGCCATGGGCGCGCCGCAATGCGGCCCCGCCGCAGGCAATCCTTTCGTCCCGTGGTTCGGCGAAGTGTCGGAGCACGTGCGCTCGGTCGCCCTGATCCCGCTTGGCCAGACGGCGGTATTCGGCCTTCTCGCGCTCGGCAGCGAGGACCCGCAGCGCTTCTTCCCGGAAATGGGAACCCTCTACCTCCGCCGCATTGGCGAGCTATGCGCAGCCGGAGTGACGGCCCGACTCTAGCGGCCGACTACCTCAACGCGCTGGAGCACCAGCGACGCCTCTCGCCGGCAACGTTGCGCAATTACGCGCATGCGATCCACGCCCTGTTGAATTTTCATGGGGACTTGAAGACCCTAGAGCCGGCGCAAGTGCGCCGCTTCATCGCCATGCTCCATGGGAAAGGCCTGTCGCCGCGCACGCTCGCGCTGACGCTTTCGGCCTGGCGCGGGTTCTATCGCTGGCTCGCGCGGCACCGCGATTTCGGCGCCAACCCGGTGCTCGGCATCCGCGCCCCCAAGGCGGCGCGCCCGCTGCCGAAGGCGCTCTCCGTCGAGAGCACGCAGCAGCTTCTGTCTGCGGAGAAGGAAGATTCTCCTTCCACGATCAGAGACCAGGCAATGTTCGAGCTTCTGTATTCGTCGGGCCTGCGCCTGGGCGAGCTGATCGCCTTGAACCTGGACGACGGCCGCCTCGACCTGCGCCAGGGCGAGGTGACCGTCACCGGCAAGGGCTCGAAGACGCGCACGGTCCCGGTCGGCGCGAGGGCGCGCGAGGCCCTCGCCGCGTGGATGAATGCGAGGCGCGCCGCTCCCGGCGAGAAGGCGCTGTTCGTGGGCGCGCGCGGCAGGCGCATCAGCGCGAGCGCGGTCGGCGCGCGCCTCAAGCAGTGGGCGCGGCGCCGCGGGCTGCACGAGCGCGTCCATCCGCACATGCTGCGCCACTCATTTGCCAGCCACGTGCTGCAGTCTTCCCAGGATTTGCGCGCGGTGCAGGAGATGCTCGGCCACGCCAGCATCTCGACCACGCAGGTCTATACGCACCTCGACTACCAGGCGCTTGCCAAGGTCTACGACGCCGCGCACCCGCGGGCGAAGAAGAAATGAACGCTCTGATTCTGAAGAAAGGGCGCGAGCGCTCGCTCAAGCGGCGCCATCCGTGGATCTTCTCCGGAGCGGTCGAGAAAGCGAGCGGCAAGTCCGGCGAGACCCTGGAAGTGCGCGATATCGCGGGTAACCCGCTGGCGCTCGCGGCCTACAGCCCGGATTCGCAGATCCGGGCGCGGGTCTGGACGTTCGATTCCTCCGCGGCCGTCGACAAGGGGTTTTTCAAGCAAAGGATTCAAAGGGCCGTCGAATTGCGTGAACGGCTGCCGGCATCGAAGCACACGAATGCCGTGCGGCTGATCCACGGCGAATCCGACGGTCTGCCGGGGCTGGTGGTCGACCGCTACGCCGACGTGCTGGTAGCGCAATTCCTCGCCGCGGGCGTGGAGCGCTGGCGCGAGGAGATTCTGGACCTGCTGGTGGAGGTTTCCGGCTGCGAAGCGGTGTTCGAGCGCTCCGACGCGGAGGTGCGCAAGCTGGAGGGGCTGGAACCCAGAACCGGGTTTGTCAGGGGAAACAGGAACGCGTCGCGCTGCCCGATCGTCGAGCACGGCCTCAATTTCCGCGTCGACGTGGAGCAGGGCCAGAAGACCGGCTTCTTCCTCGACCAGCGCGAGAACCGCCAGCGCGTGCGCGCCCTCGCCGCCGGACGCGAGGTGCTCGATGGCTTCTCTTATACCGGCGGTTTCGCCATCGCCGCCCTGGCCGGTGGCGCGAAGCACGTCACTGCGATCGAATCTTCTGCCGACGCAATTCAGATCGCAAAAGAGAATCTCGCCGCCAACCCGCTGGCCGCCGGCGGCATCGAATTCGTGCAGGCGGATGTGTTCAAGCATCTCAGGTTGCTGCGCGACAAGGGCGCCAAGTACGACATGATTGTTCTCGACCCGCCGAAGCTCGCGCCGACCGCCGCGCATGCCGAAAACGCCGCGCGCGCGTACAAGGACGTCAACCTGCTCGCCTTGAAGCTGCTCGCGCCGCGCGGCCTGCTCGCCACCTTCTCGTGCTCGGGCGGCGTGCCGGCGGATCTCTTCCAGTCGATCGTGGCCGGCGCCGCGCTCGACGCCGGGGCGGAAGCGAAGATCATCGAGCGCTTCGGAGCGGCGGCGGATCACCCCGTGGCGCTCGAGTTCCCCGAAGGCGACTACCTCAAGGGCCTGCTCGTCTTGAAGGGGTAAAATCCCGCCCTTCGCAAGGAGCATCCATGGCAGAGCAGAACATGGTGCCGGTGACCATCCTCACCGGCTTTCTGGGCGCAGGCAAGACCACGCTTCTCAACCGCATCCTGAAGGAAGACCACGGCCACCGCATCGCGGTGATCGAGAACGAGTTCGGCGAGAGCGGCGTGGACGGCGAGATCCTCGAGCGCACCGAGGAGCAGATCGTCGAGATGAACAACGGCTGCATCTGCTGCACCGTGCGCGGCGACCTGATCCGCATCCTCGGCGACCTGAAGGAGAAGCGCGACGGCGGCAAGCTGAAGTTCGACCGCGTGGTGATCGAGACCACCGGCATGGCCGACCCGGGCCCGGTGGCGCAGACCTTCTTCACCGACGAGGAGATCGGCAACTACTACCTGCTCGATTCGATCCTCACGGTGGTCGACGCGAAGCACGCGCCCAAGCAGCTCGACGAGTTCCACGAGGCGCAGGAGCAGGTCGGCTTCGCGGACCGCATCCTGATGTCCAAGACGGACCTGGTGTCCGAAAACGACATCGAGGACCTGTCCAAGCGCATCAAGCGCATGAACCCGCGCGCGCCGATCAAGAAAGTGCATTTCGGCGAGGCGAAGATCGACGAGATCCTGGACATCCGCGGCTTCAACCTGAACGCGATCCTCGAGCTCGATCCGGCGTTCCTCACCGACAGCCACCACGAGCACCACGACGAGGTCGAGTCGTTCGTCTTCAAGTCGGACAAGCCTTTCGACGGCGCGAAGCTCGAGCAATTCCTCTCGGGAATGATCCAGGTCTACGGCCCGGACCTGCTGCGCTACAAGGGCGTGCTGTGGATGAAGGGCAAGAACCAGCGCGTCGTCTTCCAGGGCGTGCACATGATGATGGGCGGCGACATGGGCAAGCCGTGGGCCAAGGGCGAGAAGAAGAGCTCGACGCTCGTCTTCATCGGCAAGAAGCTGCCGAAGGACCTCTTCATCGCCGGCCTCGAGGAATGCCTCGCCTGACATGCTGACCTGGCTGGGACGGGTCGTTCTCGTTGCCGCGCTGCTCGCGGGCTGGCAGAGCGCGCTCGTCCACCCGCTGACGCACGTCGACAAGAACGGCGGCTACGTCCACCTCGGCGACGGGCAGCCCAAGCCGAAGAAGTCCGACTCCGCAGGATTGTGCGACGTGCTCGCGGCGCTCGCCGCCTGCGCGCCGAGCACGCCGGCGGCGTTCGTTGCGGTTTGCGATTCGCAAGCAGCTTTCAATTCCCTCGCCGCGGTGCCGAGGATCGCCGAGGCGCCGCCCTTCCTCTCGCAGGGCCCTCCCGCCGTCCTCTAGCAGCGATCTGACCGCGCGCCCGCGGGCGCGCCATTCAATCGTTCAGAGGGGACGGACATGTTTCGCAAGAAGTGGTGCGCGGCGGCACTGGCGGTTACAGCCTGCTCAGCGCACGCCCAGCAAAGCGACGAGGTAAAGCGGCTCGAGGAGCGCGTCCAGCAGCTCGAGCAGCGCGTGCAGGAATCGCAGGCGCAGGCCGCGGCGCGGCAGCAGTCGGAGAGCGCCTTCAACCCGGCGGTTTCCGCGACGCTCAACGGCGTCTACGCCAATCTCAAGCAGAATCCCGACAGCTACCGAATCAACGGCTTCGTGCCGACGATGGGCGATGTGGCGCCTCCGCCGCGCGGCTTCAGCCTCGGCGAGTCCGAGCTCGGCATCGCGGCGAACGTCGACCATCTGTTCCGCGGCACGCTGATCGCGGCGATCCAGCCCGACGGCACGGGCGTCGACGTCGAGGAGGCCTATATCCAGACCCTCGCGCTTTCGCACGGCTTCAGCGTGAAGGCGGGCCGCTTCTTCTCGGCGGTCGGCTACCAGAACCAGGTCCACGCGCACGCGTGGGATTTCACCGACGCACCACTGGTGATGAAGGCTTTTCTCGGCGGCCAGCTGAAGGAAGACGGGGTTCAGGTGAAGTGGATCGCGCCCACCGACCTTTACCTCGACATCGGCGCCGAGTTCGGCCGCGGCGCCCAGTTCCCGGGCGCGACGGCCGGCAAGAACGGCGCCGGATCGGTCAACGCGTTTACCAACCTCGGCGGCGACATCGGCGCGGGCATGGCCTGGCAGGCGGGCCTTTCGTATTACCAGACATCGCCCGACGATCGTACCTACGATGATCCGCTGAGCGCGACCGCCAACAGCTTTACCGGGAGCAGCAAGCTGTGGGCGCTGAGCGGCGTGCTGAAGTGGGCGCCGAACGGCAACAACACGGTGAACAACTTCAAGGTGCAGGGCGAGTACTTCAGGCGCAAGGAGGATGGCGACCTGACGTTCGATCCCGCGGGTGCGGCGCTTGCCGATGCGTACAAGAGCGCGCAGTCGGGCTGGTACGCGCAGGCGGTCTATCAGTTCATGCCGAAATGGCGCGTCGGCTATCGCTACGACGAGCTCAGCTCCGGCACGACGACGATCGGACTCGTCGACTCCGGCGCGCTCGCGCCCGCCAGCTTCCCGATCCTCGCCGAGTACAAGCCCACGCGCCACACCGCGATGCTCGACTGGAGCCCGAGCGAGTTCAGCCGCGTGCGCCTGCAGTTCGCGCGCGACTACTCACGCCAGGGCGAGCCGGACAACCAGGTGTTCCTCCAATACATCGTCAGCCTGGGCGCGCACGGCGCCCACAGGTTCTAGGAGCCCGTATGAGATGGCTTTTTCTCCTCTGTACGTTCGCTTTGTCGCTGCCTGCCGCCGCGGCAATCAACGTGTTTGCGTGCGAGCCGGAGTGGGCAGCGCTCGCGCAGGAGCTCGGCGGCGACAAGGTTTCGACGATCTCCGCGACCACTGCCTTCCAGGATCCGCACCACATCGAGGCGCGCCCGAGCCTCATCGCGCGCATTCGCAGCGCCGACCTCGTGGTGTGCTCCGGCTCGGAGCTGGAAATCGGCTGGCTGCCACTGCTGCTTACGCAATCGGGCAACGGCCGCGTGCAACCGGGCTCGCCCGGCTACATCGAAGCTTCGCAGTACGTGGCCAAGCTCGAGGTGCCGCGCGCCATCGACCGTTCGATGGGCGACGTGCATCCCGGAGGCAATCCGCACATCCATACCGATCCGCGCAACATCGCCAAGGTGGCGGCGGTGCTCGCCGAGCGGCTGGCGCAGATCGACGGCGCCAACGCTGCTACATACCGCTCGCGGGGGCAGGCTTTCGAACAGCGCTGGAAGGAGGCGATCGCTCGCTGGGAGCAGCAGGCGGCGCGGTTGAGGGGCGTGCCGCTCGTCGAGCACCATAAGGGATTCACCTACCTCGTCAACTGGCTCGGCATGCGCGATGTCGGCGATCTCGAGCCGAAACCGGGCATCCCGCCGACCACGTCGCACCTTGCGCAGCTGGTCGACCAGATGAAGCAAGCACCCGCGAAGATGATCGTGTATTCGTCCTACGACGATCCGAAGGCCGCGCAGTTCCTGTCGCAGCGCACGGGAATTCCTAGCGTGATGCTGCCCTTCACCGTCGGCGGATCGGACAAGGCGAAGGACCTGTTCGGCTACTTCGACGACGTCATCGCGCGCCTGACGGGCCCGCTTCAATGACGCTGGACAGCGCGGCCCTCGGCATCCTCGCGCCGGCCCTCGCCGCCGGGCTGCTCGTCACGGCGACCCACGTGCCGCTAGGCATGCAGGTGCTCAGGCGCGGCATCGTGTTCATCGATCTCGCGGTGGCGCAGATTGCCGGCCTCGGCGTGATCGTCGCCGATCGCCTGGGCTTCGAGCCGCAGGGCGCCGCGGTACAGGTCGCCGCGCTTGCCGCGGCGCTCGCCGGCGCGCTGCTGCTCAACTGGACCGACAAGCGCTGGCCGGAAGTGCAGGAAGCGATCATCGGCGTCACCTTCATCGTCGCGGCAAACGCGGCGATCCTCCTGCTCGCCACCAACCCGCACGGCGCGGAGAACCTGAAGGACCTTCTCGTCGGCCAGATCCTTTGGTCCGATCCGGCCAGGCTGGTGCTGATCGCCGTTCTCTACGCGGCGATCCTGGGGCTGTGGTTCGGCCTGGGCGAGCGCGTCGGCCGCGTGGGCTTCTATCTGCTGTTCGCCTGTGCGGTAACTGCGTCGGTGCAGCTTGTCGGCGTTTACCTGGTATTCACGACTCTCATCGTGCCCGCGCTCGCGACGCGGGGGTTCGTGCGGCGGCGTGTCGCCGCGGGCTATGCGCTCGGCGCCGTCAGCTACGCGCTCGGGCTCGGGGTGTCGCTGTTTTCCGACTTGCCGCCGGGGCCGCTCATCGTCTGCATCATGACTTTGCTCGGGATCGCGGTATTCTTGAGTTTCCGGCCGCAAGCCCCAAGCTAGCAAAATCCCCATGGAACAAATGCACGGCACCACCATCCTGTCGGTGCGCCGCGGAGCGAGCGTCGCGCTCGGCGGCGACGGCCAGGTGACGCTCGGCAATGTGGTCATCAAGGGCGGCGCCAGGAAGATCCGGCGCCTGTACCAGGACCGCATCCTCGCCGGCTTCGCCGGCGGCACCGCCGACGCCTTCACGCTTTTCGAGCGCTTCGAGGCCAAGCTCGACAAGCATCAGGGCAACCTGATGCGCTCGGCAGTCGAGCTCGCCAAGGACTGGCGTACGGACCGCATCCTGCGCAGGCTCGAGGCGATGCTCGCCGTCGCCGACAAGGAGCATTCGCTGATCATTACGGGCCTTGGCGATGTGCTCGAGCCCGAGCACGGCATCGTCGCCATCGGCTCGGGCGGCCCGTATGCGCAAGCCGCGGCGCGCGCACTGCTCGAAAACACCTCCCTCAAACCGAAGGACATCGTCGAAAAAGCGCTCGCGGTCGCCGCGGACCTGTGCATCTATACGAACCACCAGCGCTCCATAGAGGAGCTCGCTTGAGCGGAATGACGCCGCAGGAAATCGTCCACGAGCTGGACAAGTACATCGTCGGGCAGGGAAAGGCGAAGCGGGCCGTCGCGATCGCGCTGCGCAACCGCTGGCGCCGCCAGCAGGTCGCGGAGCCGCTGCGCCAGGAAATCACGCCGAAGAACATCCTGATGATCGGGCCGACCGGCGTGGGCAAGACCGAGATCGCCCGGCGCCTCGCGCGGCTCGCCGACGCGCCCTTCATCAAGGTCGAGGCGACCAAGTTCACCGAGGTCGGCTATGTCGGGCGCGACGTGGACACCATCGTGCGCGACCTCGTCGAAATCAGCGTCAAGCAGACCCGCGAGCAGGCTACGCGCCGCGTGCGCACGCGCGCGCAGGATTCGGCGGAGGAAAGGATTCTGGATGCCCTCGTAGGTTTGCAGGAAAGAACCGCAGAGGAAAATCCGACGCGCCAGAAGTTCCGCAAGAAGCTGCGCGAAGGCGAGCTCGACGAGAAGGAGATCGACATCGAGGTCGCGGCGGGCCAGCCGCAGATGGAGATCCTCGCGCCCCCCGGCATGGAGGAGCTC
>Ga0068871_100001502_pt1 | contig 15625 bp, 15 predicted proteins | sample KBSMisM72_FD_72750 | JGI IMG/M metagenome (GOLD analysis project Ga0068871, IMG submission 72750) | Miscanthus rhizosphere microbial communities from Kellogg Biological Station, Michigan, USA - KBS Miscanthus M7-2 | ecosystem: Host-associated > Plants > Roots > Rhizosphere > Soil ... | reverse complement strand
GACATCCAAAGTAAGATGGCGATGCTCGAGCAGAAGATCGAAAGCGACAAGCTTCGGGACATGGCGAAGAACCGGGTGACGGTAGCGACCACCGAATCGAAGGTGGACTCTCAGGAATCGATTGCGCAACTGAACGCGGAGACGCGGCTGGTAGCGGAGAAGATGAAGCAGAATGGCCCGCCGCGTCCGCCGTTGACCGCGTTTGAACGAGAAGACTAGATGCCCTACCCTGCCGGCGTAACGCCCCCGGTGACACAGCGCCGGAACATGACGCCTGAGGAGATTGCTGCCCTCTGGAATGAGCCCGGGATCACCCCAACGCTACCGCCGTTGAATCCGATGGATCTGGCGATGCTGGGGCTGAGCGGTCCCGCGGAAAGCGCGGGGTTACCCCCAACGCTGTTGCAGATGGTCAGATACAAGAGGCCGGGGGTATCGGCGTTGGCACAAGAAGCAGCGGCAGCATATCACCAGACGCCTCGAGTAGATCCGATTGGTGCGAAGAACACGGTGTTTCATGCAACCTCTCCGGAGTCTGTAGAGAGGATTCTAGGTGCGGGAGAGATTGTTCCTGATCCAGGCCAATTAGCGGATTCGGGGTTGAGGTCCTGGCAGGAGTACACCAAGCTTCGACCACTTGAGCGAGAGGCTCAGATTCCCACCGCGTATTTAGATCAGGCAAAGCAATTGGCGCAGCAACGCGGGATTGCTCCCGGAAAGATCAAGGGCGCTTATGAGCGAACATCCGGGCGGGAATCGGGCTCGGTCAAAGGCGGAGATTTCGGTTGGTTTTTACGAGATTTGTTTGGAGAGGGAACAGATGCCGCCTTAGCGCAGTTCGGGTATCGGCAGACGCCGGAGGACTACGCTCAAGTACGTGGTGTTTCTGTATCTCGTGTTCCGCGAGTGGCGAGCAAAGCCACGAGGGCTGCCTCGTTTGTGATCGATCCGGAGAAGATGGGCCCCTCGCGTCCGTTCACTGAACCGGATTACCAGAAGACTAAGGAATTGCAAAACTCCTGGTTCACAGGAGAGGTCCCGATGAATCAGCAGTTCGAGTTTGAGAACCGCACCTACGATACGGCTATTCCTCGAGATGCGATTCGTGAATTGTGGCTAGACAAGGCTGCGATTGGGGCTGACCCGTTGTATTGGGGATCGGGAGCGGAGCGTCCGCACGACATAGCCGAGAGGATGCGCGAGATTGCCAAGCAGTACGGGATTCCGTTGCGTGAGTTTGAATCCGGGCGTGAGATGCATGCCGGTCGCGCCACGCTATCGGATATGGCCAAAAGGAAGAAAAAGTAGATGCCTGCTTTCGACGTGGCGGGGGCCCGGAGAGCCGGTTACGACGACAAGGAGATTCTGTCGTATGTGGCCGGCGAGGAGAATCCGGACCTGTTACCCGGCACCGATGCGGAGAAGATCCGCCTGTTGCTGGCCCGCAACGGGAAGCACATGCTGGATGTCGAGTACCTCTCCCCGACGCAGCTAGAGCCGATGCAGGAAGTGCAGTTTCAGGACTGGGCAAAGCGCAACAAAGTCCGTTTGGAACCGGGATGGAACGAAGACTACGACATGCGTGGTCTGTGGAAGGCAAACCCGGGCGCTGTCCCTGACCCGAGGGGTCACTGGCCGGACACGTACAAGCTGCCGAACCACCCTACGTTCTCGGATCAGTCGGTGTATGCAACGGAGGATGCGCCCCGGTGGTACGGGAAGCGGCTGATTGACTCGCAGGGCAAGGTGATTGCGGATGAGTCGGATGGCCCATTAGACCTGCCGGAGCTTCCCGCCCCAACGTTGCCGCAGGGCCTGAGTGGTCCATCAGCCGGCGTTCCCGGCAGCGTGCCGCAGACGGGTGAACGGCGCAACCTGACGCCTCAGGAGGCTGATGCGTTGTGGAGTGAGCAGGGGATACAGCCCACGCTACCACCGACTTCGCTACTGGACATGGCCATGCTGGCGACTAGTGGCCCGGAGCAGGATGCCGGGATTCCGTTGTCGATGCTGGCAGCAGTTCGCAACAAGAAACCGAGTGTATCGGCATTGGCGAGAGAGGCTGTGGAGCATACGGCTGTTCCGAAAGCTACCCTACCCCGGTTGACTGACAACTACTTAAAGCCACTTTCGGAGTACACGCCTACGCTGTACCGCGAAACGAATATGCCGGGAGTCATGGACTTTCTCGAGCACAACGTCAATCCGCCTACGGTATTGCACGGTTCGAATCTTCGCGATCTGGCGTTAGGGCAAGGCACGAACAAAGGGGTGACGGTCGAGCTCGACACCAAAGGGTTAAAGGGCCAGGTCAACACGCGTAAGCCGTCATGGGAGATGTCCTACGGCAAGGGCGAAGCCGAGTTCGAGATCAAAAACCCCACCAGCGAAGCATTGCAGGAATCCGTGCGCTCTATCACCGTCAAGCCCGAAGCCTTGAAGGGCCGGGAAGGGAAGACATGGGGCACACGATTTAAAAACACGATGAAGCAGCAGGGCTGGGAGCCGCAGGCGAATCCTGACGGCAGCGTTACGTATATCAAGCCAACACGCGAGTAACCTTACATGTCATTAGTTGTTAGTTCCACCACCGACAGCCAGGAAGCCGTGAACGCAGCGGCCGGCATCGAAGCCCCGGTAGAAGAGCAGGCGCAGAAGCCAACGTCCCCGGTTCCACTCGAGGATCCCGACACCGAGGAAGAGGAACCCGAGGAGCCGGACGAGGAGGATTCCGATAAACCAGCAGCCGAAGCGAAGAAGCCGAAGGGTGGGTTTCAGCGTAAAATCGAGCGTCTGCAGGCGCAGAACGAGCAGCGCGAGCAGCGTATCCGGGAGCTCGAGGCGGAACGCCAACGGTACGCGCCGCCACCGCAGCAACAGCAACCCGCAGGCCCCCCGAGAGCCGAGGATTACCCCAACGATTACGAGGCGTATAACCGGGCGGTGATCCGTTACGAGGCACGCCAGGAGATCGAGCAGGAGTTTGCCGCCCGGGTGCAGATGCAGCGCCAGATGGCGGAGCAGAAAGCGCAGCAGGAAATTGACCAGCGCTGGCACCAGGGGGTGAGCGCGTTGCGGCAGGAAGCCGCGGACTTCGAAGATACGCTCGAGAACGTATCGCACATCATTATGCCGCCGTGGATTGAAGCGGCGATCAAGCGGGATCCGAACGGAGCGAAGTTGGCTTACGAGCTGGCACGCCACCCGGAAGAGTTTCAGAAGATCGCCGAGATCCCGAACCCGCTGGAAGCGATTTCTGCTCTGGGCGAGTTTCGAGGGTCGATCAAAGCTACAGCGGCAGCACCGCGCAAAGTTGCATCTGACGCGCCGGCACCCATTAGGCCAGTGGGTCAAAGCGCCTCAGGGACACGGGTTACCCGTTCGCTCGATGAGTTGTCCTACCAGGACTACAAGCGGGCCCGCGAGCGGGAGATCAAAGCGCGGAAGCAGCGCTAGGCGACCGTCGTGAGATAGACGCCTGGCGAACCAACTAACCGGTTAGGTAACTACCGCTGAGAAGCGGAAGGAGAACAATACTGTATGGCTGGAAACAGTCTCTTGACCATGAGTATGATCACACGCGAAGCTGCGCGTGTTCTTGAAAACAACCTCTGTTTCGCGAAGCAGATACGTCGCACGTAAAATTATGCGTCCCGGTTGAGTAATCAGCCGGTGAAAACGTCGAGAATTCGGTGAACGCCTAAACGCATCGCGCTAAAGCGAAGACGCGCATGGCAACACCGAGCCGAGCCGCAAACAATGCGGAAGGTGTAACGACTATCCCGTAAGGGAGTAGGGTCAAGCGGCCCGAAGCACGACGGATCCCATGTGGATCATGAGATAGTCTGACCTCTGTGCGAAAGCCAGAGCAGTCCGCCGCGCTAAAGCGAGGAAAGGACGGGTTCAGAAGTAGCGATCTGAACTGAACATAAGTGATGCTGACGAATTTGCTCGTTCCGGTGCCAAAATTGGCAGCGTTTTAAACATAAGAAAGCCCCCCAAGTACATTGGGCGCGTTGGTAGGACCTGCGCGATTGAAGACGTAGTCGAGACCAGTGTGCCGTTGTCCCTCACAACGCAATTCGGTGTGGACATGTCGTTCACATCGGCTGAGATGGCGCTAAGCATCGACGACTTCTCGGATCGCATCTTGAAGCCGGCAATCGCGGTAGTAGCGAACAAGATCGATCGCGATCTGCTGTCTCTGTACAACGTGGTACCCAACGTTGTGGGAACCGCGGGAGTCGTGCCCAACGCATTGCTCACGTACTTGATGGCGGGGGTGGCCTTGGATGACAACATGGCGCCTCGCGATAATCAGCGGGCCATCGTCGTAAATCCGATCCAGCAGGCAACCATTGTGGACGCGCTCAAGGGCTTATTCCAATCCGCTTCGCAGATCGAGGATCAGTACGAGCAGGGCACGATGGGCCTGACCGCTGGATTCAAGTGGTGTATGGATCAGAATGTGTGGACCCACACCGCGGGAGCCTATGGCGGCGCTCCGGTGGTTTCGGGGGGCTCGCAGGTAGGCAGCAACCTGTTGGTATCGGGCTTCAGTGCAGCAGCGGCTCCCCGGCTCAAGAAGGGCGACATGTTCACGCTGGCGGGTGTTAATGCCGTTAATGGGCAGAACCGGCAGACGCTCGGCTACCTGCGAACGTTCGTAGTCACCGGCGATGTTTCCTCAGCCGCTGACGGTACGGCAACGGTGCCGATCTATCCGCCGATCGTCGCCACTGGTGCAACGCAAACCGTAACCGCGTCTCCGGCTGGTGGTACCCCGCTCACCATGACGTTCACAGCAGGCCAGGTCACCTCGCAGGCGCTTGCATTCCACAAAGACGCTTTTACATTCGCTTCCGCGGACTTACCCTTGCCCGACGGCGTGGATAAAGCAGCGCGGGTCAGTGATTCGCAGTTGGGGTTGTCGATCCGCATGATTCGCCAATACTCGATTTGTGACGACGCTTGGCCTACTAGGCTAGATATTTTATATGGCTTCGCGCCCGTCTATCCCGAGCTAGCTTGTAGGATAATATCTTGATTCCGCAGGCTATTACTGTTATGATTCCGGGATGGCTTACATCCCTACGACCAAGCAGTGCGAGCACTGCGGAATCACCTATAGAGTAACGCCCAGCCGATATCATAAGAGCAGGTTTTGCTCCTATGCCTGCATGGGTGCAGCGCAGATCAAGCAGACCGTAGCAAAGGTTTGTGAGCGTTGCGGTGCTACTTATGAGCGGTCATCAGACGAGTCGCCCGCACGCTTCCTGAAAAGTAAATACTGCTCTCGATCATGTTCGGGTCAAGCAGCGCAAACCTTACCTCAGGTGCAAGCAGCGCGAAATCATTCGCCTGAATCTACGCCCGAACTAAAGTCTTGTGAGATATGCGGTGCTTTGTACGGGGCGGGAACGCGCAGACCGCATCAGTTTCGCAAGAGCAAGTATTGCTCAATCCAGTGTTCTGCTCAGGCGCAACAGGTCGATATCGATCATGTGCTGAAGCGAGTAGTCGTTGATCCTGAAACGGGATGTCATAACTGGACAGGACACACTACCGTTAAGGGTTACGGAGTAACCAACCTCAACGGGGAACAGATTATGGTTCATCGGGCGGTATGGGAACACTCTAAGGGCCCGATTCCCGAAGGCTTGCAGATCGATCATCTTTGCCGTAATACATCTTGTTGCAACGTGGAACATCTGCGGGTTGTAACTCCCGGAGAGAATACGCTGGGCAGCAACAACATGGCAGCACGCTATGCAAAGCGCGAGAACTGCGATAAATGCGGTGGACCGTTCAGCTTTTTTAGCAGCGGTATCCGATACTGCAAATCCTGCCGCAATGAAAAGTTTAATGCTGCGCAACGATTACGACGTGCAGCCAACAAAGTATCCACATTAAAGGAGAAGATTTAAATGGCTCAAGAGTTCGACGGACAAAATTCTTTGAATCCTGTGGGATTTGCCTACAGCACATCGGCTGGGCCCTTCCAGCTGCAAACTTGGCCAAGAGTGGTTTTTCATGCGACGGAAGAACCCAAGGTAGTTGGCAGCAAAGAGGAATTTGAGGCCATACAACCTGATGGGTGGAGTCTCCAATATATTCATAAAGACTATCCGAAGATAATGTTTGCGCCAAACGGGGACACCGCAGTAGTCAACAACCCCGAGGAAGAGACTGCGCAAACGACGGCGGAAGGCGGCCCGTGGGCGACAGCGCCGCATGGTTCGACCGATCCGCAATCAACTATTTCACGCAGCACCAACTTCACGCTGCAGGACAAGGCGGAAGCGATTCGCGACTCCCGCAGATTGTCACTCGATTACGTGCAACTCAATCAGGCGCTTGACTGCTATGCCGACAACGCCCCGATGCGGGCGATTGATCAGAAGGAACTCCCGCGGCCGCGAATCCACCCGACCGAGACCGAAGAACAGGTCAAGCAGCGGCGGGAGAAAGAAAATGAAGAGCGGCACAACCGCGGCGAAGTCAGAACTCAAGGCGACCATGTGGAACACAACAAGGCCGCAAAGAAGAACGACAAATGACCACACATGCTGAGGAGCATCCGCGGCCAACGCAACTGCCTGCCGATCAGGAGAAGCGGCACGGCAAGCCAGGCGATCGCGAGCACAAATCCACGAGCATCCCGTTCGCTATCCATGAGCTCGATGAAGAAGATTGTCTGATCATTCGCTTGGATCGCAAGGACCCGGCAAGGCGCAAGATCATGTCCGCGATCCAGGCTGCCCTTGAGGCAGACAAGCGCACGGACGAAGCAACCCGGGCCAAAAGCTACGCGCAGGAGAAACTACCGGACGACTGGAGACGCAAGATGCCGTCCGCTACAGGCGACCCGAATGACGACTCCACCCGCGCCTATCGCAAACCAGGCCAGGGAGCGCCCTAGATTCATCACCTACAAGATGCGGTGTGGGCGCAGCATTAAGGTGCTGGACACACCGCAAGCCCGAGCTAACGCGAAGCGTATGGGTTGGATCGAGATTTCCACAAAGTAAACCTCTATGGCTACATCAGTTCAGGAATTTATCAACAGCACTTTGCGCCTGATCCGCGTTCTCGACTCGGGCGAGTCCCCAACGGCAACCGAATCGAACGACGCCCTCACCGCGCTGAACCAGATGATCGGCAACTGGAGCGCGGCGGGAGTTCCGATCTATCAGGAGAGCAAGGATACGATTACGTTGAACGGCTCGAGCATCTACCCGCTAGCGTTTCGTCCCGTACGAATCACCGCGGCGCAGGTATCGTACAGCGGCATATCGTTTCCGGTGGCTGTCGTGCCATCGGCGCAGTGGATACTCCCCAAAGATAGAACGGCTACGAGCAAGTTTGCCAAAGAGCTCTATTACGATGGGGCGTTCCCAACAGGAAATGTCTACCTCTGGCCGATCGTCACATTCGGATCGTCGCTCGAGCTGTTCTCGCTAAAACCGCTCGCGCAGTTCGCCTCGCTCGGTGAAATCATCAACCTGCCCCCGGGTTACGAGCAGGCATTGCGATTCGGGCTGGCCGGCGTGCTGGCACCGGAGTACGGCTCGGCATTACCCGCTGAATACCAGCAAAACGCAGCCAACGCTACAGCGGCAGTAGCTGCGATGAACACAGCAACGCTCGCGCAAGGTCCGCCGCCCTCTGCTGTCCCCGCCGCTTCTTAGCTCGCTCTTCGCTTCAGCGCATTAGCGCAAAGGAATTCTACTGATGGCTACAAATAACGACAACTGCGTTGATCTGATGTCCGGGACGCTGGTGCGCCCGATTGCACGGTATCCCGCGAGCGTAGCTGCCGACAGTGCGCTGAAGGTGGCCTCGAACCGGGTGCAGACCACCCTGGTCGGTGCTGTCGGTGCCGGCGACACGCTCTGGACGATGGGCGATACCTCGCGCCTGGTGCCGGATATGCTGCTCTCGATCGATAGCGAGATCGTCAGCATTACAGTTATCAACGGTAATGTGATCACGGTTGTTCGAGGGTTCGACGGCACGCAGCCGTCGAGTCACGCCTCGGGCCGGACAGCGTCTGCAAACATTACTGCGTGGCATCACAATACGCTCGCCGCCGAGATCACAGCGATCGAGCAGGCGCTCGGTCCGAACCTGTCGAACGTTGGTTCCGGGTCCGGCTCGGGTTCAGGCCTGGGGGCGATCAGCAACTGCGCCTATATGTTCGCGTCGCAGTCCCCAGGCGGCAATCTGGTCGTGGGCCTCAACGTAATTACTTTAACGCCGGTACCACAAGGCGTGAACGGAACCAACGCCGGACATCCCCTCTATATTTCGGGTGGAACCGGGGCGGCGGAATCGGTAGCGATCGGGGGCGGAACCGCGGTAAGCGGTGCAGCTTCGGGTACGGTGATCGTTACCTGCGTCAACGCGCACAGCGGCGCCTGGACGATCGGCACCGCTACCGGAGGCATACAGGAAGCGATCGGGTCCCTGCCGTCGGCTGGTGGAGAAGTTATCGTTTCCTGCGATGTCACCCTGCACGCGAGCGTGGTCAGCTTGGGGAAAAAGGTGCTGGTCAAGAAGCTGGCAGCACAGCTGCTGACCAACATTGGCGCCCCGTATTCGGTACTTGGATCCGTCGTCTACGATCCGTCTGCGGACTGCACGTACGCGACGGACGCCGTTAGCTTTGGCACGGTAAGCGATACCGCGCCGGTAGTGTGGCCTTACGACCCGAGCGTTAAAATCGTGCGGGCTTTACAGGGCACCGACCCAAAATATACGCAGGGTTACAGCGCTACCGCGCTGGCGGTACAGGAGGACTTCAACGGTCCCACTGGAACCCCGTTTGCCCTGCGAGTGCAACTGAACTGCCCGAATATCACGAGTTCCTACGGGATTGCCGCGATAGCGGGGTATTGCGAGACGGGCGCGGGTTCCGGGACGATCGCGATCGGGGTTCATGGGGATGCCTCTTCTCATAGCCCTAATACCGTTTCGATCGGGGTGAATTCCGAGGGCACGTATCTGGGGACGGCTCCCGGCGGGACCATGTACGGGTACGTATCGAATCTCGGCGCCGGCAATACTTTTGCCACGGAGATGGTCGGGGCGTACGTGATTTGCAATGCCAATCCCGGGGGGGCACCGAACGTGGGGGGCGGGGTGAACATCGCCGCCAACATCAGCGGTTCCCACAAGTACGGTTTGTATGTCAGCGAGACCGGCGGCACGTTCGAGCAGCAAGCAATCTTTCACTCCACCCAGCTGAACTCCAATAACGTTGTTTTGAACAACAACGCCCCGGGTAGCGGTGCCAGTTCGAGCAATATCCTGTTTCGACGTACGCCGCTTCCGCTGACTACTCCTACGAGCAACGTGGTAGCTCGTATTTCCGCTTCAAACCTTGCTGGAACCTTTGCTGCCGGTGCTTTGGAATTCAGCACCAGCAACGGGAGCGACGTACTCAAGCCGGCTCTGACGATCGACGCAGCCCAGGCGGTGACCGTAGCGAATTCCGTCCGGACGACACCGATACACGCGGTGGCGCTGCCGTCCGCGGCATCTTCGATCGGGTGCTGGGCCTGCGTTGATGACGCGACCAACAACACCGTGGGGGCCGTGGTTGCGGGCGGCGGCGGATCGAATAAGGTGGCCGTGTTCTGCAGCGCCCGCGGCTGGGTAATCGTGGCGAATTGAAATGGCAAACAATCTCTGGAACCAGGCCCTCTGGAACGGCGGTAGTGGCGGCAGCGCCGGAATTGGTAGCGTCACCGCACGCCGTCTGATCTACGACGCCTACCGCGCACTGGGTGTGCTGCGTCCCGGCCAGCAGACGAGCCCCGAGGGGCACGAGGACGCGTTCGGGCTGCTGAACGATATGGTCGATTCGTGGAATACCGAATCGCTGATGATCCCTGCGCTTCAACGCGCTGTATATCCGCTGACCGCTGGCGTGGGCTCATACACATTGGGACCTGGCGGAACGCTGGCAGGAGATCGTCCGCAGCGGGTGATGAGCGCGGCGCTGGTCGCGTGCGATTGCGGGTGCGGATGTGCCGACGGCGACTGCCGGCAATTAGCGTTACGTTCCGGGTGGATGGACTGCTCCTCGAAGTGCGGGGTCTACATCGACAGCGCCTACCCGGATGTTCATGTACGCATCCACCCGCCACCATCTGCGGGGCAGTCGCTAGCGCTACAGAGTTGGGGTACGCTCTCCGGGTTCGCGGATCTCGACTTGCAGTATGGGTTCCCTCCGGGTTATGCGCTCGCGTTGCGTTGGGGGTTGGCATTTGAACTCGCCCCGTTGGCCCTCATCATGATGAAAATTCCGCAGAACTTATTGCAGGTGATCGAACAGCGGGCCGTGGACAGCAAAGCTAAGGTGAAGAGTTTTAACTCGGCCCCTCCTCCCGAGATAGAGATCGCCACCGGCGGTCACTACGATTTCTGCTCGGACACTTATGTCTAGCTGCATCCCGATTCCCGGCCCCCCGGGGCCTCCCGGACCTACCGGACCGCAAGGGATACCGGGGACTCCGGGGGGACCCCCTGGACCCGCTGGGCCTCCCGGCGCGGATAGCACCGTACCCGGACCCGCTGGGCCTGCGGGAGCAACCGGACCTGCTGGCGCGACCGGGGCTACTGGACCGGCCGGTGCGGCGGGACCCGCTGGACCCGCTGGACCTACGGGCGCAACGGGACCCGCGGGAGTAGATGCGCCTGCATATCCGACCATCAATGCGCAGACCGGGACGAGCTACACCTTGCAGGCGAGCGACAACGGCAAAGTCCTCACGATGACCAACGCCGCGGCGATTACGCTGACCGTTCCCGCAGGGCTGAACGTGGGCTTCAGCTGCCTGATCATCCAACTCGCGGCGGGTAAGGTGACATTCACGGCGTCAGGCACAACCATAGTCCAGCGGCAGTCGTTCACGAAGACCGCAGGCCAGTACGCGGTGGCTTCGGTTCTCGCGTATGCGACGAACACGTTCGCGTTGAGCGGAGATCTCGGAACGTGAATATCAGCGGGAAGCCGTCGCTCCTGGCAGTGCATATCCCGCCGGGAGGCGGCCCGCATGTGTACTGGCGTATCCTGATCCGGCAGTCGTTCATCGCAGGAACCGCAACCTCGATACAGGAGCTCGAATACCTCGACACCACGGGAACGGATCTCGCGAGCGGGGGCACTGCGTCTGCATCGAGCGTGACCGGCGCGAACACGGCTGACAAGGCATTCGACAACAATCACTCGACAGTGTGGCAGTCGGGCGGAATTCCTAACGCGGGCGCCCCGGAGTGGCTCCGTTATCAGTTTTCCTCCGCCGTTAATCCGGTGGCGATCCGGCTGACTTTGAATGAACCCCTCGGCAACTCGCAAGCCCCGGCGGACTTCGATGTGCAGTATTCCGACAATGGTTCCACCTGGACTACGGTTAAAACCTTTACCGCGGTTTCCTGGTTGGGGCTGCTCCCAACGCTTTCGTTTTCGCTTGTCACGGGTCCGGGCTATATCAACTGGAGAGCGCGGGTGAACGGCACGCAGAGTGGTGCGGCTACCAGTTGCGCGTCTCTCGAGATGCATGAAACCGTGGCCGGCGCGGATGTGACTTCTTCCGACCAGAGGCATGGGATGTACAGCGATTACTTCTCGCCGCCGTATTACGGGTTCACCGCATTCGACCGCAATGCAGGTACGTTCTGGGCCGCAGCCAACGCCCCTCCCGGCAACTGGCTGGGCAATTCGATGGGGAAGCAGGTAACGATTGTCGAGATTGCGTGGCAGGCGCGTCCTGACGCGAGTTACACGCAGTCGCCCACCACGGTCACGATGCAAGCGACCAACGATGGCGCTACGTGGGTAAATATCGGCACCGCCACGTTCGGAACCTGGACCAGCGCGGGACAAAAGCAAACGGTTGCGGTGATCTGATATGCCTATAGCGCCATTCTCGTTGTGCGGTGGAACGGACATCACCCGCGACTCGCTTTGGTCAAACTCTAGGGCGATTAACTGGTTCCCCATCGTCGACACCTCCGGCACGGCGCAATCGAAGATCGAACTAGCCCCGATCCCAGGACTGACGACGTTCACAACGTTGACCAACCCGCCGATACGCGGCTTGTGGGCGGGGGATAACCGCTTGTTTGCGGTAGCGCAGGGCGGGTTGTTTGAGATCTTCTCGAGCGGCGCAGCCACGGCTATCACCGGAGGTGTGCTGAGCGCAGCCACCCCGGTGCAGTTTGCGGGCGGGGGTAACGAGATACTGATCGCGAGCGGGGATCAGATCTGGTATGCGACCGGCGGGGTTAGCCATAAGACCTATGACGGCGCGATCAGCGTGGTCTATCTCGACGGTTATTACATTATTCTCCGTGCGGACGGGCAGACCATCCAACTCTCAACGGATGGCTTGTTATGGGATGGGGCGGATGTTGCCCAGTCGCAGGGACCCAAGGACCGTCTTGTCAGACTCGAGGCACACGAAGGCCACCTCTGGATGTTCGGGCAGCGCTCGATCCGTGTGTGGTACGACTCGGGAAACGCGGACTTTCCGTTTGCGCCGATCGACGGGGCGACGATCGATCAGGGCACGATGGCCCCGTGGTCGGTAACGAAAATCGACCGGAGACTGTACTGGCTGGGGATGGACGAGTACGGCTACGGGCGCGTGTTTCGCACCGAAGGCTACACGCCGGTGCCGGTCAGCAACCAGGCGATCGAGTTCTTGATTAAGGGCTACCTGGACCTGGGGACCGATCAAACCATCACCGGCTCGGGATATACCGAGAACGGCCATACGTTCTATGTGCTGAGCTTTCCGCGAGCGAAGGCGTGTTTGGTGTACAACCTCACGACCAACATGTGGCACGAACGGGCACGCTGGAACTCGGACCACTGGGAGCAGTGGAGAGGCGGGGGATTCCATGCGTTCTGCTTCAACAAACACCTGGTGGCACGGACTTCCGAGGCACCGTTTCCCGATGGCGACCACACCCGGATCTACGAGCAAGGCGTGCATCTGTACGGTGACGATGGCAACCGCATCCGCCGGTATCGGGCCGCGCCTTATACGCAAGCGGATCAGCAGTGGCTGTTCCACCATTACCTGAGGTTGCTGACTAGCGGATCTAGTGCGGTGACGATGCGATATCTCGGGGACGACGGCACAACGTGGTCGCAGGAACGAACCGTCGCTCCGTTTAAGCACGAGATCAAGTACCGCAGATTAGGCAGAGCACGGGATCGGATGTACGAACTATACCTGCTTGACTCGCTATCGGGAGCCCAGGGAATCATTGAAGGCTACTTGCACCTGGCCGATCCCCCGCAAGCTGCAGCAACGGTGGCGCGTTAATGCGGCGTTTCGGGGGGATGACCCGGCCCGAACGGTTCGCAGCGTCCACGCAACAGATATCTCCGCTGCCGATCCCGCTGCCGCTGCAGAACGAGGTGGTTGACGAACGGCGCTTATTGACCGTGCCGTGGGTTTCTCTCTTTCAGTGGGTCCTGAATATCGGCACCCGCACCTTTGTTACCGGGACCCACGCTGAAAGAGTCGATCCGGACGGCCCCTACGATCCTGCGAACTTCCGCCCCGGCACCTGGTTCTGGGAGTCGGACCGCACGGTGCTGTATCAGGTGCGAATCGTCCCGGTCATACCGGCCACGGTGCCGCCTTCGGTAGCCCCGCAGTGGGTGTACGTCCTCGGGACGATGGAAGCCCCGCTGGCTTCGATGCCCACGGACTTAGGCCCGTACGATGCCAGGTTCCAATTCGACGCCACCGATACCGGGCAGTCCTTCTTCTGGGACGGGACCGACTGGATAGATATCACCGCTTACCCGGTGACCCTCTATGGCACACATGCGGAGCGTCTGGCAGCACCGGTAGATGCGTTGGGAGATGGCGCGTTCTGGTGCGAGATCGACCGCAGCAACGTGCTCTACCAGCTTCAGGCGGGCATCTGGTGGTACGTGTCGGGGACGATGTTCGGGACGATGGTCCCGGACGAGCGCCCCACGGACCTCGGAGTTCACGAGGGCGGATTCGAGTTCCGCACCAGCGATTTCCCGGCCCGGCACTTTATCTGGTCGCAGACCGCCTGGGTCGAGGTCACGCCGGCAACCGCTACCGTCCTGTTTGCCCGCGCCAATGCAGCCCTCGGACTGACGACAACCCCGCAGACCGTTGCCGGCACCTCACTCGTCCTGCCGAACGCCGGGAAGTATCTGATCTCGGCTGTTTACTACTTTAATTTCCAGTCCGCGGATCAGGGGCAAACTTTGGTGGGCGGGTTCAGCGGGAGCGCTGTGGGTGTGGCGGCTCTGACTGTAGCGGCGACAGCGACCACGGTGGCGACCACGATCGGGCAGCAGTGGCTGTACACGTCGTCCGCAGGCGCTACGGTGTTTCTCTCGGCGTATAAGACCGGTGGGCCAGGGGGCAGCACGGTGGGCGCCGACCACACCACGATCAGCGCTGTCTGGCTGGGCGTGTAAGCGAAAAGAAAAAGGAGATTTCTATGGGCGCATGGTTGATGGCAGGTTCGGGACTACTCAAGGCAGGGGGGGCGTTTCTCGGTAGCCGCGCACTGAGCGGAGGCATCAAGCGGGCAGGCACCGAGCTCTATCAGTCGCGGCAGCGCGAAGCGGCTAATGCCTTGCAGATGCCGGAGACGATCAACCCGGGAATTGCCGAGGCTTACAGCAACGCAGGGCAGGGCTACAGCACGGTGGCCAACCGCAGCGCGGACGACCTTGGAGCGCTGGCACGCGGGGGTGCCGAAGGCGTACGGAACGCAGCCACCAGCGCCAACGAGTACCTTAACCCCTATGTGCAGGGCGGGCAGCAGGCGTTTCAGACGCTGAGCCAGTTAGCCGCGGCGCCGGAGGAGAAGTTTAACTTCCAGTTCTCCCAGGATGACCCGAGCTATCAGTTCCGGATGAACGAGGGGCAGAAGGCGATCGAGCGTAGTGCGGCCGCGAGAGGGATCGGACAGACCGGCGGCACCATGAAAGCCCTCACCCGGTACGGGCAGGATGCGGCGAGCCAGGAATACCAGAGCGCGTACAACCGTGCATTATCCACGTTCGGGGCGAACCAGGGGGCTCGCCAGCAACGCGTGGGCACGCTCTCCGGGCTGGCCGGCTTCGGTTCCACCGCGGCGCAGGCTTCGGGACAGAACCTGTACAACTCGGCCGTATATGGTGGCAATGCCGGGATACAGGCGGCTAATGTCGGCGGCAACTGGCGCAACAACGCTGCGTTGCAGGAAGGCAACTATGGCGTCGACTCTGCAAACCGGCAGGCCGATATCGGTATGAAATACGGGGACCTGGCGCGACAGTTACGGCTATCGGGAGACGAAGCTACCGCGCAGTCGATCCTCGCCAACGCGGGAGTGGGAGCGGGTATGTGGCAGGGACTTGGAACCTCTCTCGGCAGTATGTTGGGAGAGTACGGACAAAGCCAGGGCGGCTGGGGCGGTGGCTTTGGTAGCGTTTTTGGAGGTGGCGGAAGGCAAGGCGGCACCTATGACTACGCCACTGGAACCTGGAGGAGGCCGGCGTAATGGGCGGAAATATCTTCTCCAACTTAAAGCTGCCGGAGTACCCGGATTTCACCGGGGACCGGGC
>Ga0068871_100001500_pt1 | contig 15640 bp, 16 predicted proteins | sample KBSMisM72_FD_72750 | JGI IMG/M metagenome (GOLD analysis project Ga0068871, IMG submission 72750) | Miscanthus rhizosphere microbial communities from Kellogg Biological Station, Michigan, USA - KBS Miscanthus M7-2 | ecosystem: Host-associated > Plants > Roots > Rhizosphere > Soil ... | reverse complement strand
GCGAGAAGCGCTCAGATGCCTTAACGAAAATATGACCAGCGCATAGGCAAGGGCGGTCGCGACGAGGCCGAGGTAGATCGCGACGAGCGTCGTTCGCACCGAAAGCAAGGCCGGCAGGCGATCGGCGACCGGCGCGAGGAGCAGCAGGCCGCCGAGCAGCATGGCCGCGGCTGTGGACACGGCCCCGGTGCCCGCGCGACGAAGCTCGAGTTGCCGGGTGGCTGCGGCATAGACGGCGTAGGCCGCGCCGGACAGGACGGCGAACGCGATCGCGCCGGCGGGCGCGCCACGAGCCAGCAGCCAGACTGCGCCGGCCGTAAGCGAGGCCACGACGATGAAGCGCCAGGCTGGCCGCCGCCCGAGGATGACTTCCAGGGCGTCAGCCGCGACGGGAGAGCTGCCGGCGCTGGCAAGCGCGACCATGCCCACCCCTCCGCGGGTCAGAGCTTCGAAATAACTCCACTGGAACAGCGCAAGCGAGAGGGCGGCGATCGTCAGCGGCAGCGGGGGCATTGCACGCAAAGCGCGCAGCGCCCCGGCCCCTGCAAACAGAGCAAGACCGACGCCGCCCAGAAGCAGTCGCGCCGCCCCGAAGAGCGCCGCGGGGACGTCGTCGACCACGTGCCCGGCGAACCCGGCCGAAGCGAGAAGCGCTGCGGCCAGGGCGGCTGACCACGCCGCGAGGTTCATTGCTCTGCGCAGCTCCGCTTCGCTTCCGCCTGCCCGGGCGGCGCGCCCTCGGACGCGAACGCCGCGATCATTGCCATGCAAGCACCCGGCAGGCGGCACGGCGGATCGCCAGGTCGAAAGCGATCACGGCGCGCACCAGCCGGTCGTTCAGGTATTGCGAGCGAAGATCGCGCGCCTCGCGCTCGGCGGCTTGCATCATCAGGTCGGTCTTCATCGGCCCTCCTTGGGGGCGGTGGTTGACGCGGCCACTCTAGGCGCGGACAATCAATTCGTGAAACGAATTGTTGGAATGGAATGAATTCGCATAATTCATAGATCATGAGAACCGCGAACCTCGACATCGACTTGCTGCGGACCTTTGCGGCGGTCGCCGACAGCGGCAGCTTCACCGCCGCGGCGGAGCTGGTGGCGCGCACGCAGTCGGCGGTGAGCGTGCAGATCAAGCGGCTGGAGGAAATCGTCGGGCGCAAGGTATTCGAGCGCACCAGCCGCTCGCTCGCGCTCACGCCTCCGGGCGAGACGCTGCTTGGCTACGCCCGGCGGATCCTGGAGCTCAACGACGAATCGGTGCGCCGCGTCGCAGAGCCTCCGGTGAGCGGCGTGATCCGCCTGGGCATCACCGAGTACTTCGTGCCGAACGACCTGCCGCGCGTGCTGTCGCGCTTTGCAGCCGCCTACCCGGGCGTGCGGCTCGAGGTGCGGATGGGGGTGTCGCGCGACCTGCGCGAGGAGATGACGCGCGGCACGCTGGATGCCGCGATCGTGCGTCTTGCGCCGCGCGAGCGGGCGGGAGCCATCTGGAGCGAGCCTCTCGTATGGACGGCGGGCGAAGGGGCGGCGCCGGAGCGCGGCGAGATGGTGCCGCTTGCCCTGCTCAGGGCGCCCTGCTGGCTGCGCGACTACGCGCTGGAATCCATCAAGCGCCGCAAGCGTCCGTCAAAGGTGGTCTTTACCGGTTCGAGCATGGCGAGCGTGCAGGCGGCGGTGAGCGCCGGGCTCGGCATCTCGATCCTGCCGCGCTCTTCGCTGCTGCCGGGCATGCAGGTGCTGGCCCACGGCCGGGACTATCCCGACCCGGGCCGCCTCGAAATCGGCGTGGCGCGCGCGGCCCACGCTCCCAAAGACATCGTCGATGCGCTGGTGCGGGTGATCCGCCAGACGCTGGATACATTGGCCGTGACGCGCCTCGCGGCCTGAGTTCCACGACAACTCGACGCCGCGCTACAGCGATGCGGCGGCGAAGTTGTCGTGGGAGCGCGCGGTTGCGTTCTTCAGGGCAAACCTGGCCTAGCTACTTCACCTTCTTCCACGAGACGTCGTTCGGCGAGCCGCCGGTCGACGGCGTGCCGACGGTATAGGTCAGCGTGGCGCCCTTCACGGTCAGGGCGCGCTTCTGCGGCTTGCCATCCCAGTTCGGGAATGTGCTCGCCTCGACGTTGAACGTGATCGCCTTGCCGCCGTCGTCGATCGAGTAGGTGCCGAAGTGGGCGATGGAGCCATCGACCACCGCGCGATTTTCGGCGTCGGTGCCCTTGGTGCGCGCCCCGGCGGCGATCGGGTTCATCTTCGCCCGCGTGATGACGATGCTGTAGCGCCCATTGGGCGACAGGATCATCTGGCCGCGCGGTTTGTCGCCGAACGGCGGCACCGAAACCGCCGTGTACGTCCCGGCGACGGACTTCTTGGTTGGTTGGGCGGCGGCTGCGCCTGACAATGCGGCAAGCGCGAGTCCTGCCGCTGCTGCGGCAAGCATGTTTCTGCGTTTCATGGTCTCCTCCCCAGGAGATGTGAGCCGCGGGACAACGCGCCCCGCGATGCCCGGGGAAAAGCCTACGCCTGTTTCTTCGGGGCAGGGTGGATGTTGTCCACCCAATGCACTTCTTCGGGCTTCTCGACTACCGGGATGTCGAGGTTCACGACCACCGGCTCCTGGCCGCTGCGGCACAGGACGCAGGAGAGGGGCTCGCTGTCGCTCGCGTTGATCTCCTGGTGCGGCACGTAGGGCGGGACGTAGATGAAGTCGCCGGGGCCGGCCTCGGCGACGAACTCGAGCTTCTCGCCCCAGCGCATGCGCGCCTTGCCGCTCACCACGTAGATCACGCTCTCGACCGGGCCGTGGTGGTGGGCGCCGGTCTTCGCCTTGGGATGGATCACCACTGTGCCCGCCCAGAGCTTCTCGGCTCCGGTGCGGGCGTGGGTAATGGCCGCGGCCCGGTTCATCCCGGGCGTCTGCGCGGTGTTGATGTCGAGCTCGTTCGAATGCACCACGTGCACGCCGTCGAACTTCCACTTCGGCTTGCCGTGGTCGTGGCTCATTTCTTCGCTTGCTTGCGAGCTTTGCGGGCTGCTTTCCTCGCCTGCTTCATCTGCACCGCGACCTTGTTCGCGCGCTTCTGGTTGCGGCGGCGGTTGCGAAGGTTCTTGCTGGTGTTCCTCATTTTTCCTGCTCCTTGTCTAGTCCCTGAGATAGCCCCAGGCATGCAGGCGGTCGCTGTCTTCCTCGAACCACCGGTCGCCGATGTCCTCGCGATAGTACATGTGCGGGATCATCACGTTCTTGACCCGATTGTAGGCCATGCGCTGCGCCTGCTTCATCGTCGGGCCGGTGCCGCAGACGATCAGCACGACGCCGGAGGTACCGGTCACCAGCCATTCGCCGCCGACGGTCCTCACGTCCTCGATGTGGTAGCCCTCGCGGCTCTGCGTCTTGAACAGGATCACCGCGTCCTTGGAGGTCGACTCGAGCGTTTCCATGTCGCGGTAGGGGAACGGAGGCACGACGATGCGCACGCCGAGCTGGAACCCGGTGCGCGTGCGGGCGCGGGTGAGCGTGCCGTCGGCCATCCCGCGCAGAAGGTCACCCATGGGCGTGAGCAGGCCTTCCTGCTGGATGCTGATGCAGGGATAGCCGAAGCGGGCCGTGAACTCGAGGGGATAGATGCCGTTGTTGTTGACGATGCAGTTGACGTCGATGTAGCCGGTGTAGCGCTCCTCGGCCAGCTTCGCCTCCATCTTCCTCAGCGTGGCGTTGAAGATGCGGTTGGGCTCGCTCCAGAACATCGAGGTGCCCATCTCGCCGGTGGGCGGCCCGATGTCGCCGGGGAACAGCTTCTTGTGCTCGAAGTTGACGTTGATCGGCAGGACGAACTCCTTGCCGTTGAAGAACGCGCCCACCGCCACTTCGACGCCGACCACGCGGCGCTGCAGCTGGAATTCCTTGATCTTGTCCGACCAGGCGCGCTTGTAGTCCTCGAGCACCTGCATTACATCCTTCCCGTCGTCCTCTTCGCCGACGAAGAGCAGGCGCTTGTTGTTCTGCGCCTCGCCGCTAGGCTTGATGACGTAGCGGTTCGGATTCGCCTGCACGTAGGCGACCGCGTCGTCGAAGGAGGTGAAGTTCTCCTGCGGGATGATGGAAACCCCCGCCGCCTTCAGCTCCTGCTGGCCGAAGCCGCGGTCGTCTTCCAGGCGGTCGGTGTAAGGCGAGCCGCCGACGACCAGCTTGCCCTTCTTCTTCAGCTCGGCGGACAGCTCGCCCATGCCGAGCACGTCGTCGAACACGACGAAGTCGGCCCAGTCGACTTCCTTCCTCCAGTCCGGCGTCTTGGGCACGAAGCCGTCGCCGATCTCCGTCTCCTCGGGGTCCTCGATGTAGAGGCGCGCCTCGTGCCCTTCCTTGACCACCTGCCAGGCGATGTCGGCGATCAGGCCCGTGTACGAGACGAAGAGGTACTTGGCGGGCAATTATTTCTTCTTGCCGTCGACCAGGCAGCCTTCGAGCAGCACCAGCGCGCGGTGCGCGAAGGCCCACATGTTCGCCTCGCGGTCGGCGCTCCACGTCTTGAGCGTGGTCGCGAGCTCGACCGGGCCCGCGACCGCGAAGCAGGCATGGCCGGCTGGGTCGCCGTAGCGGTTGCCGCTCGGGCCGGCCGCTCCCGTCTCCGCCAGGCCCCAGGTCGCCCCGAGCTTGGTGCGGATGCGGCGCGCAAGGAGCATGGCGAAGGCCTCGCTCGCCGAGCGGATGCCGGCCATGTCTTCCTTCGTGATGTCGAGGAGCGCGCCGCGACCGGGCCGCGTGTAGATCACCGCGCCGCCGAGGTAATAGTCGGAGGCGCCGGGTACCGAGAGAACGGCGGCGTTGATCAGGCCGCCGGCCGAGGATTCCGCGACGGCCAGGGTTTCGTTGCGCTGCTTGAGGAGCGCGCCGACGGCGGCCCCGAGCGGTGTCAGTTTTTGGTCCAGGAGTCCCTCAGGGTGACTGTGCGGTTGAAAGCGCCGTCCTTCGGGTCCTTGACGAAGTACCCGTGGCGCTCGAACTGGAAGCTCTCGCCGGCCTTGGCATAGCGCAGCGCGGGCTCGAGCTGCGCGTCCACGGTGCGCTTGGACTCCGGATTCAGGTCGAGAAGGAAGTCGCGCATCGTGCCGGGTGCGGCGACGTGGAACAGGCGGTCGTACAGGTGCACCTTCGCAGCGTGCGCGGTCTTCGCGCTCACCCAGTGGATGTTGCCCTTGACCTTGTACTTGTCCGCGCCCGGCGTGCCGGACCTGGAATCTTCATGGTAAGTGCAATGCACCGCTCCGTTTTCCATGCCGGTGCATTTCACTACGTAGCCGAACCGCAGGCGCACTTCGTTGCCCGGGTAGAGGCGGAAATAACCCTTCTCGGGATTCTCCTGGTAGTCCTCGCGCTCGATCCACAGCTCGCCCGAGAACGGAACCTCGCGCTTGCCGGCCGCGGGCTGCTGCGGATGGTTCGGCAGCTCGACGATCTCTTCCTTGCCGGCGGGCCAGTTGTCGATCACCAGTTTGACCGGGTCCAGCACCGCCATGCGCCGCGGCGCGACCTCGTTCAGGTGGCCGCGCATCGCCTCCTCGAGGATGCCGAACTCGATCACCTGGTGCGCCTTGGACACGCCGATGCTCTCGATGAAGCGGCGGAAGCCCTCGGCGGTGTAGCCTCGCCGGCGCCCGCCGGCGAGCGTGGGCATGCGCGGGTCATCCCAGCCCTCGACGTGCTTTTCCTCGACCAGCTGGATCAGGAGGCGCTTCGACAGGACCACATAGGTCAGGTTGAGGCGCGCGAACTCGATCTGCTGCGGCAGCGGCCGCTCGAGCAGCCCGGCCTCGGCCAGGCGCTCGTTGAACCAGTCGTACAGCGGACGGTGATCCTCGAACTCGAGCGTGCACAGCGAGTGCGAGATGCGCTCGACGGCGTCGGAGGTCCCGTGCGCCCAGTCGTACGTCGGGTAGATCTTCCACTTGCTGCCGGTGCGGTGGTGGGGCACATGGCGGATGCGGTACATGACCGGGTCGCGCAGGTTGATGTTGGGCGAGCCCATGTCGATCTTCGCGCGCAGCACGTGCTTGCCGTCCATGTGCTTGCCGTCTCGCATCTCGCGCAGCAGGAGCAGGTTGGTGCTCGCGTCCCGGTCCCTATACGGGCTGTTGCGGCCGCCCTCGGTGAGCGTGCCGCGCTCCTCGCGAATCTGCTCGGCGCTCTGGCTGTCGACGTACGCATGGCCGCGCCGCACCAGCTCCTCGGCGAAGTCGTACAGCTTCTGGAAGTAGTCCGACGCGTAGTACTCGTGCTTCTGCCAGTCGAACCCCAGCCATTTCACCAGGTCCTTGATGGCGTCGACGTATTCCTGCTCCTCCTTCTCGGGGTTGGTGTCGTCGAAGCGCAGGTGGCAGATGCCGCCGTACTCTTTGCCCAGGCCGAAGTTGAGGCAGATCGACTTGGCGTGGCCGAAGTGGAGATAACCGTTCGGCTCCGGCGGGAAACGCGTCTTGATGCCCTGCGAAGCGTATTTGCCGGAAGCGAGGTCGGATTCGACGATCTGGCGGATGAAATTGCTGTGCGACGGGAGGCCGGGCTTGTTCACCCCCTGATTTTAGCGTTCCGCTCAGCGCTGCCCGGCGCTGTCCGCCGAAATGAGGCGATTCTCCACTTCACGCACGCCGGCGACGCCTTGCGCCGCCCGCAGCGCTCGCTGGACGACGGCGGTGCTCTCGACCTTTCCCTTGAGCGTGATGCGGCCTTCCCGCGCTTCGATCTGCACGCCGCCGATCTTCGCGCCGACCAGCGCGTCGGCCACCGCCAGCGCAAGCGTGATGTCGTCCGCCGGTGCCACCGGCGCCCTCGGTCTCGCGCTGCCTTGCGATGCAGGCGGAACGTCCGGCGGCGGGTTGTCGGCGGCGAGGGCGATCGCCGGCATCAGGGCCCCGGCAAAGGCGAAGACGAGCAGCGCGGGCGCCGCGGCGGCTGACGCGCTCACCATCCGCATATTCCATTAGACTCCGGACAGGGAGACAAAAAAATGATTACGCGGCGCACCCTGCTACTTTACAACTTCGGCCTCGCCGGCCTGCTCGCCTTCATCGGGGCGATGAGCATCGTCGGCGCCGACGCGTCGCAGATCAAACGGCTGAACGACCTTCCCAGCTTCAACGCCGAGTCGCGCGCCTATCTGACGGGCGAGCAGGACATCGAGCGCCTGCGCAGTCGCGCCGAGTTCTACTTTGACGTTGCGCGCGACCTCAAGCGCGCGCGCGTCGACGACAGCTCGAAGGTGTTCAAGGACATGAGCACGCTCGCGTTCTTCGTCGCCGCGCTGTTCGCGGCCAATGGCGCGCTGCAGATCCTCTACGGCAGGGCGAGGAAGAAGGCCGGGCTGGTCGAGTAGCGCAGTCCGGGCGAATGCTGGACCTTATTTTCCGCGGCGCATCGATCCTCGACGGCACCGGCGCCCCGGCAAGGCCTGGCGACGTCGGCGTCCTGGCGGGGCGGATCGTTTTTCCGCCGAAGGGCGAGCCGGCGAAAGAGGTCGTCGATGCCGGCGGGCTTTGCCTCATGCCCGGCATCGTCGACGTGCACACGCACTACGACGCGCAGGTCACCTGGGATCCGACGCTCTCGCCCTCGGTGTCGCTCGGCGTAACGACCGCGGTGATGGGCAACTGCGGCTTCGGCATTGCGCCGTGCCCGGCGCCGCTGCGCGAGACGATGCTGCGCAATCTCTCGGTAGTGGAGGGGATGGACCTCGACGCGCTCCTTTCGGGCACGCGCTGGAGCTTCGAGACCTTCGCCGAGTATCTCGGCGCGCTGGAGCGCCTTGGGCCCTATGCAAACGTCGCCGTGCTCGCCGGGCACTCGACGATCCGCACTGCGGTGATGGGCGAAGAGGCCTCTTCCCGAGCAAAGCCCAGGGACGAAGAGCTGCGCGCGATGCAGTCGATGGTTCGGGACGCGCTCGAGGCCGGGGCGATCGGCTTCGCCTCGTCGTTCTCGCCGAACCACAGCGGCTGGGGCGGCAAGCCCATGCCCTCGACCATCGCGGAGGACGCGGAGCTGAAGGCGCTGGCCGGCGAGCTTGGAAGGTGCGGCAGGGGAATATTCGTCATGGCCACCGGCCCCCGCGGCACCACGGAATTCATGGAGTCCATCGCCGCTGAAACCGGGCGCCCGGCATTCATGGTGACGGTCCTCACCATGTACAACCAGGCTCATCCGGAGCGTGCGTTGGAGTACTACGAGCGCTGCGCGGCCGCCGTCGAGCGCGGCCACGAGGTGTACATCCACACCAGCTGCCAGCCGCTTTCCTTCGATTTCACGCTGCGGGAGCCGTACCTCATGTACTCGCACGATGCGTTCGATGGGGTAAAGCAGGCCCAGCCCGACTCGCGCCAGGCCGTCTACCGGTCCGAGGGCTTTCGCAAGCGCCTGAGGGAAAATTTCAGGGACCCGAAGCCCGGGATCCTGTTCTACGGCGACTGGTCGCAAGTCGAGCGCGACGGCGTTGCGGTGACGGAGCTGGCGGCGAAGGCGGGCCTGGACCCTCTCGACTACGTGTTCGACCTGCCGCTCGATACCCAGCTCGTGGCGAAGCTGTTCCAGAACAGCGACAGCGGGGTCGCGCCGCTGCTCAGGCACCCGGCCGGCGTGGTCGCGCTGTCCGACGCCGGCGCGCACCTCATCTATTTCTGCGACGCGGGCTTCGGCCTGCACTTCCTGCAGCACTGGGTGCGCGAGACGGGCGCCTTCACCCTCGAGGAAGGCGTGCGCCGCCTGACGAGCGACCCCGCTCGCAAATACCGCATTCCGGCAAGGGGCACCATCGCGAACGGCCAGTTCGCGGACCTGCTTCTCTTCGATCCGCGCGAGGTGGGCATTTCCGGTCTGGAGAAGGCGAAGGACCTGCCGGCGGGCGGCACGCGCATGCTGCGGCGACCACGCGGCGTGCATGGTGTCTGGGTAAACGGACTACGGGTCTTCGACGGCGAGAAATATATTCAGCGACAGTGCGGACCGGGCCATGTGCTTAGGAGTTTCGAAGCATGAGCTGACCGAAGGCATGCCCATTGCACGTAACGTCGCTGGAATAGATTGGCGAGCATGGGCACAAGACTCCTTCCGCGCTCCTTGCCGGAGCTTTTCTCCCACGCGATCCTGATCGAGCGCGAGGCCACCAAACGTTTCGCCGAGCTCGAGAACGCCATGCGCGACGCCGGGCTGGACCACCTCGCCGAGGAGTTCGGGTCGATCGGCCGCGAGGAACGCGAGCAGTTCGAGGCGCTCACCGAGGGCACCGCGGGCCACGAGCTGCCCGAGGTGCCCGACTGGGAGTTCGATTCGTACTTCCGCGACCCGCGCGGCTGGAAGCCGCGCAAGCCGCGCAGCGCCCGCGAAGCGATCGGCCTTGCCCTCGCCACCGAGCGGCGCGCGCAGAACTTCTACGCCGATGTCGCCGAGAGCTCGCGCAACGACGCGCTCAGCGCCTTCGCCGCCGAAATGGCCGCCGACGAGACGCGCCACATTTCCCGCCTCGAGCAGCTTCTCGCGCGCGAGCCGCGCTACTAGCCCCTGGGCCCGGCCGCCGGGCGGCAGCGCCCGGCTGGTTATAGTAGGGGTGTGCTGGGCCGAACCCTGAATCGCCGCCGTGCCCGCGGGCGCGCCATCCTGTCGGTGCTCGGCATCGCGCTCGGCGTGGCGCTCGGCTACGGCGTATCGCTCGTGAATCGCGCCGCAGTGGACGACCTCGCGGCCGCGGTACGCACGCTATCCGGCGAGGCCGATCTCCAGGTGCGAGGCGGGCGCGAAGGCTTCGCCGAGTCCCTGTACCCGCTGGTTGCCCGGCTCCCGGGAGTCGCCTCCGCAAGCGCCGGCCTCGAGCTCGACGCGGGGCTCGCCGGCGCCGAGCGCACGATCCGCATCGTCGGCATCGACGCCGTCCGCATGGGACGCATCGAGCTTCTCAGGCCCGACCGCGCGATCGTCTCGCCCGCCGCCGCGGCACTGGTCAAGGACCGCCTTGCGATCGTCGTCGGCGAGCACACCGTCACCCTGGAAGTCGCCGAGGTCGATGCTTCCCTGAAGGGGGTCGTGGCGCTCGTCGACGTGTCGACCGCGCAGTGGCGCCTCGATCGACTGGGCCGGCTCAACCGCATCGACGTCTTCCTCCGCGCCGGGGCCCCCGCGGAGAAGGTCCTGGGCGAGATCCAGGCCATCGTCCCGCCGGGCGTGCAGGTCTCGCCGCTCGAGACCGCCGAGCAGGCGAGCGCGTATCCGTCGCGCGCCTACCGCGTCAACCTCAACGTGCTTGCGATGGTCGCGCTCTTTACCGGGGGATTCCTCGTGTTCTCGGCGCAGGCGCTCGAAGTCGCGCGGCGCCGCGGCGAGCACGCGCTGCTGCGCGTACTGGGACTGACGCGCCGCGGCCTCGCAAGGCTCGTGCTGCTGGAGGCCGCGGCTCTCGGAGTCGCGGGCGGGGCGCTCGGCGTAGCACTGGGCTACGCGCTCGCCGGAGCGGCGTTGCGCGCCTGGGGCGCCGACCTTGGCGCGGGCGCCTTCCGCGGCGTCTTCCCGCAACTGCACTTTTCGCCGCTGTCCGCGATTCTCTACTTCCTCGCCGGCATCGGCATCGCGCTCGCCGGGGCGTTGCTTCCCGCGCTCGATGCGGCGCGCTCGGCGCCGGCCCGCGCGCTCAAGGCCGGGGACGAGCAGGCCATGCTCGGACGCTTCTTCCCCTGGTGGCCCGGGCTCGCGTTGCTGGCTGCGGGTGCCGCGCTGACGCGCCTGGGCCCGGTGCAGGGTCTTCCTCTTTTCGGCTATGCGGCGATCGCGCTCCTGCTCATCGGCAGCATCCTGCTCGTGCCGATGCTGTTCGCGCATTTCCTGCGGCTGTTCGGCTTCCTGAAGGCGCCGCCGCTGGCGCTGGCTGTCGCGCAGCTCCGCGGCGCGCCGGGACAATCCGCAGTCAGCCTGGCCGCGATCGTAGCGAGCTTCGCGCTGATGGCGGCAATGGCGATCATGGTGGCGTCGTTTCGCGAGTCGCTGGGGCGCTGGCTCGACGCGGTGCTGCCGGCGCAGGTCTACTTCCGCACTACGCATGCCGGCGACACCGGCTACCTCGAGCCCGAGTTCGAGGCTCGCGTGAGGGCGCTGCCGCAAGTGGCGCGGGTCGATTTCCTGCGCAGTGCGCGGCTCCTCCTCGATGCGAAGCGACCGGCGGTGGTTCTCCTTGCGCGCGATCGCGCCGCGCCGGCATTTCCGGTCGGGCCGCAGCGCGAAAGGCAGGAGAGCGATCCGCCGGGCGCGTGGGTGAGCGAAGCCGTCGCCGACTTGTACGGCTATTCGCCCGGGCAGGTGATCCAGCTTCCACTTGCCGGAAAGAACGCCTCCTTTATCGTGCTCGGCGTGTTCCGCGACTATGCCCGCCAGCACGGCGCAATCCAGATCGACCGCGCGGACTACACGTCGATCACCGGCGACCGGCGCGTGAACGACGGCGCGCTATGGCTCGCGCCCGGGGCGACGGCGGCGGGGGCGATCGACGCGCTGCGGGCGCTGCCGGGGGCAGGCGAGCTCGACATCGCGGTTCCGGGCGAAATCCGCGAAGCATCGCTGCGCATTTTCGACCGCAGCTTCGCCGCGACGTACGCGATGGAAGCGGTTGCGGTCCTCGTCGGCCTGTTCGGGCTTTCCTCCAGCCTCGGCGCGATCGTGCTGGCGAGGCGCCGCGAGTTTGGCGTCCTGCGCCACCTGGGCTTGACGCGCGCGCAGGTGGGCACGATGCTCGCCGCCGAAGGCGGGCTGCTCGCGCTGCTCGGCGCCGTTGCCGGACTCGCAGCGGGCGGCGCCATCTCGCTCGTCCTGGTGCACGTCGTCAACCGGCAGTCCTTCAACTGGAGCATGGAGATGCATGTCCCCGTACTGCTTCTGTTCGGGCTGACTACCGTGCTGGTCGCACTTGCGGTGCTGACGGCCATCCTGTCGGGCAGGGAAGCCATGGGCATCGGCCCGGTGCGCGCGGTGCGGGAGGATTGGTGAAGAGGAGGACCGTCCTGGGCTTGCCGCTTTTGGTCTATCCGGGCCTCGCGCTTGCAAAACCGGTCGGATATCCGCGCGTCACCCCGGGCCGCCAGTTCGTTTTTCCCCGCGACCATGGCGCCCACCCCGAGTACCGCACCGAGTGGTGGTACGTCACCGGCTGGCTCGACGGCCCGCTCGGCTTCCAGGTGACGTTCTTCCGCGCGCGGCCCGAAGAGGAGAGCGACAACCCGAGCAGCTTCAACCCGCGCCAGGTCCTGTTCGCGCACGCCGCGCTTTCCGATCCGAAGCGCGGCCGGCTGCTCCATGACCAGCGGGCGGCGCGCGCCGGCTTCTCGCTTGCGTACGCCGAGACGGACCGCACGGGCGTCTGGATCGACGACTGGAAGCTGGAGCTGGAGGGCAATCGCTACGAGGCGCGCATCGCGGCGAACGAGTTCGAGCTCAATTTCGCGTTCTTTGCGAGAGAACTTGTGCTGCAGGGGGAACGCGGGTTCAGCCGCAAAGGCCGCCGGCCGGAGGAGGCGAGCTATTACTACAGCCGCCCGCACATGGACGTCGTCGGCTCGGTAAGCGGGCGCAAGGTGACCGGCACGGCATGGCTGGATCACGAATGGTCGAGCGCCTACCTCGCGCCGGAGGCCGCGGGCTGGGACTGGTGCGGCATCAACATGCTGGACGGGTCCTCGCTGATGGGCTTTCGCATGCGCAGCAAGTCCGGCGGCATCCATTACGAAATGCCCGGCGTGAAGATGACGCCGCTGCGCCTGTGGAAGTCGCCGCGCACCGGAGTCGAGTACCCGGTTTCGATGCAGGTGAACGATTTGCGCCTCGAGCCGTTGATGGACGACCAGGAGCTCGATTCGCGCACCAGCACCGGCACCATCTATTGGGAAGGCGCCGTTGGCGCCTACAAGGGCGGCGCGCTGGTCGGAAGGGGCTACCTCGAGCTCACCGGCTACTGGAAGCCGATGAAGCTTTGAAGCTCGAAAGGGTGACGCCGCTGAGGATCAGGGCGATGCCGACGAAGTGGTACCAGTGCGGGTACTCGGCGAGAAACAGGGCGGCGAGACCTACGCCCATCGCCGGCATCAGGTGCATGGTCACCCCGGCGCGCACGGCCCCCAGGCGCGTGACGGCATAGCTCCACCCGGCGTAAGCGAGCAGCAGGGAACCGATCGCCGAGTAAAGGACGGCGGCGATGCCGGCCGGGCTGAGCGAAACCGAGCCGCGCTCGATGAGCAGCCACGGCAGCATGAAGAGCACGCCGAAGCCGCACACCAGCGCGATCAGCTCCGCGACGTCGAGCGGATCGCGCCGCATGCGCAGCAGCACGGTATACGACGCCCACATCGCCATCGAGGCGAGCGCCATCAGGTCGCCCTTGTTGAAGGAAAGCGCCGCGAGCCGCGCGAGCTCGCCCTGGGCCGCGATGGTCGCCACCCCGGCGAAGGAGATCGCCACGCCCGCCAGCTGCCGCGGGCGGATGCGCTCGCCGAGCATCGGCACCGCCATCAGCAGGATGAAGATCGGCGAGGTCGAGAGATAGAGCACGGCGCTCGTCGCCGTCGTGTAGTGCACGCCGAGCCACTGCAGCCCGAGGTGGATGCCGCCGCCCGCGAGCCCCAATGCCGCAAGGATCCTCCAGTCGCGAGCCGTGAGGCCTTTCAGCTTGCCCTTCAATGAGGAAGCAACGAACGGAAGGAGGATCGCCAGCACGACGATCAGGCGCCCCACGGTCGCGATTCCCGGCGCGACCTCGTCGCGCACGGCGCGCGCCACGATCCAGTTGCCCGACCAGAGGAGCAACGTGGCGAGCAGCACGAGCCAGGCGGTGAAACGCATCGAGGCGCATTATGGCCCGCGTGCTAGATTCGCCTCATGCCCACGGTGCAAGCGGCCGGCCGCACGCTCAACTACGAATGGGTCGGGAGCGGCGGGGCGGAAGCGCCCGTGCTCGTATTCCTGCACGAGGGCCTTGGCTCGATCGGCCAGTGGCGTGAATTCCCGGCGCAGGTGTCGCGCGCGACAGGGTGCCGGGCGCTCGTCTACGACCGCTATGGATACGGGAAGTCCGAGGTTCTGCACGAGCCCCGGCGAAGCATCCGGTTCATGCACGATGAGGCGCTGCGCTCCCTGCCCGGGATCCTCGCCGACCTGAAGATCGAGAATCCCATCCTCATCGGCCATTCCGACGGCGCCTCGATCGCCCTGATCCACGCCGGCGCGGGGTTTTCCGCGAAGGCGGTCGTGGCGATGGCGCCGCACGTGTTCATCGAGCCGGTCTGCATCTCGTCGATCCGCAAGGCGGCCGTGGTCTTCGAGACGACCGACCTCAAGACGCGGCTCGGCAAGTACCACCGTGACGTGCAAAAGACTTTCTATGGCTGGGCCGACGTCTGGCGCGACCCTGGCTTCGAGAGCTGGGACATCCGCGACGACTACCTGCCGAAGATCGCGTGTCCCGTTCTCGCCATCCAGGGCGAGGACGACGAGTACGGCACCATGGCGCAGCTCGATGAAATCAAGCGAAGGGTGAAGCGCTGCGAGCTGCTCAAGCTGCCCGCCTGCGGCCACAGCCCGTTCAAGGACCAGCCAGCGAAGGTGCTCGCTGCCATAGAGGCGTTCCTTGAAAAGCACTAGGGACGACGCGCTTGTGATCGCCCTGGTCGCCCTCGGCCACGGCACCAGCCACTTCTTCCAGCTCATCCTGGCGCCGCTGTTTCCGCTGATCAAGGACGAGCTCGGCGTTTCCTACGCCGCCCTGGGCTTCGTGGTCGCGCTCTTCTACGCACTCTCTGCGTTCTTCCAGCCGGTGGCAGGATTCGTCGTCGACCGCTTCGGCGGGCGCGCCGTGCTCGTCGGAGGCATGACGTGCCTGACGCTGGGCACGCTCGCGGTGGGAAGCGCGTCGACGTATCCGATGCTGGTCGCCGGCGCGGCGCTCGCCGGTTTCGGCAACAGCGTGTTCCATCCCGCCGACTTCTCGATCCTGAACGCCCGGGTGGGTTCGTCGCGCCTCGGCTACGCCTACAGCGCGCACGGCATCTCCGGCGCGCTCGGCTACGCGGCCGCGCCGCTATTCAGCGGCACCTTCGGCGCGCTCCTCGGCTGGCACAGCGCGCTCTTCGCCGCCTCGGGCGTCGGCATCTTCATGGTGGTTCTGCTGCTGGCCAACTGGACGCGCTTCCATGTCGACACGGCCGCGAGCAGGCGCCCGGAGGGCAGCACCGGGTTGCGGGTTTTGCTGGTCGCTCCCGTTGTGATGTGCTTCCTCTACTTCACTATCTACGCCTGCGGCCTCTCGGGAGTGCAGAGCTTCAGCGTCACTGCCTTCACCGTGCAGTACGGAGTGCTGCCTGCATTTGCCTCGAGCGCGCTTACCGCGTACATGATCGGATCGGCGGCCGGCATCTTCACCGGCGGCTTCATCGCGACGCGCACGGCGCGGCATGACCTCGTCGCGGCTTCGGGCCTTTTCCTCGGCGCCTGCTCCGTGTTCTGCATCGCGCTCGGCGCCATTCCAGCGGGTGCCGTGCCGGTCTTCCTCGGGCTCGCCGGCTACTGCATCGGCGCGACCGGGCCGTCGCGCGACCTCATCGTGCGCTCGTCGACGCCGCCGGG
>Ga0068871_100001498_pt1 | contig 15657 bp, 10 predicted proteins | sample KBSMisM72_FD_72750 | JGI IMG/M metagenome (GOLD analysis project Ga0068871, IMG submission 72750) | Miscanthus rhizosphere microbial communities from Kellogg Biological Station, Michigan, USA - KBS Miscanthus M7-2 | ecosystem: Host-associated > Plants > Roots > Rhizosphere > Soil ... | reverse complement strand
GGCTCGAAATTCTTCCATTGCTCGAGGCCCTCGCGGTAGATGGGCTGGCGCACCTGCTCCGAGCTGGCGGTGCGCACGCTGCGTTCGGTCTTGTAGAACTCCACGCACTGCGGCTCGAATTCCAGGCCGCAGAAGTCCAGGAGCCGGCGCACGTGTCCTTCGAGATCCTCGACAACATCCTCGTGCTGCACGCGCAGGACCTTGCCCGGGAGCACTTCATCCCAGTGCCGCATTAGTTCCAGATAGGTGCGGTAGTAACGCGCGATGTCCTCGATGCTGTAGGTGAATTCCTGTCCCTTGGCGAACAGCTGCTTGAGATTGCTGAAGCAGCAGGCCATCGGCTCGCGTCGGGCGTCGATGATTTTGGCGTTAGGTAAGATAAGATGAATCAGACCTATATGCCTGAAATTATTAGGCATCTTATCTATGAAAAATGGCCGTCCATGGCGAAAGATGCTGGCATCCGCAAGGTACTGCTCGCCGAGCTTGCGAAACTCGTCGCTCATCATTTCGGCCAGGATGCGCGGATAGCGCGGATTGTTCAGGTCCGGATCGCGCCCGCGCAGCTTGCCCACGATCTGCTGGATGTAGGCCAGCTCCATCGTGCCTTCGACCTTCGAATGGGACGCCAGGATCTGCTCGAGCAGGGTTGATCCGGCGCGCGGCAGTCCGACGATGAAAATCGGATCCGGATCGGCAACGCCCGAGCCGTGGTGCCTGGCGAAGAACTCGCGGGTGCACACCTCGATCTGCTGGCGGGTGTTGTTCTCGATGATTTCCGGCCGGTAATGACTTACCGAGCGCTTGAGCGCATTGCCCATCTCGTAATAGTGGAAGGACTGCGCGAACTCGCCTTCATCCTCCAGCGCCTTGCCCAACGCAAAGTACGCGTGGTAGCGGTCCACGGTGGCAATACCTTCCTTCGCCTGCAGTTCCTTGAGGCGCGCGAGTTCCTCGGGCGTAAAGCGGTAGGTCTTGAGGTTGGCGACACTCCAGTAGGCGTCGCCAAAATCAGGGCGGGAAGCGGCGGCCTGGCGGTAAGCGGCGATCGCCTCATCGCGTTTGCCGATGGTCTTGAGCGCGTGTGCAATGGAAAGGTGAACCTCGGCGTCCCCAGGAGTCCCTTTCAGCACCTCCCGATACAGTTCGATGGCGCGCTCATGCTGGCCCAATCCCACCGCTGCCGTGCCCAGCAGGCCCTGGTAGCGCATGCGATTGGCGGGATCCTCGCGCATCAGGCGATCCAGTTCCCGGTTGGCCTGGGCGTGCTTCTGCATTTCGATCAGCACTTCGGCGTACTCGGCGCGGGCGGCCCGATAGTCGGGGGCGAGCTTGAGCACCGCATCGAGCAGCAGCTCCGCATCGTCGAACACCTTGCGGGCCATGCCGATCCGCGCCAGCAAGCGCATGGCCTCCACCTGATCGCCGTGCTTGAGCAGGAACGCACGCACCATGGTCTCGGCCGGCTCCAGATCACCGTCCAGAAACGCGGCCGTGGCAGCCACGACCGGCGGTGGGACGCGGCGGAGCATGGCCACCTGCGCGGCGGCGGCCGTGGCCTTCTCGCCCTGGCCGGTCATGCGGTTGAGGCCCTCAAGCATGTTCCAGCTGGCGGGCAGCGAATAGTTGAGGGTGACCGCCTGCTCAAAGGCGGCGATCGCCTCCGGAGCCTGGCGCAGGGCCACATGGCAGTGGCCCCGTTCCTCGTATACGCGGCTGAAGCGCGGATAAGCCCGCTGCAGAGTCTCGAGGGTATTGAGAGCTTCCGGCACCTGGTTGAGGTTTCGCTGGGCGATGGCGCAAAACAGCAGCGCGTCCCTGTCCGTCGGGCTGCGGGCCAGTGCGGCCTGCGCGCCGGAGAGCGCTTCCGCAAATCGTCGTTCCCGGAGCAGCACGCGCACGTTCGGGCCCGCGCTCGTCGCTTCGGCGGCCACCGGGCTATGGGGTAAGTTTAGGGGGTCCATAAAAAAAGGGCGGACCTGCAAGGTCCGCCCTTAATTTTACTGCAAGTGGATACGCTTAGAACTTGTACCCAAATTGCAAGGTCACCACGCGCGGCCGCAGCGGCACCTCGGACTTGATGAACTGGCCCGAGCTCGTGTGCATGCTCGCGTCCTCGTTCGACAAGTTGGCACCCGTCAGCATGATCGTCCACTGGTCCCGGGTCACGCCGATCGTCGCGTCATAGGTCGTGTAACTCGGCATCGTGTACCGCAGCAAGGTCGTGGTCGGCGGGTTGTAGGCCGGATCGTTGCCGTCCGGGTAGCTCGCCGGCTGGTTGCGCATGGAGCCCTGGAAGTTCATGCCAGCCATGACCCAGGCCTTGAGCGCTCCGGCCACCCAGTCATAACGCAGACGGGCGTTGTACTGCTGCGCCGGTGAGAACGCCGGGGCGGTGCCCAGGACACCGTACGGGTTGGTGTAGGGCTGGCCATTGACCTGCGTGATGCAAGATCCCACTGGAGCGCCGGTCGCGGTGGCGACGTTGGCGATCAGGCAGGGCGCGTCGGTCTGTTCCGAATGGTTCCAGACGCCCGAACCCTGCAAGCTCAGCTGATCGGTCAATCGCGCGTTCAGCTGGAGCTCGATGCCCTTGACGCGATAACTCGGACCGTTGACCACGAAGGTCGTGTTGCCCAGATGGACCGGATCGAACAGCACCAGCTGCGCATCCTCCCAGTCCATCTGGTAGACAGTCGCATTGACCTGCACCCGGTGGTTCATCCACTCGGTCTTGACGCCCAACTCGTAGTTGGTCAGGTTGTCCGAGTCATACCCCGCCGGCTTGTTGTACTGCTTGTCCACACCGCCCGCGCCCGCGGGGGCCACGGCCTTGAGCACGACGGTGCCATCGAGCAGCGTCTTGGTGCGGTTAAAGCCGCCGGGGCGGAAGCCCTGTGACCAGGTGGCGTACGCCAGGATGTCGTCCGTGACGTGCCAGGTCAGGTTGACGCGGCTCTTGAAGCCGTCCTCGCTCTTGCTCAGGTTGATGCCGAAGCCTTTGACCGGCTGCGTGCCGTTGGGCACGTTCAGGATGCTCGAGGTGGCGCTGTAGTACTCCGAGCCCTGCTCGAACTCGTCGTACTTGTAGTGGCGAGTTCCGGCGGTCAGGGTGAGCACCTTCGGGATCAGGTCAAAATCGACCGAGGCGAAGAACGCTGTCTGGTTGAAGCCGCGCCGAATGTCCTCGCCGAAGGCCGTGTGCGTGCCCAGGCGCAATCCGTGGTCGCGCGCATAGTAGTTTGGATCGGGTCCCGTGGCCGCGACGCAGTCCGGGCCGCCGGCCAGCGAGATCGCCAGGTTGGTGGCGTCGCACTGCGGCATCCCGAGGTAGTTGAAATTCATGTTGTCTTTGATGACATTCGACTCGTAGAACGCGCCTACGATGCCCCGCAACCGGTAGTCATTCGACGTGCTGAGCCGCAACTCGTGGCTCTGGTGGGTCAGGTCCACGATGTCGCGCCAGTTGCCCACGGCCGGGTAGCAGGTGGTCGGCTTGCTGGAGCGGAAGTAGGAATAGCCCGCGCCCGAGCCGCTGCACGCGTAGTAGGAGCCGTGGTGCGAGGTCAGGTAGTTGGAGTAGTCCTCCTGCTGATCCATGTTTCGGTCGAGGTAGCTTCCCGTGTACACCAGGTGCATGTCGTGCGGCAGGTTGCCGTTGACGGTCCACGCGACGCTGTTGTAGGCATCCTTATTGAAGGCGGGAGAAAAGGCGACGATCTCGTAGGGTTTGAGGACCGTGCCGTCAGGCGCAGTCGGCGTGGTGCGGAAGTAGCCGTCGGCCTCGAAGTGCTGGAAGTTGTCCTGGACCAGAAGGTCCCAGTTCTCGTTGAACTTATAGGCCACCGACACGCGGCCGCCCTGGTAGGTGACGGTGTTGAGGTTCGAGCCGGTCATGCCCGCATTCACAGTGATCGGGCCGGCGGCCCGCGGAATCGGGGTGGTGGCGGCCGGAACCTGGATGCTGCCCACCTCATTGTCGATATAGCCGCCGCGGCTGTCGGTGAAGAAGGTCGCGCGCACGGCCAGCTTGTCATCGATCAGCGGCAGGTTGATGGTGGCATTCGCCATGCTGTTGGGATCGCCGCCCGAGGTCGTGCCGTAGCCGGCGTTGACCTCGCCCGACACCTTCGACAGGTTGGGCTTATTGGTGATGTATCGGATCGCGCCTGCCTGTGAGCCGCCGCCGAACAACGTGCCCTGCGGTCCTTCGAGGACCTCGACGCGCTCCATGTCCACGAAGTACACATCGAGGTTGCGGCCCGGGAACGCCATCGACTGGTCGTCGAGGTACACCGCGACGTTGGGCATCGGGGCGATGGTGGCCTGTGACTGGTTGGGCGCGCCGCCGTAGCTCAGGCCGCGCATGAAGATGTTGCCCATGCCCGGGCCGTTGCTGCTGAAGGTCACGTTCGGGGTGTACTTGAGCAGTTCGTTGAAGCTGGTGACATTCAGCTGCTGCAGCTGCTCGCCGGAAACAGCCTGGATCGTGATTGGCACGTCCTGCATGTTTTCAGTGCGGCGCTGCGCCGTAACAACAACTTCTTCGAGTCCCACGGATGCGGTGCCGCTGGCCGTAGCGCCTTGCGCCAGAGCGTACGGGGCGATGGCCGCCGAGGCGCCGGCAGTACCCAAAATGCTAAGGACTGCGCGCCGAATCGATTGATTTGAGTTCAAGTGACATCCCCTATTGATGAATGGCTCCATCCCCATGGGTGCGCCGGTCACAGCTCCGGCGCACGCTCGGGCCTGACTGTACGCGCCCTTGTGCGTTGAATCCAGCCCGGACCGATCTTAATTCTCGATTCAAGCATACCTAATTTAGATTACTGAGGCAGATTAACAACACCTTAACTTGTAAGTGTTGCAGCCAGATTTCAGCCCGATGTCCCGCGGCACGCGCACACGCTTCGACACTTAGCAATCGAGCAGCACGTTTCACTGTGCCGACGCCTTAAGGTTGCGCGACCAGTTGTCAAAGCCTCAGTATCGCCACCGTGTCGCGTCCCGATCCGCCTCCTACAGTCGCTGAACCTATCAATCCTGACGTGCCGATGACGGCCCGTCGCCGCGAGCGGACGCGCGCCGCGCGCGCGACCGGGCCTTCGCTGGCACCACTTCCGCGCCTAAGCAACCCGTGGCCGCCGCTCGAGATCCTTTCGGCCGAACAGGTCGAACGGATCGTCGATGGGGCCTACCGCGTGCTGGAAGAGGCCGGACTTGAGATCCGCAGTGCCGAGGCGCGTGAGTACTATCGCCGTGCCGGCGCCCTGGTGGATGAGGCGACCGAGATGGTGCGCATGGGCCGCGAGCTGGTGGAGGCGCAGCTGGCCCACGCCCCCGAGCGTTTTGTGCTGCACTCGCGCGATCCTGGCCGCCACCTGCACGTGGGCGACAACATCGTGAATTTCGGCCCGATCAGCGGCGCCCCTAACTTGAGCGACATGGAATCCGGCCGCCGCTACGGTGACCTCGAGGGGTTTCGCAACATCCTGCGCCTGACCCACACGCTCGGGGTCCTGCACTGGCAAGGCGGCATCGTGGTCGAGCCAGTGGACGTTCCGGTACCGGTGCGCCACCTGCAGATATTTCAGGCCCACATCGAATACGCCAACATCGTGTGGGCCGCCCGCGGTGTAGGAGGGGTGCAGGCTTACGATGCCATCGCGATGTCGGCGATCGAGCACGGCTGCAGCATCGAGGAACTCGCCTCGCGCCCGACGCTGCTGACGGTCACCAACGTCAACTCGCCGCGGCGCGTCGATGCCGAGATCCTCGATTGCATCATGGTGCTCGCCCGGCACGGCCAGTGCGTGGTCATCACCCCCTTTACGCTGATGGGGGCGATGGCACCGATCACCCTGGCCGGTGCCCTGGTGCAGCAGACGGCCGAGGCCTTGGGCGTGATCACGCTTCTGCAGCTGGTCAGGCCCGGCGCGCCCTGCGTGATGGGCTGCTTTACCTCGAACGTCGACATGCGTACCGGCTCGCCGGCCTTCGGCACGCCCGAGTATGTGCACGCGGTGATCGCGAGCGCCCAGATCGGCCGCCGCCTCAAACTCCCGGTGCGCACCAGCGCCGTCAATGCCTCTCCCGTGGTCGATGCCCAGTCGACCTACGAAACGGCATTTTCCCTGCAGGCGGCGATCCTCAGTCACAGCCACCTGATCAATCATGCCTGCGGCTGGCTGGAGGGGGGGCTCACGGCCTCGTATGAAAAGGTGGTGGTGGACGCTGAGTTGTTGCGCAACTGGGCCGCGATCCTCAAGCCGGTGCAATTCAGCGACGACGACCTGGCGGTCGAGGCCATCAAGGAAATTCCCGTCGGCGGACATTTCTTCGGCTCAAGCCACACTCTGGCGCGCTACGAGACGGCCTTTTACCGGCCGCTGCTCTCGGACTGGTCGAACTTCGAGAATTGGCAGGATGCGGGTTCGCGCACGGCCACTCAGAGGGCCACCGCCTTGTGGAAAAAGCTTCTGGCCGAGTATGTTCCGCCACCGATCGATCCGGCCGTCAAGGAAGCGATCGTTGCCTACGTGGCGCGCCGCACGGAAGAGATCGGCCGCGAGCCTTAGGCGCCTGCGGGAGATCAAGAACCCTGAGCCCGCTCATTGCCAATGCCCGCATGTACGCGGTGAGCCCGGAGGTGGAGGGCGCTTGGCGCGCGTTGCTCGCCCACGTGGCGCAGGAGGCGGGAGCGAAGTTCGAGTACTTTTCCTATCCCGCGCCCCAGCCGCTTGAGCCGCTGTGGCGGCGGGAGGATCTGGGTTTGGTGTTCATGTGCGGCTATCCGATCGCCTCGCAGCTGGCGACGGTGCAGCCGATTGCCGCGCCGATCCCGCGGGCACCCTGGGCGCGGGGGCGGGCACTCTATCGCACCGATCTGATCGTGCGCGCGGATTCTCCCTACCGGAAACTCGAGGACACTTTCGGCGCGCGCGCCGGGTACACGGTCGCGCATTCACATTCCGGCTTCAACGCGCTTCGGCATCATCTGCTTCGCTATCGCACCCCGGAGCGGCCCGCACTCTATGGTGAGATGCTCGGCAACTTGATCACCGCACGCAACGTTCTCGATCAGGTGCGCTCAGGCCGGATTGATGTGGGTCCGCTCGATGCGTACTGGTATCTGCTGATTGCGCGTCATGCTCCACAGCTTACGCAGCGCATACGGGTGCTCGATTCGACCGCCACTGCGCCGATGCCCGCTCTGGTAGCCAGCGGCGGAGTAGCCCAAGAGCAGGTGGAAGCCTTGCGCGCGGCGCTGACCGGAGCAGCGCAGCGTCCATGGTTTGCAGCGCTCTCAGAGGTCCTGATGCTCGAGGGCTTCGCTGCCGCGAGCCTCAAGGACTATGAGCCAATGCTCGAGTGGGAGCGTGAGGCGCGCGCGGCCGGCTACGAAACGCCGGCCTGAGTAGCCTTGATCCGGCCCGGGTGCTGCAGCACGTCGTGGGCGCGGAACAGGTAGCGCCGCGCCACATCGAAATACGTCCGGTAGACCAGCCCGCCGTTTTCGGCAATCAGCCGCTCGCGGATCAACCGGTAGCGGGCGTTATAGCGATACCAGGGAATCGAGGGCGACTCGTGGTGGAGCGAATGCAGGTTGTTGAACAGGAACAGCGGGCCCAGGAGCCAGGACTCCTCGACGATCGCGATGCGCTCGCGCACGCCAGGTTTGGCGCGATGCTCGGCAAAAGACCTGATCAGCACGATGGCATTCGCTGGCAGCACGATCGTGAGCATGTAAATCCACAGCGGCATCCCGCACACGAACTTGATCCACAAGATCACCGGCAGGCACCACAGCAGATGCTCCGCCCAGGCGGCGCGCATGCCACGCTCGTTATCACGCAGCGCCAGCCACTCATTGCGGTAAAAGCGACCGATGCTCCACACCGAGCCGAATAGGATCCGCCCGGCCATGGTTTGCTGCACCGTAAGCAACGCGCGCGCCGCGGGGCCGACGCTCTCCAGTTGCTCCCGCGTCCAGTAGTAGGACTCCGGGTCATCGAGAGGATCGGTCAACCGCTCGTCACGATGGTGTTGCAGATGGGTCTGGCGATAGCGCAGGAACGGCAGCCACAAATTGAACGGCACGATGGCTAGCAGACGATTGACTTCCGGCCAGCGGGTCGGATGACCGTGCACTATTTCGTGCTGCAGCGAGCCGTGCAAGGTGACCAGTAGAGCGCCGATGGGGGCGACAAGGATCAGCGGCCAGCGGCTGTAAGCAAGGGTAATGAAGAGCCAGCCACTGTAGGTGATTCCTACGAGCAGCAATGTCGGCATTTCCACGGCAGCGATTCTGACGCTGCGCTGACCGTTCAAGGCACCCACCCACCTTAGGTCAAAGCCAGTTTAGAAGAGGTCTACGGCGGGATTGTACATGTAATCAAGGAGTAAGGAAGGTGCATTGCGTCACTTTCCATCGAGGTCTCGGACATTTAATCCACCCTTAGGGCCCCGAAATGGCGCCTCTCCAGCACGGCCATGGCGTCATAAAGCAGGATGGCCATCAGGCCCGTGACCAGCCCCCCCTGTAGGATGAAGGCGGTGTTATTGGACAGGAGGCCGGCGATGATCACCTCGCCCAGGCCCTTGGCAGCCACCGTGGAGCCGATGGTCGCCGTTCCCACGTTAATTACCAGCGACAGGCGGACACCTTCCAGGATCATCGGCATGGCGAGCGGCAATTCCACCGACCTTAGCCGCTGCCAATTGCTGAGCCCCATGCCACTGGCCGCCTCCAGCAAGGCGCTCGGGCAGGACTTCAATCCCACGATGGTGTTTTCGAAGATCGGCAGCAGCCCGTAGGCGAACAATGCAATCAGCGTGGGTTTCTCGCCGAATCCCACCAGCGGCACGGCCAGCGCCAGCACCGCGACCGGCGGAAAGGTCTGGCCGACATTCACAAGGGTACGCGACAGCGGCAGGAACTCGGCCCCGCTCTGGCGGGTCACTCCGATTCCTAGGGCCACCGCCACGATGGTGCTGGCGGCCGCAGCCAGCAGCACCGTGCCCAAGTGAGCCAGCGTGAGCTCAAGCAGATTGCCCTGATCGTAGATCGCCGGCGCTCCGTACTGGGTCAGCGGCGCGAACAGCGGAGCAAAGCGTTGCGGCTGCAGCAGAAAAGCGAGCAGCAGGGCGAGCGCGGCGATGCGCAGATACGGCGCGACCCGCGCCATCAGTGAGCGCGTCCGTGGGCGAGGATCGCCTCGATGGTCACGCAACCGGCAGGCTGGCCGGAGGCATCAATGATTCCTGCAGATTCGGTCCCACGCCACATGAGCTCCGAGAGCGCGTCGCGAAGCGAGGCACTTTCAGGAATCGGCGGGCCCGGGGCGGTGCCGGGCTTGGCCGCCTCGCTTACGTTCGTCAGCGACAAAAGCTTGAGCGCGCGATCGGCGCTCCCGGTCATGCGCGCGACGAACGGGTCGGCTGGTTGGGTGAGTAGCACGGCCGGGCGGTCGTATTGCAGCACCTTGCCCGCACTCATCACTGCGATGCGATCACCGAGGCGGAACGCCTCATCCATGTCGTGGGTGACCAGAATGACCGTCGTCCCGTAGCGCCGGTGGATGTCGAGCAGGTCCTCCTGCGCCTTGCCCCTGATGATGGGATCGAGCGCCCCGAAGGGTTCATCCATGAGAAGTACATTGGGCTCGGCGGCGAGCGCGCGCGCCACGCCCACGCGCTGCTGCTGTCCGCCCGAGAGCTGGTGTGGAAACTTATCCGCATAGGTGGCCGGGTCGAGCTGGAATACCGTGAGCAGTTCCTCCACGCGGCCGCGGATGCGGGCGCGCTCCCAGCGCAGCAACTCCGGGACCGTGGCGATGTTTTCCGCGACCGTGCGGTGCGGAAACAAGCCGTGGCTCTGAATCGCGTAGCCAATGCGCCGGCGCAGCAGATGCGCCGGTTCCCCCGCAGTATCCGCCCCGTCAATCAGCACGCGGCCGCTGGTCGGCTCCACCAGCCGGTTGATCATGCGCAGCAGCGTCGATTTGCCTGAGCCCGAGGTGCCCACGATCACGGTGATGGTGTGCGGATCGATAGTCATCGAGACATCGTCCACCACCCGGGCGGTCCCGTACTGCTTACTGAGGTTCTCGATGCTGATCACGGGCGCGTGCGATCCATGGCCTCGATCAGCGCATCGAGCAATACGGCGGCCGAGAAGGCCAGCGTGACGGTGGGAACGGCACCCAGTAGCACCAGATCGATGGCGGTCTGTCCGATGCCCTGGAAAATGAAGGTGCCCAGGCCGCCGGCGCCGATCAGCGCGGCGATGGCCACCAATCCGATGTTCTGCACCAGCACGATGCGGATGCCGGTCAGTATTACTGGCAGTGCCAGTGGCAGCTCGATGGATTTGAGGATCTGCGCGGGCGTCATGCCCATGCCGCGAGCCGCCTCCACCGCAGCCGGGGACACGCGCCTGAGGCCGAGCACGGTGTTGGCCACCACCGGCAGGAGCGAATAGAGGAACAGCGCGATTATGGCTGGCGCCGTGCCGATGCCACGAATGCCCAGCGCGGCGGCGAGCGGGTAGGCTGTGGCCAGCGCGGCCAGTGGTGCCATGAGGATCCCGAACAGCGCGATGGCCGGGATGGTCTGGATCAGATTCAGGGTTCCGAGCACTGCGCCCCGCAGACGCGGCACACGGTGGCACAGCACGCCTAGTGGCAGCGCCACCACGACCGCCGTGCCCAGGGAACCTAAGGCCAGCCACAGGTGCTGGGCAATCTCATGGGAGAAGCGCGTGGCGTTCACGGCGTACTCGCGCATGACCGACAGATGATCAAAGGTGCCGTGCGCGAATGCGGCCAGCGCAATCCCGACGAAGGCCAGCAGCAACACCACGCGCAGCAAGGGCCCGGGCCGCAGGCGCGTGATCGCATCGGTCGCCATCAATCCCAGGCTGCACAGCAGCAGCCAGAATCCGGAACCGGGCGCAATGCGCACCACCTTGTTGCCCAAAGGCGTAAGCGCGCTGCCTGCCGCGGCGACCGCCAGGCTCACGATCACCACCGCCAGAGTTGCCGATGCCAGCCGCAGTCCCGGACTGGCGAGAATAACCGCGATGCAGGCCGCGACCAACACGGCGGCGATCACGCCGATGGCCGTGGACAGCGGGACGGCCGCCAGCAGTCCCAGCGAGGTTCCGGGGACGATGCGATTGGCTTTGGCCACCACGAAGGGCATGAACACGAGCGCGATGAGCGCGAACAGTGCCAGCAGCGCGCCGAGCCGATCGAACTTGGTGCGTCGGCTAACGTTCATTTCACCAGCCCTTGGCTCTTGAGATAGTCGGCCGCCACCGACTCGGCCGACTCGCCGTCGACCTGCACGCGCGCATTCAGGCGTTGCAGCGTCGCGCCATCCAGACTTGCCATCAGGGGTTTGAGCAGGCGCGCGATCTCCGGCTGTGCCCTGAGCACCGATTCTCTGATGGTCGGGACCGGAGCGTAGATCGGCTGGTCATGGCGGTCATCCTGCATAATCCGCAGGTTCGCCGCAACGATGCCCCCGTCAGTCCCGTACACCATCGCCGTGTTCACGCCGTTGGTGCGCGCCGCAGCTGCAGCGATGGTCGCCGAGGTCTCGCCACCGGCCAGCACGATGAGCTGGTCCGAGCTGAGCTTGAACCCATAGGTGTGTTCAAGCGAACGAAGGGTTCCGGCATTGGCAAATTCTGCCGAGCAGGCGAGCATGACCTTGCCGCCCGCGGCCACCCAGCGGGCGAAGTCGCTCATGGTGTGCAGCTGCTGCGCCGCAGCCACGTCCTCACGGACCGCCAGTGCCCAGGAATTACTGGCGCGGGCGGGAGTGAGCCAGACGATGCGGTTGGCGTCATAGTCGAGCCGTGCCCCGAGCGTGTAGCCGCGCTGCCAGTCTTTCCAGGCGGGATCAGCGGGGACATTAAAAAAGAAGCCCGCGTTGCCCGTGTATTCGATGTAGATGTCGATCTCGCCCGCGAGCAACGCCTTGCGCACCACCGGGGTCGCACCCAGTGTGGTGCGATCGACAGTTGCGATGTGATTGGCGTTGAGCAGCAGGCGGATCATCTGGCCGATCATCGCCGACTCACTCGACAGCTTCGAGGAGACGATAACCGCCGCACAAAGCGGCTCGGGCGCGAGCGCTGCTAGCAGCACCCACGCGCACAAGGCAGTCAGGACTTTCCTCAATGCTTCACTCCGGCGTGCAAATTGTCGCTTGTAGGCGTGTCCGTCAAGCCCCCCGCAGTCAGGATGCGCATACGCTAATATGCGCAGCACCGATGAGCTCCCTCCCAGACAATCCCCCGCCGTCCGCGCCGGACGCGCGGCGCGGCGGCGGGCACTACTCGGGATGGCGACTGCTCGTCGAAGGACTTCGCTCGCAGCGCGGCTGGTCGCGCGCCTGGAGCAAGTCAACGCCGCGCCCCCACTACCGGGTGGTGATCGTCGGCGGTGGCGGCCATGGCCTTGCCACTGCCTATTACCTGGCCACTGAGTTTGGCATTTCAGATGTGGCGGTCCTGGAGAAGGGGCCGATCGGGCTCGGCAACGTCGGTCGCAACACCACGCTGATTCGCTCTAATTACTTCCAACCCGACAACATCCGCTTCTACGACTATTCGCTGCGTCTTTGGGAAGGCCTGGAGCGCAGGCTGAATTTCAACACCATGGTGAGCCAGCGAGGCACGCTGAACCTGTTTCACACGGAAGCGCAACGCGATCTTTTCACGCGCCGCGCCAATGTCATGCGCGTCCAGGGCGTCGATGCTGAGGCGCTGAACCGCGCTGCGGTCAAGCGCCTCGTGCCGCTGATCGATCTGGACAACGGCCGCTATCCGGTGCTCGGGGGCTTCCTTCAGCGCCGCGGCGGCACCGTGCGCCACGACGCGGTGGCGTGGGGATACGCGCGCGCCGCCTGCCGTGCGGGTGTCGACATCATCGAACAATGTGAAGTCACCGCGATTCGGCGCGCGAATGATCGCGTAATTGGAGTGGACACCACCCGCGGCCCGATCGGCGCGGACATCGTGTGCCTAGCGGTTGCGGGGCATTCCTCGCGCCTGGCGGCCATGGTGGATCTGCGATTGCCGATCGAAACCCACGTGCTGCAGGCCTTCGTGACCGAAAGCGTCAAGCCGCTCCTGCACTGCGTCGTCACTTACGGGGCCGGACATTTTTATGTCAGCCAGTCTGATAAGGGTGGGCTGGTGTTTGGCGGCGGGATCGACGGCTACAACAGCTACGGGCAGCGCGGATCGCTCAGCGTGGCCGAAGAAGTCACCGCCGCAGGCGTGACACTGATGCCGGAACTCGCGCGGCTTCGGGTGCTGCGGCAGTGGGGCGGCGTCATGGACATGTCGATGGATGGCTCGCCCATCATCTCAAAGACACCGATCGACAATCTGATCCTCAACGGCGGCTGGTGCTACGGCGGCTTCAAGGCGATACCGGCCGGGGGCATGACCACAGCGCACCTGATCGCCCACGGCATCCCACATCCACTGGCCGCGCACCTGGATCTGCGGCGCTTCGCCGCGGGACGCATGGTTGACGAGCGCGGCATCGGACCATTTCCTTATGCGCACTGACGGGCGTCGCTGAGCCGTGCTGCGTATCAACTGTCCCTGGTGCGGAGTGCGTGATGAGGCGGAGTTCCGCTACCGCGGCGATGCGAGTCTCGCGCGTCCCGAGCAGTCCGCGCCGGCCGCAGCATTCGCCGCCTACGTCTATGAGCGCGACAACGAGCTGGGCTGGCATCGCGAATGGTGGCTGCACGTGGGCGGGTGCCGCAAGTTGCTGAAGGTCACGCGGCATACCCTGACTCACGAGATCCGCGAGGTGTCGGGTTGATACCCGGGCCGGGGCGCGTCGCAGTCGGCATGATGACCGACCCCAAGCGGCCGATACGCTTTCGTTTTGACGGCCGCACATTTCGAGGGCTGGCCGGCGATACGCTTGCCTCGGCGTTGCTGGCCAACGGTCAGCAGATCGCCGGCAGAAGTCTCAAGTACCACCGACCGCGCGGGATCCTGACCTGCGGGCCGGAAGAACCCTGCGCCCTGGTCGAACTGGCGGGCAAGCAGGGGCGCGAACCAAATCGACCCGCCACCATGGTTGAGCTCTACGAGGGGCTCGAAGCCGACAGCCAGAATCGCTGGCCGACGCTGCACTTCGATCTGCTGCGGACCAGCGAGTTATTCGCGCGCTTCCTGCCGGCCGGCTTCTACTACAAGACTTTCATGTCTCCCGGGCGAGCCTGGGAATACCTCTACGAACCGGTGCTGCGCCGAGCAGCGGGCTTAGGCCGCCTGCGCTCCTCTGGCAAGGCGCCGCACTTGCCGGCCGAAATTCTTCACGATCATCTCGACGTCTTGATCGTCGGCTCGGGCACCGCAGGTCTGGCTGCCGCGCAGCGCCTGGCGCGGCGGGGGCTTAGGATCATGGTGGCCGAGGAGGACTCGGTGCTGGGCGGCGGCTCGCTGCTCGATGAGCGCTGGACGCTCTGGCGCCAGGCGGCGCTGCGCAATCTGGAAGCATTGCCCACTGTGCGCTGCCTGACTCGTACTGCCGTAATCGGCGCCTACGGGCACGGCGTCTTTGCCGCCCTGGAAACGCTCACCGGCGCTGAAAGCACGCGACTTGCGGGCCTGCGCGAGCGGCTGCGCGTGATCCGCGCCCGGTCGGTAATCTTCGCCACGGGTGCCATCGAGCGACTGGTGGCATTTCCTGGCAACGACGTGCCCGGAGTCATGCTCGCGGGCGCCGCGCTCAAGTACCTGCGACGCTACGGTGTCGCCGCTGGCCGCCAGCCCGCATTTTTTCTTAATTCGGACGAAGCCTACGAGTGTGTCTTTGCATTCGCGGCCGCCGGCATCAAGCACGGCACCATCATTGACGTGCGCGCGGGGAGCCCAGCGGCGGACCGTGCGCGCGCACTTGGATACGAGGTCATCCATCGGGGCAGGGTGCAAGCGGTACTGGGCCGCGCGTATCTGCGGGGGCTGCGCGTCAGCGCAGGCGAGAATCAGCCGCTGCGCAAGCTCAAGGCCGATTGCCTGCTGATCTCCGGCGGCTACACGCCTGCGATCGCGCTCGCGACGCAACTGGGCGCCGAGCCGCGCTGGCGCGATGACATCGCCGCCTTCACGGCCGAGCTCTCTCCTGCGCTTGGTCAGCTGGCCGGTGCAGCGCGCGGCATCACCGGGCTGGCGGCGGGCGCTACGGACGGCGAATCAGCGGCGCGCCTCGTGGCTTCGCAATTGGGCCAGGAGTTCGGCGCGGATCCTCCGGCTACAACTTTGCCGGCCGATCCAGAAACGGCGGCGCTCAGCCCGCTATGGGAAGTGCCGGGCGAGGGGAAGAGCTTCGTTGATTTGCAAAACGATGTGACTTGCGAAGACGTCAGGCTCGCGGCCCGCGAGGGCTACGAGCACGTCGAGCATATGAAGCGCTACACCACCCATGGCATGGCCACCGATCAGGGACGCATCGGCGGCCTGCTCGGGAGCGCGGTGCTGGCGCAGGCCCGCGGCCTGGCAGTCAGCGAAGTGGGGCAACCCAAGGCCCGACCGTTTGCACAGTCCGTGCCGTTCGCGGCGCTGGCGGGCGCCGAGGCCGGCGAACACTTCAAGCCGAAGCGCCGCTTGCCACTTCA
>Ga0068871_100001497_pt1 | contig 15659 bp, 33 predicted proteins | sample KBSMisM72_FD_72750 | JGI IMG/M metagenome (GOLD analysis project Ga0068871, IMG submission 72750) | Miscanthus rhizosphere microbial communities from Kellogg Biological Station, Michigan, USA - KBS Miscanthus M7-2 | ecosystem: Host-associated > Plants > Roots > Rhizosphere > Soil ... | reverse complement strand
GGTCACGAATGCGCGAGTGCGCGCCTCGTACAGCATCCGCGCTGCGGCTTCCATTTCGTGGCCACGCTCCAGCAACCATGCCTTGGGCGGCTCGCCGTGCGGCTTCCCGCTGATACGCTCAATCGCCAGGTCGCCGGCATAGCGCTTGGCGATGTCGGACGGCTGCCCAATCTTCTCGCCGGCCAGCGCACGACGCACACTCTCCGCAGTGGGCGCTGCCTTATAGCCAGCTATCTCCAAAGCGGCTTTCTGCGACACGCCGGACAAGAACGCCTTGACGTATTTCTCCTGCTGCTCGGTCAACTCTCCGACCATGCTTATCGCGTCCGCGAAGCACGACGCAGTGATAAGCCCAGCGCGCGCCGAGTGCCACTCCGGTGTTCCTTGCTTACACTCGATAAATTTCATGGGTTGCTCCCTGCGAGTTCAGCGCGGCGTGCAGCGACAGCTGCCTTAAACTCACGGTACGCATGTTGGTCTTTCGTTTTCTCGATCGCGACGATCCCCAGTTCCCAAACCTTGACGACGTCGGCATCGGTCGGAGCTGCATTCACCCGGGCGATCCAGTTGTCCGCAAGGCTAGTATCGAGTTCCGCCTTGGTGCCGTCGTCGTCCTGGTCCTTGGTGGCAAGGCCGGTAGCGGCCAAGAGCGTGTAGCGTTGCAGGTAGGTGATGGCAGACGCCACCTGCTGGATGTTGTTCTTCTTGCCAGAGTCGTCTTTCGCGGCGCTCAGAGTCGTGCGCTCGCTGTGTCCCATACGATGGGTAAGGACGCATGTTACGGTGACGTTCGGGCCGCTCTGCTCGGTGTCCCAGCGATGGCTAAACCCGTGCTGGGCCAGCCCTTCAACGATGGCACTCGTGACGTTCCCCAAGGACGCGTGCGAGTAGCCGACGAAGCCATCCTTGCCGGTGTAGCCGACTTGCTTGTCCTTGATGATCTCCGGCGGGTTGCGCTTGAATTCAGCCATGTCGGCCACGTACGCCTTGCGGGCCTCGTTCTCTTCGTAACGCTGCTGGAGGTCCATCAGGCGTTCCAGGCGATCCAAATCGGCGCCGCTGTCCAGTGCGCGGCGCAGAAGATCAACCGGTGTGACTGCAACGGACATCGCCGTCTCGCGCTGCGGTGCGATCGCATACTGCGGCTGCGCCGGAGTTTCGACAGGCTCCAAAGTCATTTCAATCGTTCCGTTTTTCACTTCGTCATCTCCGTTTGAACATCACTTGATTCGTATTCGGCCTTTGACGCTGCTGCCCACTCGTCATACCAATCACGCGCCTCGATCGCCTCGTCATCCTCATCCAGCAGCTCGCGCATCCGATCAGCCTTATCGCGCATCGCTTCTCGGTACTTGCGCTTCACTGAGGTCTCCAGATCGGTATCTCGTTCATCTCATCCAACTGCTGCACTTCCGCCACGATGAACAGGAAGGCCAGCAGGAACACGAGGGCTGCGGCGGCGTGGCGTATCATGGCAATTGCTCGAGAACCGACGACAGAACAATCGTCATCACCAAGCCCGCAAAGCAGATCAGCGGGTTCGCCTCAAAAAAGTCCAGCTTCCAGAACAGCAGCGATCCGATGACGTCGCGGCGAGGTGCTGGCTCGGCCTGCTCCTGGCGGCGAGCGATGCGGGCGGCGGTCATTGGGCACGCTCCGCGATGTACGTCGGCCAGTAAGCGACGAGATCCGCCCAGCGCTTGAACACTTGATCCACTCCGTCGATAAAGAAGCCGCTCGGCGCAGCCCCCTTCTTGCGGGTGTCGTATTGGTACGTGATCGGCGTCGGCTCGCCTTCAGGTCCGTAGACTTCGTAGTTCGCTGCGCCGCCATCGGGACCGAAGTTCATATGCATCTTCAGACGCTTCGTGTAACCCTTCGCATCTGTCGGCAAGGTCTCCGGCAAATCGTTCGCGTTCATCCTTCGCTCCTATCTGGCCGGCGCCGCCGGCGGTTGGTTTATTGGTTCTGGCTGGCCGCTGCGGCCTTGCCGTATTGGTAGATGGTCCAGACGTCGTGCAGTTGGACCAGAGGCGCTATGCGGCGAGCCCAAGCCTCGACGCGCATACGCTCCATAGCCGTGTCGCAATGCGCGCAATCCAGTTGGCCCCACGTGGTCTTCGACAGGCTGCCGGTGTCGTTGCAGTGAGAGCAGTTCATATCAGATACCCAATCTCACGATTCCAAGCCATGCGCTCGATACGAGCCCACTGCGCCTGTTCTTCGCGGTCCTTTTCGATCTTCTCGACCTGCTCGATCGCGGCAACTTCAGCATCGGCCTCGATCACCTTGTCGCGTACCTGCTCGAAAGTCAGTGCGCCGGTCACAAGCTTGTTCAGATCGTCTTGAGCAAACGCGAGGTAGTCGCCGACGTCATTGCCGACGTCGTGGATCGTCTTCGGGTCGCCTTTCGCGATCAGCGCTTTCGTGTAGGCGGCGTTCTTTTCCTTCAACTCGCCGATCTTTGCTTCGCGCCATTCATCTTCGGACATGCGGGCGTTCATGCGGCCTCCGCTGCGGCAAGGGCGGCACGAATCATGTTGTGAGCCGTATAGCCAAGGCCACCCATCGCATCGAGGGCGCGAAGAGTTTCCACCAACTTCTCGCGCACCTCGTCCGCCTCGCGCACAGCCTCGGTAGCCTGCTCCCAGCCGGTGCGGGCGTCGGACAGGTCTTGGCGGAGATTGGCGTTATCGGTCACGAGCTGCTCATGCGAGTTCAGGGCTTGGACGATGAGGTCGCCAATGGCGAACAGGTCCTCGGTCGAGCCGGGTTCGTACTCCGTCACTAGCAGTGCAACGATCTTTTCGCCTTGGTACAGGCCGGTGTACTGCAAATTACGGCCGTCATCGTGATCCAGTGAGTAGCCGCCGGCGCCTATTACCTTGTCGCCGTCTGCTCGGAAGCGGAACTGTTCCATCATCATCTCCATGCCCTACTGGGCGGTAACTGCCCGCAGTAGCGGGCGCGGGGTGGGATTAGGCGCCGAGTACGATCAGGCCGGAACGGTTGCCCATGGCGACGTTTTTGCGATCGCTCATGTCAGGCATGTCGGGCTTTTCCAGATCGGAGTCGTCTTCGGGCTCATCTTGATCGAACGAGAATAGGCCGCCACCGAAGCAAGAGCCCAAGGTCTTGCCATCAAAGTGCCAATAGGAATAGTCAGTAGTAGCGCTGTCATTCCAAGGCCACGGCCAGCCATGCTCAGGCAGTGTTACGTCGTCGCGCTTTGCGAAGAACGATGCGACGGCGGCGCGATACGATGCTTCATCAGCGGCGCTTAGGACGGCATCGTCTATCCCAGCTGGATAGCCATCCCATCCAATGCTGCCGAGCCACTCGGCATCCTTCCCTTTGCCAACATAGAAATCGGCTCTCGTTCCCATCGTTCATCTCCATCTGCCCTGCTGGGCTAGGTGCCCCGAGGCTATTGCCCGGGGCTTGGTTGCGATGGAGTAATCGTATAGCGTTTCGCTAAATTACGTCAAGGATTATTTATAGCGATGCGCTAAATTTTTCGTTAGACTCTCGACAGGCCCGAACACCTCGGGCGCGCCGGCCCGGCGTCAGGGCGCAAAAAAAGCCGGCTCGTGGCCGGCATGGAGGATGGGATGAGTAAGCCGAATGCCTACACGATTCAACTGGTCCAGAAGGCCAGTGGAGCGCTTCAAATGCGCCTTATGGTTCCTGGATATGAGGCTATCGTGATGCACCCAAAGGAGCTACGGGAGGTGGCATCTGGAATCGAGTCGATGTTCGGTCAACTGTGTCACGCGCCGGTAGCGAAACCACAAGCGGGGGAATTGGAGGATTGCCTCAAGCGCACACAGAAACAGCTATCCGACGTTCTTGGCGTACTGCAGGGTTACCAAGAGCGACTGCATGGATTGTCGGGCCGCGTGCTCGCGCTGGAAAAGATGCTGCATACCAACCTGAGTGCTAACACAAGCGCACGGCTCAGAGATCAATCGGGCGTTACTGGTGCCATGTCGCAACTATCAGCCGCCAGCGAATATAACCTTGGAAATGATTATGTTGGTGGTGATTTTGCGGTGGGAATGGGTGCCCTTCAACAGAAGTAATCTCGTGGCCGCACCCTTCACATTTGTAGATCCCTGACAATGGCGTCTGGCCGCCAGGACTATGAATTGCATCAAATGCAGTACCATTATCATGGCGTAGGTATTTCGCATCTTTGTACAGGGCCATCATCTTCCTTTCAGGTTATCCCGGTCGTTCCGAGTGCGATTCCCCGCCGCGAGCGGGGATTATTTTTAACGGAGCAGTTTCGAGTTCCTGACTTCTTCCAGCTCGTTTCGTAGGTCGATAATCTCACACTGCAAATTGGTTACCTGCTGCGATACAAGAACAAGCTGCCTATCTGAAATTAAAAATAATTCATGCAAATGATCAATTTCGTCATGCATGAGCCAGAATAGCCATATGCCAAATGCAGTTCCGAATGACTCGCGCCATGGGGCATACCCCAATAAATGCGCAGGAACAGCAATTATTGAAACAGACAGAAATAACAACAATAACTGCTTGGAGATTCTATTCTTTTTCATATCATTCTCTATCTACATTGCGTAACACTGGCAGTTTATAGACATATTTACTCTCGTAAATCAGCGTAAAAGCCAGCCAGCTGATTGCAGTTAAGAAAAATAATCCTATGGCAGCTAATATCTGAAAGTGAATAATACTTGCAAGCATAGAAAATCCTGATGCTAGTGCAATGAGAAAAAAAATAAAGCACCAGAACCACGCGCGAGTTATGAGAAAAATCCCCAGGCAAGCTAAGATCAACCAGACTGCTGTCATTGCATTTCACCCCATCCCAGCGTCTAAACATGCGAATCGACTTATATATGAGTGCTTTCTTTTCGCACAACTCTGCCAATCACAATGCACTCAACACCCTTGCAAAGCTTCCGGTGATATTTCCGCTGATCGGCATTGTCTGAGGCAAGCCACCATTGCCCGGCGTCGCGGATCATTCGCTTCACGACTGCCTCACCCTCGTAATTCACTACATACACGGAGCCGTCGACCAGCTTTGTGTCACGCGTATTCACCACGATCACGTCACCGTCATACAAAGCCGGTTCCATGCTCTCGCCGCGCACGGTGGTCGAGATCAATGCATCGCGACTCAGTCCCTCCTTCAGCATCCATCGTGTGGGCACGCCCTGGGTTTCACCATCGTGATGTTCTGGCTCTACCTGGAAGCCCGTGATGCCGGCTTGCACCTTGATCTTGACCTTTCTGATCTGCGTCATGCTCGGATCATCCTGGTCAGTCGCGTGTACACGCTTCGCGCCCGGCACTAGGTGGAGGATGTCCGCCGTAACGCCCGGGGTATCTTGCGGCTCGTGGGAGACATCCATCCAGCCAGGCTGTTCGCCAATAGCGGCCTCAATACGGCGCGCCATATCGTCACCCATGGTCTTGGGCGTACCCGATTTACTGTCGGGGGTACGGTTCTTAATCTGGCTCAGGTAGGCAGGGGATGTCTTGGCAGCTTCTGCAAGCTTTGCGGCCGAACCCGCGCGCTCGATCGCGATCAAGAGGTTCTTCCGGCGGACTTCGTCATTTGTTTGCATCTGAGCATTTAATAGCATAGCGCTAAACTTTGAAATATGCGATTCGCTATTGACGACATTTAGCGATTCGCTATATTCTGTCCTCATGGACATCAAAACTTACCTCTCTCAAGAGCGCGGCCGACAAGCAGCACTTGCCAAGGCGATAGGTGCGCATGCCCCAGACGTAAGCCGCTGGGCCGATGGAACACGTCCGATCCCAGTCATCTACGGCGCGGCGATCGAAACGGCAACTGGCGGTCTGGTCACGCGCCGCGAGATGTTTCCCAACGACTGGCATCGCATCTGGCCGGAGCTGGCCTGAGCACACCCATACCGTTTTCGCGCGCCCAAAAAGTTGCGCCTGGGCAGTTGCTCCCAGCACCTTGCCCTGTATCACCCCGTCGGCTTTGGCCGGCGTAACCCGAAGTCCTGTTTTACGAACATAGGAGAAGCACCATGAAAGACCCACGCACGATCGTAGTGAAGACGCTGTTCAACGCCGACGAGTTCGTCGCATTCAGCGCCCAGTGCCAGGCCGACGACGTCCCGCAGAGCAAGAAGCTCCGCGACCTCGCGCGCAACTGGCTTGCTGAGCGGAATCGTACTGCGGTGCAGCACGGGCAGAAACGGCCAGGACGTGGCCATGTGATGGCCATGGTGCTGCCGAGTCGTGCCGCCCGCCCGGCCTTCTACGTGCGCAACTGAGGCGCCAGAAAAGGAACGTACACATGCAGGACCAAGAGACCAACAAAGCCACACCGGAACAGAAGATCGTCCGGCAGGCCTACACCTGGAGCGACGCCCGCAAGGCGTACCTCGGGGACAAACAGGACGGAGACAAGCAGCGCGCGGAATACCGCGAGCGCACGACCCTGGCCAAGATCATCGACGACGCGAGGGAGAAGCGCTGATGGACGAAGCGATCACGCGCGTCACACCTGCGATGCATCAGGAACGTGGCGCAAGCTATTTCGACAAAGGCCTGAGCCTCGACGACCACGGTATGTCGCCTGAAGCACCCGCTGTCGCTGACTACAAGACCGGCTGGCTCAAGCGCCATTACGAGGTCGTGGTCGAAGGCCGTCAACTGCTTGTGAGCCCGCCATGAGCAAGTCGAAGAAACCCCGCAAGCAGTATCGCCCTCGGCCGGTCGCCCAGCATGGCGGCCTCGTCGCCATCGCCATGTGCCACGCACGCGGCGAGAATGCCTCTACCCTCAAACCGGATCAAGTCACGGATCTTGGCGTCGCCTACTGGCTCTCATTCGAGAACCTGCGCACTGGTGACGCCAACGAGGAATCGTGGTCCTGTGTCGCCTGCGCGCTGAATGTCGCTCTCGTTCTGTGCGAGAAAGGCATCGGCGCCGAGTACGAACAGCAGCTCGTAACCGCCCTCGATGGCTGCTTCCGCGCCAAGATCCGCAGCGCCAAGGCCGGCAACTTCCGCCTTGACGGCGAAGCCCTGCGCGACATCGAAACCGCCCTGCAGATCCACGACCAGCAAATGGCGATTGCGAAGCGCTGGGAAGTCACTGCGGCGATGAACACGATCTACAAGCGCTTCAAGGACGGCAACGTGTATCAGGAGGCCGCATGAAGCTCTGCAAAGATTGCCGTTACATGGCCCCTGCCTTCGAAGATGGGTACGAGGAATGTCTCTGCCCGCAACAAATCGTCCGCATTGACCTCGTGAGCGGGAATCACACGACCCGCTGGCCCTTCTGCGAAATTCACAGGGCAGACAACTTTTTCATGTCGCGCATATTGGGGACATGCGGGCGTTCTGGTCGCTGGTTTGCCCCGAAGGAGGCCGCATGAACCTCGCTGAAATCCGCTTCAAAGCCATCGAATCGTCCCGTGGTTGCTCCGCTTGCCTGTTCTACGGCGAGTCGCACCGTTCGTGCGTGACCATCTGCGACAAAGCCGTACAGCGTGGCCTGCCCGACTGCGACGACAAGGCGCCGAGCGGCAAATCGTACGTGTACGTGCAGGACGAGACAGACCCGCGCCAGATGAACCTGTTGGACAAGGAGCACTGACGTGGCTCGTATTCGCTCCATCAAGCCTGAGTTCCCGCAGTCGGAAAGTATGGGAAACGTATCGAGGGATGCGCGCCTGACATTCATCCAGCTTTGGACGATTGCCGACGACGAGGGGAGGCTTCGCGGGAATTCGCGAATGCTCGCGAGCCTTCTTTTCCCCTACGACGATGACGCTCCAGGCCTCATCGACGGCTGGCTCAGCGAGTTGGAGCGAGAGGGATGCGTCGTCCGATACAAGGTCGGAGCGCAAAGCTACATCCAACTCTGTAACTGGTTGATTCATCAGAAGATTGATAAGCCGAGCAAGTCGAAAATCCCGCCATTCGACGAATCCTCGCGAATTCTCTCGAAACCTCGCGAAGTGTCGTCGGAGGAAGGGATCAAGGATCAAGGAGAGGAAGGGAAGGGACAGGATCAACATGTCGACCGCCGCGTTGCGTCGCCCGACCGCGATGTCATCGGCGAAGTGTTCGCCTACTGGCAAAAAACAATGAACTCGCCAGGCTCCAAGCTGGACGACAAACGCCGCAAGGCCATCGTCAACGCGCTGAAGCTCTACGAGCCCCGCCAGGTCTGCGAAGCGATCCTCGGTTGCTCGCGCAGCGTGTGGCACATGGGCCAGAATGACCGACACCGGAAGTTCAACGGGCTCGACCTGATCCTGCGCGACGCCGAGCACATCGACATGTTCGTCGAACTGGCTAGCAAGCGCGTTACCGGACCAGAAAGCATCGAGGAGCGCAACGCGCGCATCCTGGCCGAATTGGTGGCGCAGGATTCGACGGCGGATCCGGACGTAATCGACGTGGACATGACCGAGGTAGACCATGCATAACGACGACCTTCCGCAGTTCGCCAAGCTGCTGGGCGACGTGTTCGCCGGCTACGGCAAATCGCTGACCGACGCGAAAGAGATCGGCCTTTGGTTCAAGCAGCTTTCGCCCTTCTCTCCCGCGACGATCCGCAAGGCGTTTGAAGCCTACCGTATGGAGCGTCCAGACTTCGCCCCGGTCCCGAATGGCATCGTAGCCCGCTGCAAGTTGCTGGACGGCCGTCCTGACGACAACGAAGCCTGGGCCATTGCGATCACCAGCCAGGACGAGCGCGAAACCGTCGTGTGGACTTCTGAGATGGCCGAGGCGTTCAGCCTTGCCGGCCCACTGCTGGCCACTGGCGACGAGATCGGCGCACGCATGGCGTTCAAGGACGCGTACAAGCGCCTTGTCGACGATGCCCGCGCCTCGAACAAGCCTGTGCAATGGTCCGTGTCGGCCGGCTGGGACGCATCGCGCCGCGCGATCGCCGTCGAGAAAGCAGTTGTCGCCGGCCTGCTCGCGGGACCGCAGCCGCACCTCGCCCTGCCGAACGAGTCGGGCCTGTCATCCGGCGAGCCGGAAGGACTCAAGCGGCTCAAGGAAGCGCTGCGCGAACTAGACGACAAGAACGCCAGGGCCGCACAGCAATACGAAGCCCAAATCGCGGAGGAGGAAGCTTCGGAGCGCGCGCGCCGCGAAGCGATCGACCAGAAGGTACGCGACTACCTTGCTGCCAATCCTGAGGCGCGTTACGGAGAACTGTTGAAAGGATCTGCCCAATGAACCTGCACGAACACTTCCGCGCCATCCAGAAGGCTTACGCCGCCGTACTTCCCGAATGGATGGAGGATTACGAGTCCACCGGGAACATGTGGCATGACCCGTACGTGATGGACTGGAAGTTCACGCCGATCGAGCGCCACGTCTGGGCGGACCTGCGCGACATGGCATTGCCCTTCTATCCGCAGATCCCGGCATGTGGTTACTTCATCGACTTCGCAAACCCATTCCTCAAAATCGGGATCGAATGCGACGGCAAGGCATGGCACGACAAGGACAGGGACCGCATCCGCGACGCCCGTTTAGCAGCTTCCGGCTGGATGATCTTCCGCATCGAGGGGCACGAATGCTTCCGCCAGGTCAACCTGCATGTCGAATGCGACGAGGATCTGAATCGTGACGACATCTATCGCCACTACGGCACGACGGCTGAAGGCGTCCTCCGCGCAATCAAGTGGGCGTACTTCGGTGGCCGGGCCTATCACGATAGCGAGTGGTTAATGCAGTCGACGTTGTTTAACCACCGCTCCACGCCGGAAACGATGCCGGTCGCCAGGGAGTACCGCAAGAAATCTGGTCTTGTGCACATCGCGGACCTGATGCCTGAGTACTTGGCCCTACTGGAGCGCCGGATGCTGCGCGCGCTGGCATGAACCGGCCGCCCTCCTCCTGCGTCCTGTGCTCCCGCTTCCACCGCCGCGACGAGGCCCCGCCAGGCCACGGCTACTGCGAAGGCTACGAGAAGTTCAGGTGCCACGACGAGACCAACGAGGCTTGCGTGCTTTGGAACCGGGCCCGGGACGAGGCAGCGAGAAGGAAGTGGGCAGAACGACAGCAGCAAAACCAACTTGCGCAAGAGCGCGCGTAACCAGAGGGAGAAAAGCATGGGTGCATTTTGTGTTTTTGGCGTGAGCCGTCAGGTTTGCCGCAAACAGGCAGAGAAGAACGTCCCGACCCGCTGCCCGACGATGCGGCGCGAACTGACGGCAATCGAATGGGGCGAGCGCGTCGCCGCCGAGACCGATCGGTTGTTCGTCGAATCGGAAAAGCAGGTCCGCATTTCGCCTGAGCTGGATACGCCGCAATTCTGCCGCGATTGGATCGCTGCCTCTCCAAGTGAAGTCCGCCTGACAAAGCTCATGTGCCGAGGCCCGAAGACGGATAAGCACGGTGCCGTTGTTCTGCGCGACGGCGCTCCTGTGCTGACGTGGCTGCCGTACGACGAGAGCATAGTCTGGCCCCGTCCATTCGGCGAGGTAGAGCGCATGGCGCAGGTGGCAGCATGACAAAACAGCAATACCAGCTAGAAGCCCTCGCCGGCCTGCAATTCGCCCTGCTCATGCTCAGGCTGGGCGTGCGGATGAAGGCCTGACGAGACTATTTCGCGCGAGATGCGCATTAACGACACGGGAGAGACTGAGAGATGAGACGAATGATGATTCTGGCCGTGCTGCTGACCGGCTGTGAGCAGACATCGGCGCCGAGGCCGATGCCTGATGCCCCGCAACTCGACGGCTATGTGACGCTGAGTATGTACATCGATTCGGCAACCGGCTGCCAGTACTTGGGACAGCGCAGCAGCAGTGCTGGCATCACGCCTCGCATCGCCGCCGACGGCAAGACGCACATGGGCTGCAAGGGTGCTCAGCCATGACCCTCACCCGCTCTCCTCTCAAGCGCAAGGCTCCGCTCGGACATCGCGGGCCGATCCTCAAGTCGACGCCTACGTTCAGGCAGAGGAAGTGCACCGTCTGCGCCGAGACGTTCAGGCCGCAGCGAATGGGCCAGCTGGTGTGTTCCGTAGCCTGCGCGGCAGAACAGGGACGACAGGATACGGCCAAGCAAGAGCGCAAAGAGACGCGCGAGCGCAAACAAGCCCTCAAGACGCGCTCCGACTGGATGAAGGAGGCACAGGCAATGTTCAATTCCTGGGTGCGTGAGCGGGATCGCAACCAGCCCTGCATTAGCTGCGGTCGGTTCCACACCGGTTCATACGACGCCGGCCACTACCGCTCGGTTGGCGCCCAGCCTGCGCTACGTTTCCACGAAGACAACTGCCACAAGCAGTGCGTGCCCTGCAACCAGCACAAGAGCGGCAACGTCGTCGAGTACCGGCTGGGCCTGCTCAAACGCATCGGCCCTGAGCGCGTCGCGTTCCTGGAGCAGGAGCACGCCCCTGCCAAATTCACCATAGACGAAGCCAAGGCGATCAAAGCGCATTACGTCGCCAAGCTGCGTGCACTGAAGGAGACAGCATGAAGAAGCTACTGCGTTCCCTGTTTTGCCGGCATGACCTCGCGTTCAAACGCAATATTTACGGGGATGAAATCATCCACAGCGGGAAATTCAAGCGCAGTTGGTGGGAATGCAAGAAATGTGGGGCATGGGTGTCCAAGCCGTTTCTCCATAGGGAGGCACCATGACCGATCCGGACTTCCCCGTCGCCCCCCTACTCTTCATCCTCGGTCTGCTGTCTGGCTTCGCATGCGCTATCTGGCTTGCTGTGGCACTTGATCAAGATGCGCGGGCGATGGCAGAGCGAACGGATCAACCGGAACCGATTGAGCACGGTTGATGACGTACGGTAATATCTCAGCATGTAACAAAACGCCGTGAGGCGCCGGAGATTCACATGGGAACAGCAGAAAACAGCGACAAAGCAGCAAAGGCGAAGCCACGCGGGCGGGCATTCCAGAAAGGCCAGTCAGGCAATCCAGGAGGCCGTCCAGCGCGTACGCAGGAGGAGCTTGACCTGATCCAAGCATGTAAGGATAAAACGCCTCAGGCGCTCGATACGCTTGTTCGCATCATGCAGCGCGGTGAGAAAGAGCGAGACCAGTTGACCGCCGCGCTTGCCATCATCGAGCGCGGGTATGGCAAGCCAGTCCAGCCGACCGACAACGAACATAGCGGCACGATCAAGTTCGGATGGCTGGATTAATTCGCATCCCATACAAGCCGCGTGGGCCGTTTCTCGATCTGCACCGGAGGACGCAGCGTTGGGCCGTGGTTGTGGCGCACCGCCGGGCCGGTAAGACGGTGGCGTGCATCAACGACCTGATCAAAGCGGCCGTGACGTTCGAGCGTCCGGACGGGCGATTCGCCTACGTGGCGCCGTTCTATTCGCAGGCCAAGGCCGTGGCGTGGGACTACCTCAAGCATTTCAGCCGCGCCATCCCGGGCATCGAGATCAACGAGAGCGAGTTGCGCATCGATTACCCGAACGGCAGCCGCATCCGCCTATTCGGAGCCGATAATGCAAACGCCCTGCGCGGCCTGTTCTTCGATGGAATCGTGGCTGACGAGTATGGCGATTGGAAGCCGAGCGTCTGGAGCTACGTCATTCGCCCCGCGCTGGCGGATCGTGGCGGCTGGGCGATCATCATCGGTACGCCCAAGGGCCGTAATCAGTTTTGGGAAGTCTACGAGAACGCCAAGATAGCGGACAACTGGCTTTGCCTGACGATCCGCGCGAGTGAATCGGGCCTGTTGCCTGCCGGCGAACTGGCCGAGCTCCAGAACGAGCTAACCGAAGACGCTTGGCGGCAGGAGATGGAATGCGACTTCGACGCAGCGCTCCCCGGCGCGATCTACGGCAAAGAGCTATGGCTGGCTGAGCAAGAGGGCCGCATCAAGCCGAACCTCTATGACCCTGACTTGCCGGTGCACGCGGTGATGGACTTGGGGTTCAGCGATGACACGGCCATCTTCTGGTTTCAGGTCGGCAAAGAGTTGCGCATCATTGACTGTTATGCAACGAATGGCATGCCGATCTCCCACTACAACGATGTGTTGCGGTCCAAGCCCTATCGATACGGGCCATGGCTCTGGCTCCCGCATGACGCGCGGGCCAAGAGCCTGCAAACCGGTCGCAGCATCGAGCAGCAATTCACCGCGCTCAACTGGAAACCTCGCATTGTGCCGGAGCTTGGCTTGGTCGACGGAATCCAGGCTGCGAGGCTGACGCTTGCCGAAATGTTCATCGATTCTGCCTGCGTTGAGGGGCTAGATGCTCTCAAACAATACCAAAGAGAGTATGATGAGGATAAGAAATGTTTCCGCGATAAACCTCGTCACGATTGGACGAGCCACTACGCGGACGCTTTCCGTTACGCCTGCTTGGTCTGGCGCGAGGAATACAAGCCGAAAGAGGTTGCCGCCCCGAGATGGCGGCAAGATTTGACGGTGAGCGAGATTATAGCGAGGCAGACGCGTAGACGCATGGAAGGCGAGTAACGCCGGTTTCAATCTTAACGCCGTGAGGCGCTGGAGCAAACATGCCGCAAGGTACAGACCCGCTCGATATTTACCATAACGGGCAATGGTATAGCCGCAATGGCTCTGCGACCGTGGAATACACATTTTCGCAATCCGCCGTCCCGTCATCGGTGACCGGCACGACGTCCGAAACCACGCTGGCGAGTGTCACCATCCCCGGCGGCTCGCTGGGCCCAAATGGCGCGCTGAGGATCGAATTCTCCGCATCATGGACTGCGAATACCAACGTGAAGACGGTCACCGTGAAGCTTGGCGGTACGTCCATCGGCATATTCAGCCGGTCCGGCGGAACAGAAACGGGCGCGCGTTCGCAGATCACCGTGCGTAATCGCGGAGCGCAGAATTCGCAGGTCGTTAGCCTTCCTGGTTCGACGACGGTCGTATTCGGCGTGTTCACGAGCACGTATCCCCTCACTCTGTCCAAGGACATGTCCCAGGACCAGACGCTCACCATCACTGGCACGCTGGCCAATGGCGCCGATACGGTCACTTTGGAATCCTATCTCGTCGAGGTAATCCCAGGATGAAAACCATCCCCATCATCATCACCACGGACGCCGACGGCGACCATATCTCGCCGGCCGAGCCATTCCCCGAGAACCGCATTGGCGTCGTGTGCGACGGCCAGAACTACGTGATCTACGAACCGGGCGATATCTTCCCGCCGCCGCAAGACACGTAAAGCATCCACCACTTTCTTAACGCCGTGACGGCGCTGGAAAAATGACCGACTCAAACGCGAATAGCATCGAGCGACCACAGGACTTGGGCCAATCGCCTGAGGCCGTAGCGCGCCGCTGGAAGCTGGAACTGAAGCTCGCCGACAAGCGAGAGCGCGACTGGCGCAAGAAGGCCGCCGACATCTACAAGCTGTATACACCCGACACGCCGGCGGCGAATTCCTTCAACATCCTGTGGACGAACACCGAGACGCTGCGCCAATCGGTGTACAACTCGCTGCCGCAGCCCGACGCGCGGCGCCGCTACCAGGACGCCGACCCGCTCGGCCAGGCCGTGGGCGAGGTGCTGACGCGCGCACTGGAGTTTTCGCAGGACACGTACGACTTCGATGGGCTGCTCCAGGACGACGTGCTGGCGATGCTGCTGGCCGGCCGAGCCGTGTCGCGCGTGCGCTACGTGCCCGACATTCGTACGACGCCGGCCGAGCCGGCAGAGGCCGACACCGAGGCCGACACCTACGAGGAAATCGCGTGGGAACAGGCCATCTGCGAGCGGGTGCAGTACGACGATTTCCGCATCCTTGGCGCGGCCAAGTGCTGGAACGACGTGCCGGCCATCGGCTTACGGCATCGCATGACGCGCCAGGACTGTATCGACAAGTTTGGCGACGAGATCGGCAACACGATCAAACTGGATGCGGTCGACGACGAGGACGTGAAGAACGCCCGCGACGATGCCGACCTGTTCAAGACGGCCGAGGTGTGGGAAATTTGGGATAAGACCGAGAAGCAGGTCATCTGGATCAATGCAAGCTACCCGAGGCCATGCAAGACGCAGGATGACCCGCTGGGCCTCACTGGCTTCTTCCCGGTCCCGCGCCCGCTGTATGCCATCCAGAACGACCAATCGCTGGTTCCGGCCTGCCTGTACACGCAATACGAGCAGCAGGCCAAGGAGCTGAACCGCATCAGCATGCGCATCAACAAGCTGGTCGACGCGCTGCGTGTGCGCGGCATCTACGACGCCACCCTGGGCGAACTGTCGCAGCTGATGAAGTCCGGCGACAACGAGCTTGTCGCGAGCCAGAACGTGACAGCGCTGCTCGAACGTGGAGGCCTTGAAAAGGCCATCTGGATGATGCCGATCGAGATCGCCGCAGCCGTCCTCAAGGAGCTCTACGCCCAGCGTGACGCCACGAAGCAGGTCATTTACGAGATCACCGGCATCAGCGACATCATGCGCAGTGCCAGCGACCCGGCCGAGACGTTCGGTGCGCAGAAGATCAAGACGCAATGGGGCACGCAGCGCCTCCAGCGGATCCAGAAGGAAGTTCAGCGCTACACGCGCGACCTCGTGCGCCTGAAGGCCGAAGTCATCAGCGCCAAGTTCCAGTCCGAGACGTTGGAGCAGATGACGCTGGTGCAGTTTCCACATCAGGCCGAGGTCGACCAGCAGAAGCAGAAGGCGGTGCAGCAG
>Ga0068871_100001495_pt1 | contig 15674 bp, 8 predicted proteins | sample KBSMisM72_FD_72750 | JGI IMG/M metagenome (GOLD analysis project Ga0068871, IMG submission 72750) | Miscanthus rhizosphere microbial communities from Kellogg Biological Station, Michigan, USA - KBS Miscanthus M7-2 | ecosystem: Host-associated > Plants > Roots > Rhizosphere > Soil ... | reverse complement strand
CGCAGAGGGCTTTCTGAGGACGCCCTCTTGTTCCATAACCGGACGCGACATCAGCGGAAGTGTCCAGATAATAAGCAAGGATTGCATGCTGAGGGGGGTGAAACGATGCCGGCTGCTGCAAACCGCGGCGGTTGGCAGCTTGTGCCTTGTGCTGTGGAACGGCAACGCCTTTGCCCAGGAGAAGAAATACGACTTTGAGCTTCCTCAGCAGCCTCTTTCAGACTCGCTGAAGGAATATGCTCGCGTCTCCGGCCAGCAGATCATTTTCACCGAGGATCTGGTCTGGGGATATGTCGGAAAAAACCTGCACGGCACACTGACCGCCACCGAGGCGCTCGACCAACTTCTTCAGGGTACCGGCCTGTTCGTGGAACACACTACCGCGGGGGCCGTGATGATCCGCCGCGAACGCCGGGCGGGAGAGCCTTCTACAGATTCCACGGATGCCGCGGCGAACCACACCGCCGGTGAGATGCCCGAACAGGTGGTCGTCACCGGGCTGATCTATTCCCTCCAGACCAACCTGGACATCAAGAGGAAAGCCGGCGGACTGATCGATGTGATTTCCGCCGAGGACATCGGAAAGTTTCCCGATGTCGACTTGGCGGCGGCGATGCAGCGCATTCCCGGCGTCACCGTCAGCCGCGGCGTATCGAGCATAGGCGGCGTTCCGACCTCCATCGGTACCGCTACCCAGGTCACGGTGCGCGGCTTCGGCCCATCCTTCAACGAAACCTTGTTCGACAACCGCAAAATCGCGTCGGGCGTCGGCCGCGCTTTCGATTTCAGCTCGGTCGGCGCGGATTTTGTCAGCGAAATCGACGTCATGAAATCTCCCGACGCCGCCCTTTCGTCCGGCGCGATCGGCGCAACAATCAATATCAAATTCCCCAAGCCGTTCGACCATCCCGGCCTGCGCCTTGTGGGATCGGCTTCCGGCACCATATCGCCGGAAGAGGGCAACCTCATGCCCAACATCAATGCCCTGTTCAGTGACACCTTCGCCAATGACACATTCGGCATCCTGCTGGACGGGGCCTATTCCACCAGCCGGACCAGGGGCCATCACGTCAACATACAGGGCTGGGAGGGGGTCACGACCTGCGGCACGGTCGCTGCAGACCCCAGTTGCACGGGGCTGCGTCCGACCCAATTCGCTGGCACGGCGCCCGCGCCTGGAACGCCGGCTTGGTTCATTCAGGATTACGGCCTCTACCAGGAAACCACCAGCGACACCCGTATCAATGGCCGGGCGGTTCTGCAGTGGCGGCCGGCGGAGAATCTGCAGATCACTATCGACGACAATTATTCCCGCGACACGTTACATGCCATCCAATATGGCTACAGCGTCTGGTTCAACGCCGGCAGCCTGCGCAACGTGGTGCAGGACACCACCGGAACCATCACCAGCTTCATCCAGCCCAATACACCGACCGATTTCCAGTCCCAGATCAACGGATCGGTGCTGCAGAACAACGATGCCGGCATCAATGTGCACTGGGACGCCACCAACCAACTGTCTGTGGACATAGACTACGACCATTCCCAGGCCTGGAAGAATCCCGGCGGCAAGCTCAGCAGCATAGATGCCGATGTCGGCTATGGCCCCTCTACCCCCGGCGGCACCAATGGCAGCAACCTTGGCATTGTGGTTCCTGGCGGCCACAACCTGCCCTATCCCACCGGTTTTGGCCCGGCCAGCAATGCCGCCGCTTTCATCAACAATGGGCTGATCGGCAGCCATGTCCTGCCGATGGCCGCGCCTCAGCAATTCGATCGCGTGCAACAGCTTCGCGCCGAGGCGGTGTGGACCGAAAGCGGCCATTTCCGGATCGCCTTCGGTTATCAGTATGTCGGCGATCATGACAATATCCGAAGCCATGACGACTTCGCCAACAATGACTGGCAGGCCTATGCCGGCTATGGCGCTGCTTCGAACAATTTTTATCAGCCCGGGAGCCCCAATTGCCCGGCTACGGTAAACGGGGGAAGGCCCTGCCCCGCTGGCGCCACCCTGCCGCAGAGTCTGTTCACCGGCTCTTTCAGCACCGCCGATTTCACCAACGGCTTTGGCGGCAGCGCCAACCTGCCGCCCCGCATCCTGGCTTTCGACGCCTATTCGGTATTGAACTACCTGCAGGGGCTGGGCAATCCCCAGACCCAAGCGATCCCCGGTTTCAACACGGGTTGCTGTTCACCGGCCTTTGACGGCACCTATCGCCTTTCCAATGTGCAGGGAGCCTATGCGCAGGTGGTCGAAAACACCCATGCGGGCTATATCGTCCTGTCGGCGGAGACAAGCATCGCGGGCATGCCGCTGAGGATCAATGCGGGCCTCCGGGATGAATATACCGGCGTGACCACCACGGGGCTGGGGCAGATGCCGGCTTTGCTCACCTTGCAACCCTCAGACCACACCGCCTTCTTGGTGGCCTTCGGCTCGACCTCGATGGTGAACGGCTTCAACAGCTATAATTCTCTATTGCCGAATCTGGATTTGGCATTGGGCGTCACGGACGAGCTGCAAGTCCGATTCAACGCATCGCGCACGCTGACGCGGCCGCCGTTGGACAAGATCACGCCGGTGCTGAACATACCGACAAGCGAACGGGTCGGCTCGCTGGTCGCCAATGGCGGCAATCCGAACCTGATGCCCTATCTATCTGATAACATCGACCTCAGCGCGGAATGGTATTACCAGTCCAATTCCTACCTATCGATCGACACATTCATCAAGAACGTTTCGAACTTTGTCGTCCAGGGCTCGAGCCAGCAGACCATCAATGGCGTGATCGATCCCACCACCGGCAATCCGGCGATCTTCACAGTTTCCACCAACGTCAATGGACCGACCGCCAACGTTTACGGCGCCGAATTTGCCGTCCAGCACATGTTCGATACCAGCGGCTTCGGCTTCCAGGCCAATGCCACCCTGGTTGGCACCAACAAGCCTTATAACCCGCAGAACTTTGCGGTAAGCGGTTTTGCGGTGACCGGCCTGGCCAATTCCGCCAATCTGGTGGTGTTCTATGACAAGGAGGGGTTTCAGGCCCGTATCGCCGCAAACTGGCGTGACAACTATCTGGATCACTTCGGCCAAACCCAGAACAACTCGCGCTTCGGCACCGAACCGACCTTCGTGAATGCGAACACCCAGGTCGATTTCAGCACCAGCTATCTGATCACGCCGGAGATAAACGTCTATTTTTCAGCGTTGAATCTCAACGACGCGACCTTCAGCACGCATGGCCGGTTCTCCGGGCAGCTTTTGGATGTGGTGGATTATGGCCGGCGTTTCACGCTCGGATTCCATGTCAAACTCTAGCTGCCGCCGGGGCGGCTGACCCGCCCGCGCTCCAACTTTCACGCCAGACCAGACAGTCTTCCCGTCGAATCGCCATGGCGCTCCACTTTGGTTTCCATCCGGTCCATCAGCGACAACCACAGGTTCGTCATCGGTGTACCTTCCGCGAATTTAACGTAACGGCCCGGATCGAGCGTACCGCACCCTCTGCCCGCCAGCACCGTAAGACAGTTGTCATGGTCATGCCTGGCGGCGAAGCCGTTTCCGTTGCCCAGCAGCACCATGGCATTATCCAGCATGGTCTTGTGGCCTTCCTTCACCGATTTCATCTTGTCCAGGTAATAGGCGAAGTTTTCGGCCATGTAGGTGTCGATCTTCACGACCTTGGCGATCTTGGCGGGGTCTCCCGCGTGATGGGTCAGGCCATGATGTTCTTCGGGAATGCCGATCTCGTTGTAGGTGCGCCGGCTCTGTTCCACGCCCAGCATGAAGGTCGAGATGCGGGTGGCATCCATCTGGAAGGCCAGGATCTGCAAGTCCGACATCAGGCGGAAATGCTCCTTGAAGGTGTCGGGCACGCGGGTCGGCCGCACCACACCCTTGGGTAATTTGAGGGTGGACGGCGGCGCGTCGAGGCGGTGTTCGATTTCGCGGATGCCGGTGAGATATTCATCCACCCGATGGCGGTCATTCTGGCCAAGCTGTGTGTTGATCTGGGTCAGGCTTTCCTTGGTGTAGTCCAGGATGGAGCGATTATAGGTTTCCTGCTGGTCGTGCGATTCGCCGGCATGATCCGAAGCCTGGGCGCCACCGAACAGGCGGTCGAAGACGACGCGGGGATTGACCTCCTTGATGGCGGGAGTCTTGGCGTCCTTCCAGGAAACATTGTTGGAATAGATGCAGGCATAGCCGGGATCGCAGCCGCCTTCCATGCGGCCATAGTCCAGCCCGAGTTCCAGCGACGGGAACCGGGTGCGGTTGCCGATATTGTTGGCTATTACCTGATCGAAGGAAATGGCGCACTGGATATCGTCGGATGCGGTCTTCTTGATGCGAACGCCCGTGCCGTAACAGCCGATCGCCTTGGCGTGGTCGCCCGCCGCGTCATAGAGCGCCATCGGCACCGAGAGATTTCCCAGCAGTAGGAAATCCTTCTGGTGGCGCTTCAGCGGCTCCATCGAAAGGCCGGTCATGTCATAATCGGTGCCGTCGGTTTTCGGATACCAGTGATCCGATTCCAGGCCATTGGGATAATAGAGCAGCGCGAAACGGTTTTTCGGCATCGCTTTGGCTGTGCGGGCGGCCGCCTCGGCCGAGCCGATCAAGCTTTCCGGAATCATCGCATCCAGGAACGGCAGGGCGATGGCGACGGAGCCGGCACCTCTCAGCAATGCGCGGCGGCTCATGGACGGGCGCTTGATCATCATTTGCTGCTGGCTCCGATGGAGAGGCCGGCAGGTTGCAGGCCGGACTTGGATTTGGCTTCAGGCTTGGCGTCGACGGCGTTGACGGCGCCGCCCTTGGCATTCTGGAACGGGAAGCTCTTCACCACATTCAGGATGACGCTGTTGAAGGTATCGCCCTCGGCACCGACCTTAGCCACGACCTGTTCAATCGCTGGACGATCCGTGCCTCGGATGCCCCGGCCCAGCGCATAGGACAGAACTTTGCGCACCACCGCATGACGGAAATCGTCCTTGCGGGTTTCCAGCACCTTGAGGAACTCGGCCGGGTTGGTGAACTTGTGCCCGTTGATCTCGCCCGAAACATCCAGAGGGATGCCGTTCTCCTGGCTGCGCCAGGCGCCGTTGCCGGCATAATTTTCCAACGCAAAGCCATAGGGCTCCATCCGGGCGTGGCAGCCTGCGCAGATCGGATTGGTGCGGTGCTGTTCGAATACCTGGCGGGTGGTGCCTGTGAGCGGATGGTTGTCGTCCACCTTAAGCGGCGGCACGTCCGGCGGCGGCGGCGGAATCTTCTGATTGAAAAGATTTTCCAATATGTATTTGCCGCGCACCACCGGCGAGGTCCGCAGCCCCGTGCCCAACGGCTTGGAGGTTACAGTCAGGATCGAAGCCTGGGTAACCAGGCCGAAGCGCTGCTTCGGATCGAGTGGCACCTTCTGGAAATCGTCGCCGGCGATACCCGGTATCCCGTAAAGCTTGGCCAGGCGGCCATCGACAAAGCTGTAATCGGCATCCAGCAGGTCGGTGATGGGCCGGTTGTTGGTGACGATATAGTTGAAGAAATGCTCGGTTTCGCCCCGCATCGAAGCGGCCATAGCCTTGTCGACATTAGGCGTCTGGTCCAGGCCCCGGATCTCCAGCCACTGGCCCATGAAATCCTTGGTCAGCGAGATCGCCTTGGGATCCTTCAGCATCCGCGCCACTTCGGAGTCCAGATTCTGGCGCAAGGTACCGGCCTTGGCCTGGGCGAACAGCGCCTCGTCCGGCATCGTGCTCCACAGGAAATAAGAAAGCCGCGAAGCAAGCTGGTATTCGGTGAGCGGATAGACCTTTCCGGTTCCGTCGGGATGCGGGTCCTGCTCCAGCCGGAACAGGAAGTTGGGCGACATCAGCGCGGCGCGGATCGCAAGCGCTGTCGCTTCGGAACTGGACTCGCCGGCCTGGGCGAAGGAGAGCGCGGCGAATTTCATCACCCCATCCACTTCCGCCTTTGTGACCGGACGGCGCCAGGCTCGCGGCAGAAAGGCTTCCATAATGATGCGCACCTTGGCCTGGCTGTTGGCGAAATCAGCCTTGAACCCCTTGCTGGCATCCAGGATTTTCTGTGCGGGGATTTCCGACAGCACCCCCTTTTCCTCATTCAGCGGCTTGAACGACCGGCGCACCGACTTTTCCGTGGCATCGAGATAATGCTCGATCAGAACCGGCGAAATAACCAACGTATCGCTGTTGTTGTCGAACCCGTCACCCCGTTCGTCCGCGGGAAAATCGGCGGTGGGATTGTAATCGGGAGGCAAGTAAAGCAACTCGCGAATGGTGTTGGCATATTCGCGGTTGTTGAGGCGATGCACGATCATCGGACCCGGATCGGCCTTGCCGCCGATGGTCAGCATGTCGTTCTTGATCCAGTCGACAAGCAGCTTACGCTCTTCGTCGCTGGGGCGGTTCTTGACTGCCGCCGGCGGCATCAGGCCGCCGCCCACCATGGTGGAAACCTTGTCCCAGAATTCGTCATTGGTCGCCATCCGGCTTCGGGCATCATCCTCATCCTTGAATTTGAGCATGATGTCGGCCTTGGGCTGAGCGCCCGAATGGCAACCGACGCAATATTTGTTGAACACCGGCGCGATGTCGGAATCGAATTGCACCCGGGCGTGGGGCGCGTTTGCCGCGCCGGAGACTGGAAGTTGCGGCGCAGCGCCTTCGGTTGCAGCCAAAGCGTACACAAGGGTGCCTGGGGCAAACGCCAACCCCAGCAAAAATAGGCCAGTTTTTCCCTTCACGCTGCCGCCCCGCAATTGCGCTGTACCGGGCTCAAAACCCGTTCTTATTTGTCTGATTTATTTTACAGGGCTAAGGACTTTGTGGCAATTGCACACCCCGCCGCGCAATAATGTTTCTGGCGACAGCAGTTGCGGCACGGGCGCCGGAGCTCTAGTTCCCGGAGATCGAAACAATCTCGTCGGCCGCTTCCAGCGCTATCTGCATTGCGGCGGGACGCTCGGTTGCGGCAAGTCCGGATTTCAGCTTGGTGACAACCTCCAGATACTGGGCCTTCTTTTGGGCGTCCGCGGTGTCTGGAATCAAGCCGTTACCGCTGGCGGCGCAAGGATTGGGGGCGCTGGGGTCGAACCCTTCGCCCTTCGGGCCGACCAGGCAATTGATGGCGCCCTGCATGCGCTGATGAATGTCCTCGATACGGAAAACATTGCGCGAAGCGGAACGAGCCGCCATTTGCGTGGCATTAATCTCGATCGGCAGGTCCGCGGCCTGGGCACCGGTCGAACTCAGCATCACAACAACAACTAGGCGCAGCAGTTTGCTCATCCCGATATCCTATCGCGGCTGGAAGGACAGAGTCTTGCTGAAAAACGGCAGTACAAAGTCCTGAAAACGGAATGCCACATTACTCACATGTGTGCCCGGATAAATCTCAAAGCTATTGACGATGCCGTAGCTGTCGAGCGCCTCGTGCAACTTGATGGTATCGAAGCGCAAGCCGTCCTGGTCGCCGACATCCAGCGCAATGGCGCGGTATTGACGCAGCCCGCCGACATACTGATCCAGGAAAGCCAGCGGCGAATTGGCAGCCCACTTGCCCAGCACCGCCTGTTGTTTTTCGCCGATCGGCAGGTCGAGATAGAGCGGGGGGCTTTTGGGGTTGGGCGACCAGGCAGCTGCCGATGCCAACTGCGCACGCAGGCCAAATGGCAAGGTGGCGGAGTCGGCCGGCGTCTTCGCCGCGGCCAATGCCGCCTCGTCTTCCGGCTTCAGCGATCCGGCAGCGCGCGGCGCCAGACAACAGGGGCTCATGATGTAAAGGCCGCCGAAGACGTCGGCATGTTTCATGCCGATACGGCTGGCGCCATACCCACCCATCGAGTGGCCCGCCAAACCCCGGCTTTCGCGGGTCGCGATGGTGCGGTAATGCGCATCGATATAGGCGACCAAATCATGGGCGATGAAATTCTCGAAATCGCCGGTGGTAACGGAACTGGAATACATCGAGCCGTTATGCACTGTCTTGGAATCGGGCAGCACGACGATCATTTCCTTTGCACCCTTGGCGAAGGCGCCCTCGATGGTCTGGGGCACATGGATCTCCTGGCTCCATTGCTCCGCGCCGATCGAAAAGCCATGCAGCGCATAGACCACCGGATAGCGCCGCGACTTTTCCTTGGTGTAGGACGGCGGCAGGAACACCAGCACGTCGCGGTCCGCCGCATCGCCTTCCAGATTGTCTTTTAGCGCCTCGCCATGAACCTTGATCCGCTCCACCGTCACCGGCTTGGCGCCTGGTACGACATCGGGGACATTGTTCTTGGCCTGCGCGAAGGCCGGGCCCCCGAGGCTCACCGCAAGGCCAAAGACCAGCGCTGCAATCCCGAATTTTCTCATTTCGTTCTTCCCTTTCGCGCGTCCTGGTATAGATTCCCAACCAGACTGGCAGGTTATTGCGGCAGCGCCGCGGTCCCCGTCACCGTGAACTTTCCTCCCACGATCACTGCCCCGGTGCCCGGCTGGCCCTCGCCTATGGTGATCCGATAAACACCTGGCGCGACCACACGATCCCCTGCCGCTGTGACGCTCGACAGATCACTGGGGCTCAAGTCAAAATGAATCTTGCGGCTTTCGCCCGCCTGAAGAACGACGCGGCTCATTCCGCGCAAGGCGCGCACGGGTTGGCCGTCCGCGCCCGGAAAGCCGAGATAGAGTTGCGGTACGGCTTCGCCATAGCGGGAACCGGCATTCTTCACGGTCACATCCACGCCAAGCCGGTCTCCGGCCTTGAGCGACGGCGCCGCCTTCAGGCCACTGTAAGCGAACCGGGTGTAGCTCAAGCCATGACCGAAAGGATAGAGCGGCTTGCCGGTGAAATAGCGATAGGTCCGCTTGGCCATGGAATAATCGTCAAACGCCGGAAGCTGGTCCACGCCGGTATAAAAAGTAACGGGCAAATGTCCCGACGGATTATTGCCGCCGGTCAGGGTCTGCCCGATGGCGTTGCCGCCTTCCTCGCCCGAATACCAGGCATCAAGGATGGCATCGGCATTTTTCGCCGCCCAGTTCACGCTGAGCGCCGAGCCGTTCATCAGCACCACCGCCAGCTTCTTGCCCGTGGTTTTCACCGCCTTGAGCAGGTCTTCCTCATCCTTGGGCAAGTCCAGGCTGGTGCGGTCGCCGCCCTTGAACCCCGGCAGGTTGACGTTCATCTCTTCGCCTTCCAGCTGAGAGGTGATGCCGACCACCGCGATCACGACATCGGCGTCTTTTGCTGCTTTCACCGCGTCGCCCTGCGGGTCGACGACGACATGCCGCCAGATCAGCCGCACCGGCGTGCCAATGCTGGGTGTCTGCTCGATGCGCAAAACATAGGTGTGACCCTTCTGCAGCGGCATCTCGATGGTCTTGGGGCCGCGCTGGGTGTCCAGGTTGACCGTATCGTCCACGATTAACTTGTCGTCCAGCCACAATTTGGTGTTGGGCGTGCCCATTCCGATCTCAAAGGTGCCGTCCTGGTCCGGCGTCAGGGTGCCGCTGAAGCGGGACGACTTGGCACCTTGCGCTTCGATGGCTCGCGCCAGGCCCGATCCTCGTATGGCGAAGTCCAGCCGGGCATAAACCTTGGTGAGCAGCGGCGTGCCCGACAAATCGCCGGAGGCGAAATATTCCGCTTTCACCCCCGGCTGACCATCGGGAGTCTTCAGCGCCGACGCCGGCACGGCATCCGCCAGGCGCAAGAAATTCGTGCCCGGCTGGTACGTCACCTGGCTGCCGGGAAAGGCGGCCTTGATGCCGTCCAGCGCGGTCACCGCGTGGCTGGGCTGGCCGTTATAGTTGCCAAGCAGCACCGGCACTTGATCGGCCAACGGACCGACGACCAAGATGCGCTTCACGGACTTTTTCAGCGGCAGCAGCCCATTGTTCTTCAGTAGCACCATGCTTTCGCGTGCGGCGCGCAGTGCCAGCGCCCGATGCGTGGGCGAATCCATTTCGCTGTCGGGGATCGTGGCATAAGGCGAAGCTTCCGGCGGGTCGAACATGCCCATCCGGATACGGGCGGTGAACAACCGCGTGAGCGATTGGTCCATGACCGATTGCGGCACCAGCCCCTGCGATACGGAATCGGAATAGGCTTTGGCGGCGCCTGCCGGCCCCTCGCCGAAGTCCGCGCAGTCAGTATCCACGCCATGCTTCAGCGACACCGCAGCCGCCTCGGGCAGGCTTTTGACGAAATGATGGCCCTCATAGATATCGCGGATGGCGGCGCAATCCGACGTGACATAGCCTTTGAAATTCCAGGCGTTGCGCAGCAGATCGGTGAGCAGGAAATCATTGGCGCAGGCAGGCTGGCCATTGACCCGGTTATAGGCGCACATCAGCGACCCGGCCTTGCCCTCGACAATGGCGGCGCGGAAGGCCGGCGTATACGTGTCGATCTGATCGTGCTTGCTGACCGTCACATCCATCGCGTGGCGGGTCGGCTCCGGCCCGGAATGCACCGCGAAATGTTTCGGCGTGGCGATGGTGCGGGGATGTTCGGGATCGTTGCCTTGCAGCCCGGTGATGAAGGCGACACCGAATTGCGCCGTCAGAAAAGGGTCTTCGCCATAAGTTTCCTGGCCGCGACCCCAACGCGGGTCGCGGAAGATGTTGATATTGGGCGACCAGAAATCGAGCCCAGCGTAAAGTCCTTCGCGCCGTTCGCGGTTGTACCGGACGCGTGCTTCGGTCGAGATCGCAACCGCCATCTCATGCACCAAGGCCGGATCGAAGCTGGCCGCCAGGCCCACCGGCTCCGGAAAGACAGTGGTTGCGCCCGGAATGGCCACGCCATGCAGCGCTTCGCTCCACCAATTATAGGCCGGCACGCCCAGGCGCGGGATGGCGCTGGCCCGGTTGACGAGCTGCTTGCCCTTCTCTTCCAAATTCATTTGGGAAACCAGCGCCTCGGCGCGCTGCTCGACAGGCAGGCTGGTGTTGAACCAGGGCGCGTTCGGCGGGGGATTCAGCGGCACCGCCGGCAGGGTGCCCGGCTGCGCCAAGGCGTTGAAGGGCACTGCGACCAGAAACCCGAGCAAGACAGTTTTGGCGCGATTCATGATGGTTCCCCCCAATTATCTTCGTATCTGCGCAGTCGCCGCGGCAAAACAGGCAGGCTACCCGCTGTATACAGAGCGCTGCCGTGGCACGGCCGGCGGCATCCTACGCGAGTCCTCTTGTCAGACAATATGCTTTTTCCGGCAGCCGCCGCTGTTGGTGCAAAGCGGAGTTTCGACGGCTATTGGGCCGCAACTTTCATGATCTATTGCGCGGAACCCCATCGGAGCCGGACAAGTCGTTGACCTTCTTATCAGGTGCCGCCCGAGGGATATCAGGCAAACAATCCTACTGCACAAAGACAGAGTCGAAGCGCCGGTGTCCGCGCCGCGCCTTCCTTACTCGTGGCATACATAGCTCGCCGCCCGGCTTGGGTCGCCCGGGCCGGCATACTGAGCATGGGCCGGCCACGCGCATAAGGGACGGCTCTGTCCGGACAGACTGGAGCCGGTGGCCACCACTCGGTCCGGCGCCTTGCCAGACTCAGTCCAGTCAACCACCGCGCCCAGTAGATCAAACCGGTCCAGGGTTACGGGACCACCCTGGCAGTGCCCCATGCCCGGCACCATGAATATCCGGCTGGACGCCCGCACCGCTTCCGCGCCTCCGTTCGCCGCGGTCATGCTCTGATAGTACTTCAGGGTTTGGAGCGCGGAGAACCAAGGATCGCTGAGCCCGTGGTAGAATAGAATCTTGCCGCCGTGACCGAAGAAGGCGGACAGGTTGGTCCAGTCAGCCGTGTCGACGAGATCCTGGACCCCGTTCGCACGGTCCGCTGCGACGGCGGCGTCGACATCCATGGTCTTGGCGATATTGGGGCCACCAACGGGGACCGTCGGACCGTTCAACAGACCTGGAATCCCGCCACCCTCCGCACCGATTCCGGCGTCATAGGGAAATGGAGGATAAACCTGAACGCCACCCCCTGTATGCGGTCCCGCGAAGGCTGTCCGCACCGCGTCGACCTGGGCAGGACTGAGGCAGATTTCGGTCTTCGGTCCGTTACACTTCAACTCCGCCGGATCGAAGCGGCACGCACCGAAGTTGAAGATCAGGCCGTCCTTCTGGCCGTCCAGCGCGTCACAGTCGGAGAGCAGGCGCGAGGTCAAGAGATTCTTGTCAGACTTCGACAGCAGCTGCGCCGGCAGCGGTTTGCCGGACGCGTCCATCGGGGCCGCACGGTTGTATGCCGCCGCGGCCCATTTCAGCGCGATGTTGGAGCGCCCTGTTTCCATCGCCGGGGCGCCGGCGATAATGCCGTCGAAGTCCTCCGGATAGCGCTGCGCCCCCAGCATGGCCTCGCGTCCGCCGGTCGAGCAGCCGTCGAAGTAAGAATAACGCGGCGGCCGACCGTAATAGGCGACGATGATTTGCTTGGCGAGATGAGTCACTTTGCCCACCGACCCCTGGGCGAAGTTAAGCACCGCCAGCTGGTCCTCCATGAATGTCGCGTCGAAACCAGCGCCCTTGTGGCCGCTGTCGGTCGACACCACCGCAAAGCCGCGAGCCAAGGCGGGCGTGTCCCCCGCCGCCTGGGAGCCGAAGGGCGGGTTGACAGTCCCGTTCAAGCCGCCGCCGCCCTGGAACAGGAAACGCCCGTTCCAGTCGTCGGGAAGTGCTAAAGCGAAATTAAGCGCGTAGGGCTTGCCGCCCACGCCCGTCCGACGCTCGAACGAGCCCTCGATCCGGCAGTAAGCCGGCATGGCGACGCTTAACGGCGGCGCAGAGGCTGAGATGCGCGCCGTCCCCGGCGCAGCGGGCGAAATCTCTTCAGCCTTGGATATCTGCAGGTCCGAGCCCGGCAGGGTGAGCTCCGTCAGATCGGCGCAGCGCCGGGCTGGGACAACCGAACCGCCGGCCGCGGACGACGCCGATTCCGGCAACGGCGCCAGCATCAGGGCTGCGGCACCCAGCGTCATGGCGATGATGGCCTTCACCGGGCTCTCCCCTTCATTGTTGCAGACGAAACTCTTCTGGTTCGCCGGATCGCCGGAGCATCCTTTATGGATCCGGCATACAAGCCTATCAGCGTGGCCGGCCCCCGCAAGTGAGGGCGCCCGCGGTCGCAACGCGGCTCATTGCGGGCAAAGCGCGTCAATGAGCGGCGACGTCGACGATCCAAGCAGTTTCATCTGCGTGAACGCCCCTCCAGCAGCGTTCGGGCCGCCCGCGCCGGAATATTCGCGATGATCCGTGTCATCGCAGGACGGCAAGCATGAGTGGAAGGGGATAGCTCTTCCTCAGCCCCAGCGGACCGCGTGCGCGTCGCAAGAGAAAAGATTCGACCTCGAAAATCCCACAAATCATTTAAGGAATTGGTGGACCGACCGGGGGCAAACTGGGCGCTGGGAAATCAGGATTTTAGTCACTCGAAAAGCCCTAGTGGGCGCGTGGAACGCAAGGCGCGATTGCCAACACGAATCCGCTCTGAAATTGATAATTCGTACGACCTTTATGCTTGAGCTGGGTACCGAATCGGCTCAGGGATGGTCTTACTCGTATCGAACAGGTTAGGCGGCTTCTTTGCACCGGCGACATTATCGCAACGGCTTCTAACACGGCGCTAAAGCCCCTTATGATACGATCTAGCGTTTGGACCCGGTAACCGGCTCAGCCGTACGGAGCGCGCATGCGGATTTTGGGTATTAATCCGGGCCACGATGGCGCACTAGCTCTGATCGAGGATGGTGTTCTCAAATACTCATTGGAGGGAGAGAAGAACTCATTTCCGCGCTTCTCACCCATCACGCCGTCGAGTCTTCTCGAAGCAGCCGCGCTGTGTGATGGGGGGCTGCCGGATTGTATCGCGTTGAGCGGATGGTATAAGCCTCCAAGCAACACCATCGGTGTTGGCTATTGGGGTGTCGGGCCTCAGAACCGGCGCATCAGAGACTTTTCGTTTTTCGGCAAGCGCGCGCAACTGTTCGAGGGTACACACGAGAGTTCACATGTGTGGGGTGCTTACGGCATGTCCCCCTTCGCGGACACCTTCCCTTGTTATGTACTGAGTTGGGAAGGATTGATCGGCCGCTTCTACAGGCTCGATGCGGGCGGCGTGGTTACGGCATACTCGCAGATTATGCACGCTGCCGGATCCAAGTATGCCTTCCTATTCATGCTGGGTAATCCTGACTACATAGACAGTTCGACGCCTTTTTCGCTCGACTACGCTGGCAAATTGATGGCCTTGGTTTCATTTGGTGAAGAACGCGAGCCGACTAACGAAGAGCGCACCCTGATCGATACGATTCTTGCTCTGGATAATATCGGACGCGGCAAGAAAACTGCCTTAGCTTCATCGCCATTTTATAACATCGGCGTCACCAGCGCGCCTTTCAAGAATCTTGCGCGGGCCTTTTCGAATGCGATCTTTGATCGATTTGCCAGATGGGCTGAGAAAAATTTAGACCGTGGCCTGCCTTTGGTTGTCGCGGGAGGGTGCGGCCTCAATTGCAACTGGAATACGGCTTGGAAACAATCGGGGCTGTTTTCGGACGTCTTCGTCCCACCCTGTGCCAATGATACAGGCTCTGCTATCGGGACGGCCATCGAAGCTCAGCAGTTCTTAACCGGCAGCGCCGCGATCCGTTGGAGCGTCTATTGCGGTTCCGCTCCAAAGGACCGTCGCGAAGAACTCCTCCGTAGCAAAGTAGCGTTCAGCGAAGTTAAGATTGACGACGTAGTGACCGATCTTTGCAATGGCCATGTGGTCGCAATCATGCGTGGACCATGTGAGATAGGGCCAAGAGCGCTAGGCGCGCGCTCCTTGCTTGCCGACCCAAGGGACAAGGCCATGCACACGCGCCTCAATGCCATCAAGGAGCGCGAAGATTACAGGCCGATTGCCCCAATCTGCACGGCAGAGGCGGCGAACGCGTTTTTTGAGATGCCCCAGCGCGACAAATACATGCTGTATTTCTCTATTGTGCGGGATAAGCGCATTCCGGCTGTCACTCACGTTGATAACTCGGCGCGTGTGCAAGTCGTCAGCGAGAGCGACAATCCCTTCGTTTGGGAGTTGGTCCGCTCCTTTGGGGAAAGAACGGGCGTCCCGGTGCTTTGCAATACATCCCTCAATTTCAGCCGGAAGGGTTTTATCGATGAGGTGGACGATTTGATCCACTATTGCAAAGAACGCGGAGTGGAACGCGCTATATGCGAAGATTGGTACATCAGTCTTTAGCTGGGGTTCGCGAACTGCGACGAACTGGTGTTGGTGGGCCCGGCAGGACTCGAACCTGCGACCTAACCGTTATGAGCGGTCAGCTCTAACCAACTGAGCTACAGGCCCTTGCCAAAAGGGGGTATATCAGGATTTTCCGCTCCGCCAACCAGCCATCTGGTACGGCGCCACGCCCTGATTTCGCCCCGGTTTTCCGCCAGGATCGCCACCGGACGGATGCCCTATTCTGAAAGCAAAACCCATGAAAAATACTGTTTTTCTCGTCCTGGCCCTGACCGGACTTTTGGCCGCGGCCCCGGCCTTAGCCCAAACCGCGCGCATCATCTCCATGACCGGCCATGGCGAGATGAAAGCCGCGCCCGACCAGGTTCAGGTCAATGCCGGCGTCACCAGCAGTGCC
>Ga0068871_100001494_pt1 | contig 15677 bp, 13 predicted proteins | sample KBSMisM72_FD_72750 | JGI IMG/M metagenome (GOLD analysis project Ga0068871, IMG submission 72750) | Miscanthus rhizosphere microbial communities from Kellogg Biological Station, Michigan, USA - KBS Miscanthus M7-2 | ecosystem: Host-associated > Plants > Roots > Rhizosphere > Soil ... | reverse complement strand
ATCATCGTCTCTCTGATAGCGCTCGCGTATCAAGCCGCTGATCCCCCGGTTCATGTTCTTGGACGGAAGCGCGGGACGAATGTCTTTCGACCCCTGTCAAAGGAACATCCAGAGGATGAGACGTTTGCTGGCCTACTGCTGTTAAGACCCGAAGGAAGAATCTTCTTCGCCAATGCTGGACAAGTCGGGCAAAAGATCAGGCGCCATGCACATGAGGCGCAGCCCAGGGTTGTGGTGATCGATATGAGCGCTGTTCTCGACATCGAATACACGGCCTTGAAGATGCTAGCCGAGGGAGAGAGGAAACAACGGGATAAAGGTCGTCGCTTCTGGCTTGTCGGAATGAACCCTCACGTGCTTGAGATGGTCAACAGATCGCCGCTCGGTGAGGCACTTGGGCGCGAGGGTATGCACTTCAACGTTGAGACAGCAGTGGCAAAGTATTTGAGTGCAGGGAAAGACGGCCTCCGAAAAGCGAGCTGATTTTACCCGCGACTACCGTTCCAATGTGGAATCGTCAAACATCCGGCCCTTGCCATTCCCTGGGGTGGACATCAGTGAAATTTACTCACCATCGCGGCTTTACCGCCGACTCGAAATTCTCCAAATAGTCAAAGCCAATTACCCTTTTTTCGCAGTACTCCCTGCCGGTCATAGATCAGGTCGTTGTCAATCCGTTCCAGATTGCAGAATTGTTCGATCAATTCGCTAGATGCTCTAACGAACGGGTAACGGACTCCAATTTCCTTGGCAAACTGCATGGGCTCTATTTTGTCGAGCATGATGTTGGACTTAAGCCCCATGACGCCGGCCAGCGAGCGACAGAAAGATTTCATCACTCTTTGATTCTGAATTAACCGTCCTTTCATCTTTTAGTGGTTTTTGATTAGTGTGGGTTTCAGGCCAATCCGATATTCTCACAACCTCATGTTTGCGCAGAACAGCCTTCCCGATAATCTAATCATTGAGATAGGCAATGCTCAGGGCGGAATAGGGGTCGTAAACCTGGGTATTCACCACCATATTCGTTGGACAGGCGGCTCGTCCCTCGATTGGAAACCTTTTCGGACGAAACAGGAAGCCACGAAAGTGGCAGAACAAATCAAAAAACCGGGGGAAAGCTACGCGATCGTAGAACGTAACGACGGGTGCGAACGGTGCCAGGAGTTTAAGTTGAAGGCCTTCTTCGCCGTGACTGAGTGATACCGCCAAGAGCAAGGAGCTCTTGATGCATCAAGACGTTTTGGATGTTTTTACCAAATCAACTTCAATCCGAATTGAATTTGTCGCGACGCAGTAGAGGTGCTCGTGATGGCTCCTGCAGTACCGGACGTTTTGGTGCCAGTAGGAGAAGACGTAAACGTGATCAGGTTTGGCGTGTTGAAGTTTGCGCGATTGAGCAAGTTAAAGATTTCAGCGCGAAATTGAAGCGCAAGCCGTTCGTTCAGAGCTGTTGTCTTGAAGGTGGAGAAGTCCCAGGTTGCGAGCCCGGGACCGGTCAGAGTGTTCCGGCCCAAATCGCCATAGAAGCCGCTATTCGCTGGCGGCGCGATGAACGCATTCGGGTTGAACCACTGGGACGGCTTGCCAAGGATTACCGGACCAGTGAAGGTCGGATTTATAAATGGGCGTACAGGATTTCTGGTGTCGCCATTGTTCGTCGGGTTATAGCTGAGCTGCGGCGTAAATGGAAACCCCGACTGCATTGTTACGATGGTGTGCACAGACCACCCGCTCACGAGCGCATCTCTCCACCCCGCCAAGCCATTTGCCAGCGGTTGGCCCTTACCGAACGGCAAGTCGTAGGAAGCATTGATGACGCCGATGTGCCGGACATCGTAAGTGGCGGGGCCGTAGTCCGAGCGTAAATCGAAGGGATTCGACACAAGTCCAGGCGCGTTGGCGGCAGCCGTGGCGTTCAGTGAATCTCCGTCATCGAGGGCCTTTGACCAGGTGTACACCCCTCTCAGGGCGAGGCCGCGCCGAAAGCGCCGGTTCACATCGATTTGTAGCGCGTTGTAATTGCTGATTCCTGAAGAAAACCACGTCCAAGTATTCGCGATGCTCGCGGTCGCTCTCGGTGTGCCCGCAGGGATGTAGAAGGATCCTGCGGGCACAGGCTGGCCCGCCAGGGGGGACCCGATAGGGAATCCTATCGCGGGCGAATTTGTCGCGCTTGTCGGTTGGCTAGGGTCCCAAGTTGGATAGACCGCCGGACATGGCGACGCCGGACAGGTGACAGGAAATGGTTCGTTCGCATCGACGCCGATCAGTTCGTGGTAGCCGTGGCTTCCAACATAGCCTACGGTCAACGAAGTGTCGGGCGTGATCTCCCGCTGTACCCTCAGTGACCATGAGACCAGCGTTGGTGTTTTCATGTCCGGCTGCACCCCGCCGGGGACCAGCTTCGCGCCCGCTGGCGGAGTGGCAGAAGGATCAATCGGCAGGGAAGAGACGGGAAATGGGGTGGTTGCGCTGCCCACGCTGTAGACCGGGTTGAATGGTGCGTTCTGGTCAGTGCGATAACCAAGTGCATCCTGCAGGTCGTTGTACATGCCGAAACCAGCGCGAATCACAGTTTTTTCCGAAAAGGGGCTCCATGCCACTCCGATGCGAGGTTGCGGAAGGAACTTTGCGTGGTTCTCGGTAAAAAGTGCGTCTCCGATATGAGGCTGAGTGGAAATGACGCCGTTAGAAAATGTGTAGTTGGCCGCGCGGCCATGCGCCTCGTTCCACCCAGTTGTGAATTCCTGCCTGAAACCCAGCGACATTGTCAGTCGCGGAAGGACGCGGACTGTGTCTTCTGCATACCATGCTCCAAATAACGAACGCCAGTTCATCTGGGTCGGCGCCGGATCCCATAAAAAGCTGGACATGTTCCCAGACAGGAAGTTCGCCAGACTCGAAAATGTCGCCTGCCCGTATTGGCTGAGTGCGATCGTCTCGTTGGACCCAAACGGCTGGAACCATGCGCCAAACGTGAGTTGATGGCGGCCCCGGGTCAGTGCCACTTGGTTCTCAAACGTGTAAAGGTTCCGCGCGATTCGCAGGTTGCTTCCATTGTTGCTCCCTGCAAGACCTATTGCTGCTTGCGGGTTCGATGCTGCACTCCCTCCCACAACCACCGCGCCGACCTGGTGTCCAACCAAAAAACCAGAGACGGCAGCAGCGGGAGTTCCAGGTGTTGGAAGTCCTGTGAAGAAGTATCCAGCGCGCGAGTATCCTACCCGCAGCACGTTGACCGTAGATGCCGAGAAGGAATGCGTTTCATCGAGGCTGAATACCTGCTCTCGCAGCGTGACACTATCTGAGCTGTAGGGATTCAACACCGTTTCCGTGAAATCGTCTCCGTCATCGACGGTGTAGATGGCAGAAAGAGAGTCCCGTGAAGATAAGGTGTGGTCAAGCCGAAGGGTGCCGAAATCGTCCCGGATGGTTTGGAGAGGGCTGCTGAAGATCTGTGCGATTCCATTAAAATCCGGCGCGTTGGCAGGAGCCACGGGCCAGAGATTGAGCAACGGCTGAACGTTCGCCACAGCTGTGGAGCGTGACGTGGCATCGGGAACGAATGCTGCTGAGGTCTGATGGAGGTGCTGGCGCAATCCTTCGTAGTTGCCAAAAAGAAAGGTCTTGCCGCTGCGGATTGGACCGCCGAGCGCCGCGCCAAATTGATTGCGCTCGAAGGGAGGGGCCGACCCTTGATCGAAATAGTTAGGAGCATCGAAAGCATGGTTTCGTAAGAATTCGTAGACTGTGCCGTGAAGCTGATTCGTCCCCGACTGGGTGACAATGGTTACTTGCCCTCCCGGGCGCTTGCCGAATTCGGCGCCGTAAGAATCGCGCAAGACGTTGAACTCCCGCACCGCCTCGACGCCCAGCAATTCTTGGCTGGTCCCGCCTGGTTGCATATTGTTCTCGGCGGCCCCCGTAAACTCAACGCCATTCAAAAGAAATATGTTCTGTTGCGGGCGATTTCCGGACACCGCGAAATTATTCCCGGTCGTTGAATTGGAGACGCCAATTCCGCCAGTCTTTTCTGAGGTGAAATTGACAATTCCGGCATTCAAGGGAAGAAGCAAGTCATAGCTGCGTCCGTTCAGGGGTAAGTCTTTGACCTCTCTTTCCCCGACAAGCCCTGAAATATCCTGCGTCGTGAGGCTCACAACGGGAGCATCCTCGGTGACAAGCACTTGTTCCTTTACTTGCCCCAGGCGAAGACTCAAGTCCGCATTGGCGTCCTGTCCCACCGCAAGGCGGATACCTTTTCGGATGGTCTCAGCAAAACCTTCTTTGGTAGCGCTGACTTCATAGACTCCAACGGGTAACGCAAAGAACCGGTAACGGCCGCTCTGATCTGTCGAAGCCCCACGAGACCTGCCGGTATCAATCCCTTTCGCCACAACCGATGCTCCGGAGATAGCCGCTCCCGATGAGTCGCTGATCACTCCAGATAGCGTCGCCGATACTTGAGCAAAAGATGATGTCGCATAGAAGCAAGAACTAAGGGCCACTGCGGCCAAAGAAGACAAAGCTCCCTTTATGGCCCTCGATTGTGAAATGCTTCCGGCAAATTCAAGGACTCGCAATTTCGACAGGCGTATAGCGCAGTGCATTCTTTCCACTCCTCTAAAACTGCCAAAGGTTCCTGAGAAGTGTATATTACAGTCGGTTATGAAGTCGATTTTAAGGCATGTATGCACGATTTGGCATACGTTGAAGGTCGTGGGCGCCAAGTTTATTCATCTCACCGAGTCCCCTTCGCCGGTGCGATTGGGCTTCAATGCCTAAGAAAACCAGCGAGAGCGTAGGTAGAAGTTCTCAAGCTGAGCAAGGCCGCTCTGGAATTACGCGTTTCTCTGCCAACAATTGAACAATGGACCTACAAGAAGGCTATGAAGCCGGAGATTCGCTACCACATTTGCTGGTCCAATTCATCGCTCGACTGGAAGACCTTCCCAACCAAAACGGACGCCACGGAACTCGCCGGAAGGATCAAAAAACCCAACGAGAGCTACAAAATCGTAGAGCGGTATGAACAGTGCGAAGGATGCAGGGAGTTTGAGTTGAAGGCCTCATGACCGCCTGGGAGTCGATACCCATCGCCGCGCATGCAAGAAGAAGAACCCTTAGGACTCCGTCCCAGTCGGATTGTTGAAGAATTGGATCATTCCACGACGCAAGACACTCGCGAAAATGACTGTCGACATGTCTCGCTCTAACGCAAGGCTATGCTCTCCCAAAGCTCCGGAAAATGGCTTTGCTCGTTGGTCATTTCATGAGCGATGTTTGACACGGTGGCGGCTACCACATTGTGAAATTTAGCTTGTCGAGGTAAACGTCGTAGTCCCACATTCCGCTGTTGCCGTCCTGCTGATAGTTGATGGTGATCCCGCTCCAGCTGGTGCTGCCCGGCGCCATTGTGGTGTTCAAGGCATAGGTCACTCCATTCAAGCTGATGGAGTTGTAGAGCAAGTTTCCTGCAGAACTTCTTTGCACCTGGATCACGACGTGATTCCAAGCGTTGTTCTTTGGCCAGCAAGGCACACCTGTCGGAACCCACTTCTTGTAAACATTGTTGTAGATGTCCCATTCGTGTCCGCCAGCAATACGGCATTCGTGCCCCCAGATGTAGCTCTTTCCGCCGGTGAACTGATTGATGTCAAACTCAACCGCCTGCGCGTAAGAGGTCGTGGTGGAATAGAAGTAAACGTCGTATATGAAATTACGAGCCCCATTCGTGAGCGTGTTGTTGTAGTCAGGGAAACCCACAGACGAAAACGAACCGATCAAGTGGTTGTTCCACAAGAGGTCAGAGTACGGGCGGGTGCCGCCAATGTGATGTTTCGTGGAGTTTCCGTCGAGGGCGGGTGAACTGTTTCCGGTTGTGCGGTACCAATTGACCGTACTCGATGTGGATGAACAGGAGGCGCAGATAGACCAACTGGGGGACAGAAGTGCATATCCTGGACCCCACCCCGACTTGGACTCCAAATCGTAGAACTTGTGGTAGTAGTGGCTGGAAGTGTTTTGCGCGAAAACCGCGGGAAGCTGGGCGCTCAACAAGAGGACAGCAACGTGCAGCAGCCTCATTTTCAGATCCCTCAGCAAACGGGGTGTTGGACTCTCCGCGAGAGTAAGACGGCATCTACTCTCACTCAATGACTTTTTAAGCAAGAAGGCAGCATTGTAGACTCGGAAGTACAGGCGAAGAAAATACGAAGATCGTAAAACCGAGGAGGGAGAGTCTTCTTAGAGTGGTGAGAGCACGTCATGCGGGGGCTACAGCAGTTATAGGTCGACGCTCTTCAACCTCAGGCTGCTACGTCAGTAGGGAACGACGTTCGGCGCGTGATCGGGCCCGTTCCTGAATTGAGTACGATTTCCTCGTCCTCATGTCGGATGGTCAGCTCCTTACCCCTTCGGAGCGAATACCTTGTAGAAACGGGATCGATCTCGACGCCCAACTCTTGTCCGCGGTAGGTGAGTGCAAATCGCAACGATGCCTGTGGCTCTGGGGGACGCTGCGGCCGGAAAGACAGGCCGCCATCGTAATCGCGAAACCCCCCGAAACCGTAGGTGAACATCATCCAAGTTCCACCCATGGACGCAATGTGACAGCCGTCGGTGACATTGCCACCTACGTTCGCCAGGTCCATCAACAGTGCCGCACGAGCGTACTCCACAGCTTTCTGAAATTCGCCAACCTCAAGGGCGACAATGGCCTCTATGCAGGATGAAAGCGAGGAATCACCGGTGGTGAGGGGATCGTAAAAATCAAAGTTCCGTTTCTTGGTTTCCAAAGAAAACCCGTGGCCGAGCAGGAACATAGCCAGGAGCACATCAGCCTGCTTGATCACTTGATGGCGATAGATGTTTAAAGGGTGGTAGAACAGCAGCAACGGGTATTTTTCCGCAGGTGTATTTTCGAAGTCCCAAGGCTCTCGCTCGAAGAAAGTATCGTCCTGAGGGTGTATTCCGGTGTTGGTGTCAAAGGGGACATACATGTTGTTTGCGGCGGCGCGCCACCCGTCGAGTTCAGATAACTCGAGCCCTATTCTCTGCGCAAGGCTTTCGAAAAGGATCGGTTGTTCGACCTTCAGTCGCTCAACTGTCTCGACGGCATAACGAAGGTTCTCGCGCGCCATCAAGTTGGTATAGGTATTGTTGTTGACGACAGCCTTATACTCGTCCGGGCCGGTCACACCATTGATGCAAAACATCCCTGCCTTTCGGGGCGAGAAAAACCCGAGGTCGAACCACAACCGCGCGGTCTCCACAGCCATTTCGACGCCATAGCGAAAAAGAAATTCATCATCGCCGGTGGCGTTTACGTATTTTCGTAAGCCGTAAATGATGTCAGCATTGATGTGGTATTGGGCTGTACCCGCTTCATAATAGGCGGATGCTTCTTCTCCGTTGATCGTCCGCCAAGGGAACAACGCACCCTTATGGTTCAGTTCCCGCGCCCGTGCGCGTGCCTGATCCAGCATTTTGTAGCGGAAAATGAGAAGATTCCTGGCGGTTAGCGGTGAAGTGTAGATGAGGAACGGCAGCAAATATATTTCAGTATCCCAAAAATAATGTCCTTCGTATGCCTGTCCGGTTACGCCCTTGGCAGACACGCCATGTTCCTCCGCCCGAGCCGAGGCCTGGAGAATATGAAACAAGTTGAAACGAATTGCCTGCTGCATTTCGAGAGTAGAGAGCCTCACCCTCTGAGATTTGACATTGCTCACCTGAACATCGCTGGTTTTCCAAAACCTGTCTAGATATTGCTCCTGTTCTTCGAGCAGGCCTGTGAACCCCTGCCTCATAACGCGATCAAGCGTCCATTCTGTCCGCTTGCTGACATCGCCCGAAGTAGACATCTTCGAGGTGTGATACACCATGTACTTTACGAGCCGAATGGGGCGATCCGGTTCAGCATCGAAGGTGAACACGATACAGCCAGCATTGTCAGCGTTACTGGATTGGCACCGGTGAGGGGACTTGCATTCCAGGTCATGGTCAATACCACAGGAGAGATCCATGTGGCTGCGATGGGTGCGGTGACTGAGCACGATGCGTCGGCCCCTTGCATGGCTCTCACACGGTTGGAGGGACATTCCGGAGAGTTTCGCCCTGCGTGGGTCGTTCTGCTCTTCGAGCGTCTCAGGCTGCGGGAGAACCAACTCAGAGGAGATGGTCACGGGTGCGCCGCCTCCCCGTACCGTTACCTCGTAATAGATCGCAGCGACGTGGCGCTGTTCGAGAGAAACCAAACGTCGGGACCTGATTAGAACTTGTTTGCCAGAACGGGTTTGCCAGACTAGTTCCCGGTCGAGCGTTCCGCTCTTCATGTTCAACTGTCGAGTGTAGCCGCGTGTTTCGGAGTTTTCGATGTCGAAAGGTTCGTCATCGACGAACAGCTTGATGATTTTGCTGTCGGTGACATTGAGTATTGTTTGACCCGTACGGGCAAAGCCGAAGGCGTCCTCTGCGTATACGATCGGCCAAGATTCATACAGCCCGTTCACGAACGTGCCGTTCTGTACACAGGGTTCCCCTTCTTCGAAAACTCCGCGCATGCCCAAGTACCCGTTACCCAGAGCCAAAATTGTTTCCATCTGCGCGGTAAATTCAGGGCGAAACTTCTTTTCAATTACGCACCACTCGTCCGGCGGGTAGTCGCCGATTGGTGGCCTCAATTTCTCATGATGAATCATTCGAAAAATCCTCGTTGTGCTTATGCCGCTCGTTTCGGTGATGTCTCGACGGCGGTGGCCAATAGGTCAGCCAAGTCGGTGACAACCAGGTGTGCGCCCTGATTTAACAACTCTCGCGCGTTATTTGTTCGGTCTACGCCGACCACAAGCCCGAATTTACCCTTAACACCGGCCGCAACGCCGGAGATTGCGTCCTCGACCACCACAGAGCGTTGCGGGCTCACCCGGAGCATCTCCGCGGCTCGCAGGAAGGAGTCGGGTGCAGGCTTGCCCGCGAGATGTTGTTCCGCAAGCACCTGACCATCGACACGAGCGTCGAAGAGGTCATCCATCTTTGCCGCCCTGAGCACAGCCTGGCAATTCTCACTCGAAGTCACAACCGCGGTTTTGATCCCAAATCGACGTAGGTACAAAATCAAAGCGGCCGTACCTGGATATGCGGTTGCGCCAACAGAAGCCAGGCGGAAGTTAACGAGTTCATTCTTGCGATTGCCCAAGCCGCAAACCGTCTCGAGAGATGAAGAATCCCGCGGGGAACCTTCTGGCAGGGTGATTCCCCGCGATTCTAGAAAGTCGCGAACGCCTTGATAGCGTGGTTTTCCGTCCACGTGAAGCTTGTAGTCGCGATTATCAAACTCTTGGAATGGCTGACCGGTTTGCGTCGCCCATTTATGTAAGAACTGATCGAACATGGTTTTCCAGCAGGAGGTGTGAATGCTGGCGGTGTCGGTGATGACACCGTCCATGTCGAACAGAACAGCATCGTAATGGCCGGGAACAGTGACCGGTCGAATGTTTCCCCGCTCGTTCAGAGGGCTGGAAAGGTACCGTCCTTCAATGGCAGCGACCTTCTGCAAGCGGCGACGATGCCGCTCCTCGCCTGTGAACTGAGCTCTTAGGTAGGCAATCACCAATTCTCGCGCCAGTTCGGGACCTATGACGCGTCCGCCTAAGACCAAGACGTTCATGTCATCGTGTTCGACGGCTTGATGGGCGGAGTATGTGTCATGACATAGCCCGGCCCGGATCCCGGAGACTTTGTTCGCGGCAACCGATGCTCCCACCCCACTACCGCACACCAGTACACCTCGATCAGCCTTGCCCTTAACAAGGGCCTCAGCGACGGCTTCTGCATAATCGGAATAATCGACGGGCGCAGAACTATGGGTTCCAACATCGAGCACGCTGTGCCCAAGTTGCCTCACCTGGGCGGCAAGCTCTTCTTTAAGAGAAAATCCAGCATGGTCAGCACCAATCACAATGCGCATTGCTCTACTCTCGATTGAGCCCGCGGCCCGAATGAATTTCCCCGAAGGACAGGAGCATCCTTGGAAGGTATCGCCAGTCTTCGGGCTCTTGAACTAGGAGAATTATCAGCAGGATTCACCGCATGGAAGCTGGCGATTCGCAGACGTACGCCTTTTATTCGCCTGCACTCCTGATCCCCAAACTGCGCCTGTCTTCCGGAGAGAAGTTAAAGACTGCGCTAGTGGCTAAACCAATCCCACGAAAGCAAGTCGGATGGTCAACGAGTGAGAATGCGATGTATCACCAAGGCCGTTTATTCTCAGCGATGCTTTCGACTCCGAACCTGCGCCGATCGTTTTGTCGTCTCGGCCCTCACCAGTTCCGCTCTCCGGAGGTCTTCCCCAACCGTTAACAGCCTTTCCGCTTCCTCGCGGACCTTTTGTGACTCTTCCCTCTGCCTTTGCGATTTGGCGCGAAGTGCGCGGGAACGATGGATTGCATCCAATATCTTCGAAGTCTCTTCTTTTGGCATTCGCATGTTCGATGCCCTACTGCATTTGGCCGCCCTAGGCTGGCGCAATATGGCGTACCATTCCGGCACAAGGCAGAGTAATCGCCGAGCTGCATGAACACAAATTACCCAGCATCGTAGACTGACTGATTGTATGGCTGCTGAGAATAAACGGCGTCCGTTCACAGCGTTGCGATCGAGAGCGGTACAGTTGCGCTTACGAGCGATGCGTTCTCAGCTGGCGGCGGCCTCCAACCTCTGTTTGACGGCGGGAAACGCTCTAACTCTCGGTCAAGTTCGATTGGGGATCGACGCAGTCCACAAGGCGCGGCACACCGTCCAGCGGGTCCGGGTGCATCTCGAAGAACCAAATCACGTACCAGCGGATTCAGTCGCTGGCATTCGTGACCGACTGGTGGAACTCGAAGAACAAATTTCTAACCTGGAAGCGCGGTTACGAATCAGCTAAACATCTTCGCCGAGCCGTTGAAGATCAGCCTTCAATTCCGACAATTGTGAGTTGATTTCTCTGGTCTCTTCTGAAAAAAAGGCTGCATCAGGAATGAAACGCAACAGTGCGTCATAGGCCTTTCGTGCATTCGCACGATTTCGTTCGATCTTTGACTCATCTTCTCCCTCAAGCGCTATTTTCGAGAAGTTCAAACCGCTAGGAGTTCGGTGCGAAGGAACTGGGTTTCGGCTGCTGTCGTTTTGAGCACCAAATTCCGCGCATCGCGCTTAGGCATTCTGGGCACCGTGATTGGATGGTTTCATCGGGTTTCGAGTTGCGGTCTCGCCTTACATTCGCAAAGCGCAGAAACTCGCTACGCTCGCACGTCAGGGGAAAGGCAACCGGGCGATGACATGTAGTCATTTTGCAGACAAACCAATAATCCAACCACCATCCCGATTCCAGTGAACGATTACCGCGCTCGAGCGTTGTCCGGCGAACCCCGCCCAGCTGGTCAGAATCATCAGCGACCGCTAGATGTCGCAGCTGGCCAAACAGGTTTAGTTGTAGATGCGCAGATCACCTTCGAAGCGGATCGCCAGGGTAAGGCGGCGGGACTGATCCTCCACCAGAACGGCATCAACCAGCGAGGTTTACGGAGATTCTGTAGACATGGTGAACCCCGCCCAGTTTTTGCGGCAGTCGCTAACAATCATCGACTCCCCGGATGCTCCCAACAGCGAAGTGGCGAAGGCCACCCGTTGCGCAGCGGCAATATCTGGATCGGAGATTTCGGCAATGATTTCTTCAGCCAGTGCAGGCGATATTTTTGCTGCGGCCTGCACGCATTTTGTCCACAGATCAGCTGAAGGCCACGTTCCCTTGAAGGCCTTGTTCGGATCGTCGCTGTCGGTATCGCGAGCGTAGAGTTTCTCGGCTGCTTTGACCAGAACCTTGATCGCTCTTTTTGCCGCCTCTTCGTCGCCGAGGTCAAGATATATTTTGGGCATGCTGGAAGTTCCTGCAATCTCTTGCGGCGTGAGTTGGTCTCCGACTTTGACAATTTCGTCGAGTGCAGACTTGGCAATCGCAGGCTTTTGCTTTGCTTCACCCTTTGCAATCTCCATCAGTGCGTTTACTCGGGGTGACTGGTGCATCGGTCCCTGGCCTTGCAGGGGCAGGCCCAAGGCATCCGACAGCGCCTGCGCCGGATCTTTTCCGGCTTCCTGTATCACCTCGATGGTACGGTGCATCACCTGCTGGGCTATCTGCTGGTTAGCACTCGCAGCGACGGTGCTGGGGGTGACATCGTCGCTGACTCCGTATGAAGACAAGCCGCCGTTCGAGGTCAAGGACGCCATCCCACTTGGATATTTCTTCAACTGGGCTTGCATTTCCGCGTCGTCACGTAACAGCGAGTCAGCCTTGTCCTTGTCGAGTTCTTGGAGCACCGGGAGGAGCTGAAACAGACGCAGTTCGTAAGGAGATTTCAGGGCTATGCTGCCCTTTTCGGAGGACATGGAGTAGTGCGAGTGCGACTCTTCAGACTTAGTTTTCTCCAGTACCTTGTCAATTCCTTCCAGGGCTAATTCAGGTGGCACATGAGTCCAGGTCTTTTCGATGAATGTTCCGATGTCGTCCGTTGTGAAACCTTCAGAGGCTCCGTGCTGCTCGAAGTTGTTCAGCGCCTGGTTAAAGATCGTCATGCGGTCGCCGGAACGCTCAGGTCCGAGGCTTGAGAGCAAGTCCGCCGCCGCTCCGAAGGGATACTCAGAGGCATCGGCCAGCTGGGACAAGAAAGTTAGTGCGTGATTAAAATCCTTCTTGCCAATGTAATACTGCACCAATTGGGTGATGATTTGTGTCTGCACATGAGTGGTTGCGCTGGGGAGAAGCTCTTCAGCCTCGGAAATTCTCTCCGTTCGGACCATCTCCGCGAGCACGCGTTCCTGCACCCAGCTCTTGATATCACCTGCACTTCCGGTTGGGCCACATTGGTTGGTATCAGTTGGGTCATCGATAGCTTCAGACGCGATGAACGAGTCTTTAGCGACAGAGAAAGCCTTTTTTGCGTCAACTTTCGTGTATGCATGCCCCACCCGCCAGAGCACGAAGGCGCGCATGTCCGGTTCAAGTCCGGCGGCGCCACTCTCCGCCGCCTTCAAGAGACGCAGCCCGCGTTCCTGCTCAGGCGTTAGCTTGGCCTGTTGCTTGCTCTCTGCGCGAGCAGTTTGTTTGACCGGCGGGGGTGTTTGCCCAAGACAGGCGAAAGAAAATACTGCAGTAGCGACACACAGGAGGCGGCGAGATGGCATAGATCCTCCCACAAACTCAAAACCTAAGACCGCTCGATGGAAGTTTACACAACAAAGCTAGATCCCCCAGCGCATTCCGGGAAGGTGTAGCCGAAGTTTTCCGCGATGTATGACCCTCCAATGAATTCGACGGGGTTGTATGTCGATGCAAACGGCACGGGCAGTCTTCAGTCTCCCTTCTCCCATCGAGATCATGCCGTCCGCAGAAGTAGACTAATTACAATGGTGCGTCAACCAGACAGAAGAACCATTCTGGTATTCCACCGTATCTAAGACCAAAGGTTCGGGTCTCTGAATTCTGCAAAGGGGCCTGTGTGCACGGTGAAAGCCCCCAAATGTGTACACGCCAAGCGCTGAGCGTTGCCGGCTAGCAATGAGCCCCCATTCGGAATCGGAGACTCTGTTAACGAGCTGAAATGGGACTCGCGTTATAGTAGAGGCGGATATCAAGGTTCTTCTCCTCGCCAGGCTGCAAGTCCACCTTGGTCTCGAAGCGCGACCAGTTCTCATGATCTTGGCAAACACACTCGACCAGAACGTCAACAACAGTGTTGGCGGGCAATAGCTCCCGGAACTTGCCGTTCACGACTTGATTGCGGCCCGCGTCAGTTTGCAAGTTGACGAGAACGACGCCAGCTTCCAATGGTCGTCCTGTGTCGGCGTCTGTGATCTTGCCAGTCAGCAGGCCTGCTTTGTCTCCGAGCTTCAAAGTAACCTTTGGCTCGGGTCGCTCGCCGAACAGCTGCACCGTCTCAGGGCTGAAGTCTGAAGATCGATAGAACGCAGAATTGGGATCTGGATACCCGTCCCTTTCTTTTCTTGCGTACACCTCGAACACGCCGTGTTTGAGCCTTGCCCCAAAGTCGAAGTGCCCTGAACGATCAGTTGTCGCTTGAATCCGGTATGCGTCGCCGAACGGAGCAATCTGCTCTTCTGCATAAACAATGGCGTTCGCAACAGGCCTGTCATGAGCATCTACCACTGTTCCGCTGATTCGCGCATCGATGGGGTGGGATCGGGTGTTTGCGAAGGGGCTAGGGTGGTGCATAACAGCACCAATACCGGTCAAAATCTCATCGGCATAAGCTATCTCCGCGCAACTAGTATAAGCATTCTGAATTGGATGCGTGGTTGCTGAATACCTACCGATTGCGCAACGGTTTTTACATTCGGCAGAGCGCTCCTCACCGCACAAGCCACGTAAATCTTTGCACGTAAGCGGTGTGCCCCTGTGCAAATGTCCGTGCATTCAACAACGGTCGCGACGCTGGTAGTGCTGACAGTTCTTTGCGCGCCCTTGTACCCCTGTAATTACTACGTTTCGGCCAACTTAACCGAACCGATTGAGGAGTGAAACCCTTTGTCGCCAATCGGCGGCTAGATCCTGCTCACTATCGGGCGGCCTAGTGTGTTGTGACGAACAAGGGAGGGAGAACGATGCGTCCAAAGCGGAGGCAACTCGACACAACGCTTGTGATTGTCACCGTCCTTATTTCAGTCCGCTTAATCGCTCAAGACGTGCGACCGACTGTCGTGCTCTTCCAAAACGTCCGGGTCTTCGACGGGAAATCAGGGACCCTATCCGGTCCCAGCAACGTACTGGTTCGCGGTAACAAGATCGAACGAATTTCGACCGCACCCATACCAACGGACCGCAGCGCCAAGACACAGATCATCGAGGGCAGCGGCCGGACCTTGATGCCCGGACTGATCGACGCACACTGGCATGCGATGCTGATACGGCCCACTGCTGCTGAAGCCATCGCCGGTGATGTCGGATACAACAATATCGCGGCGGGGGCAGAGGCGACAGATACGCTGTTGCGGGGATTCACCACAGTGCGCGACGTGGGCGGACCGAGTTTTGGTCTGAAGCAGGCTATTGACGAGGGTATCGTCGCTGGACCGCGCATTTTTCCCTCCGGCGCCGTGATTACGATTACTGGCGGTCATGGCGACTTCCGTCAATTGTCTGAATTGCCGCGGACGATCGGCGGCCCGCTCAGCCGGATGGAACAGATTGGCGCCAGTGCTGTCGCCGACAGCCCCGACGAGGTGCGCGTCCGCGTCCGCGAGCAACTCATGCAGGGTGCCTCCCAGATCAAGCTGACCGCTGGCGGCGGTGTCTCCTCGCCGCACAGCCCGATCGACGCATCGACTTTCACCGAAGCCGAACTGCGAGCCGCAGTTGAAGCGGCCGAGAATTGGGGCACTTACGTCACCGTGCACGCCTTTACGCCCGAAGCGATTCAGCGTGCCATTGCCGCGGGTGTGAAGTGTATCGAACATGGCTTCCTGATGGACGAGGCCACCGCCCAGCTGATTGCCGAGAAGGGCGTGTGGTTGAGTCCGCAGCCTCTCCCCGAGGAGTTGAGACAAGGCTTTCCAGTGGGCTCAGTCCAACGAGCCAAGGCTGATGAAGTCTGGCCTGGCATAGCCCGGACCTA